>CERX01018689.1_pt1 | contig 10403 bp, 9 predicted proteins | sample 350251 | NCBI WGS metagenome assembly CERX01 (sample SAMEA2621044, study PRJEB7988) | marine metagenome | biome: marine biome (ENVO:00000447); feature: deep chlorophyll maximum layer (ENVO:xxxxxxxx); material: "saline water (ENVO:00002010), including plankton (ENVO:xxxxxxxx)" | depth 50 m
TGATGATGATTTTGGGTATCCATATTTTGCAATAGGAGCAAATAAACTTTGTGATAATATCCCAGACTGCGTTTCTGAAAGTGAAAATTTTGAACTTAGTCTTGACCAATTTTATTACTCTTTCCCTGTTTATTCACCACAAAATTGTGAAACAGTAGAAATATCTAAAAAAAATGAACTTCTTCCATATCAGTACAAAGTCTCTGAACCATATCCAAACCCATTCAATCCATCAGTAAATATTAATTTATATATTCCGTATGATCGAAAAATGAAAATTCAAATGTTTAATAGCAATGGTATTCTAGTTGACAATATATCAAATAATGAAGTTTTTGATAATGGTGTACATGAAATATCATGGAAAGGAAGTAATTATCCATCTGGCATATATTTTATGAAATTTTCTGATGCCACTGATCATATTATTAAAAAGATGATGTTAATAAAATAATGATTTTTGAATTCAATAATCATTTGAAATATTTTTCAAAAATAATACTAACTTTTTTTTCATGTTTATGCATTTTAAATGCTGAAAAATCTGACTGGGGTTTTTCTGGATATGTTGATTATACCTATATCGAACGGCTCTCAAATGGATCTCTTATAGATATACCCTATAGAATGGCTGCGTTAAACATTCAAAATCAACAAAACAATATTTTATTGAATAGTAATTTTGTAATTGAATATAACCTGAGGAATGACGGATATTTTCTTGGATCAAGTAACCCCCAAGATTTTATACTAGATTTGAGAGAATTATATTTGACATACAATGCTGATAATTATGAAATAAGACTTGGCAAACAAATACATTCTTGGGGAAGCGTAGATGAAAATAGCCCATTAGATAATGTTAGTGGACTAGATTATTATTATTTATTCTTCGGAGGTACTGAAAGGAAGCTAGCATCTTTTTCTTTAACAATAGATTACTTCATTAATAATCTGAAAATACAAACAGTATTTTCTCCTTTACATTCAACCAACCGTATACCTCTAGGCGATGACGATTTTCCTATTCAATTGCCCGTTTACCCAGAATCAAAATCAATATATCCTATTTCAGGAAGACCTTATGAAATTGGTTTCCAAACTACACTCTCTACAAACTATGGTGATATTTCAGCATCTTATTTTTCAGCATATGATAGAACCTTTAACTTGTCAGGAGTAAATGTGTATGGACGTGGTAGTGATATATCTTTCCCATATGTAGATATTGTATATGGATATAGAAAAACGAATGTACTGGGTGCTGGAGGTGTATTTTTAAACAATCTATTCACAATTCGTTATGATATTGGGTATTTTGCCACTAAAGATCAAAATAATACTATCGATCGAACTAGTATTTTTAATCCTGCCTATTATGATTCACTACATTTTTCATACCCGCTTTTAGAAAAATCATCATATTTACAATCTACTTTTCAAATCGAAACTGAATTACCTTTAGATATAAAATTATCTGCTCAATATTTTTTTCATGATAGACTAAGTTATTCATCAGACAGTCTTCCCATTGATCAAGAAATAAATATTCCAAATCTTAATATAGATCCAGAAAATATGACCCCGTCTAATTTCTTCACACCTGGATTAGGTGTGCCGATTGCCATTCTTACAAATAAAGCAATCTTTCTAACATTAGATAAAAATATGTTAGATAAGCTATTTAATATAAAACTTACATCAATGATGGATATTGCAAAATATCCAGGTATAAATGGAATATCAGGATCATTGGTTGAACTGAAATTAATATATGCATTTAATCAGAATATCCATCTAATCTCAGCCATTACTGAGATTAATGGAAGTTCTAATCACCCTGATGGAAACAACTATCAATTTAATTCAATGGAAGATTTTTCTCATATTAGATTTGAGCTAAAATACTTTTTTTAAAAATTGAAAATTAGGATAACAGGAACTGGACTATATCTTCCACCAAAGGTTGAAAAATCTGTGCATATAGCAGATATTATTGGAAAATCTTCAAAATGGGTGGAAGAAAAATCTGGAGTTAAAGAAAGAAGGGTCTCTGCAATAGATGTGGATAAAATGGGTGCAATTGCAGGACATGAAGCGCTACAAAATGGTAAAAGTAAAATACCAGATTTGATCATTAATGCTTCTGGAGTTCCAAAACAGACCATACCAGACACATCTGTTTTTCTTCAAAAAGAAATGGGGTTTGAAGGCATTCCATCATTTAGTATCCATTCTACGTGTTTATCGTTTATTACAGCCCTTCATACAGCTAGTTGTCTTATCAATGCAGGTTCATATAAAAAAATATTAATTATTTCATCTGACAGAGGAACTATAGGACGGAACTTTAATGAGCCAGAAAGTGCGTCCTTACTTGGAGACGGTGCAGCTTCTATTTTAGTTGAACAATCTAATAGATCACAAACTAGTGAACTGATTTATTATATAATGAGAACATGGCCAAGTGGATATAATCTGACAGAAGTAAGAGGAGGTGGGACTAATAAACATCCTGAAGATCCAAACACATTAAAAGATGATAACTATTTCTCAATGGATGGACCTGCTGTATATAAGATAGCACGTAAACAGGTTTATAAAATCTTATTACAAACTCTTAAAAATACAGGCTTAAAAAAAAGTGACATAGATTGGGTGATCCCTCATCAAGCATCAGGTAAAGCAATCGAAGCATTTATAACAGTTGGAGGTTTTAAAAAAGAAAAAGTAATTGATATTATAGGAGAATTTGGAAACTGTGTAGCAGCCTCTGTTCCTATGGCTCTATCTATTGCAATAAAAGATAAACGAATTAAACGTGGCGATATCCTGCTTCTCATAGGCACGGGTGCTGGGCTCTCAACCGCTTGTGCATTAATACGCTATTGAGAATTTATAGGTATTATAATTGGTTTCTTTTTGTTATTTATTAGTTACTATTTCTCTAAAATACTTACAAATCCAATTGAATTAATGAGGAAAGATGCAAGAAGAAATGTAATACTATATTTATACATCATTTGTGTCACCTACATTTTATTATTTAATTGCTGATCAGGCAATTTCAAGCAATCAATATTAAAATTTATATGTTAGATTCGTGTTAGATTGAAAATATTTAATAGTTGTGTAGCTTTTATGATAAAAATTTTCCACTTTTAAATTAGGCTACCATTAGAAAAAAATTAGAAAATAATTATATTTTAATTAAAAATGATTGAGAGAATATTTCATCTTTTAATCCAATATCTGGTTTGAATGAATTTATTTTCATTTCAGTTTTATTCCCATTTTCTTTTCTCATAACCATTCTTCCAGGAGTAGTAAATCCATTAATCTCAACAAAATCACTTAAAATTAATGTTTTTTCTAATACAGATTCATTTTTATAAAACTCTATCTTACATACCTGATAAGTTGAATTATTCATCCATATCTTTCTTGAAAAATAATTACTACTACTTTTTGGCCATGCCATTATTACTGTACACTGACCTCCATCAATAAAATCAGTGCCAATATACGCAAGACTATCAAGAACTGGATTTCTATTTTCTAAATCTTCATATATAAAATCTGTATTTAAAAATGACTTAGATTTTTCTTTGGCTTTAATTTTTTTTGCAGACTTTAATTTTGGAAGGAAAACCCATTGTTGTGTAGCTCCAGAACGCTCGACCCAACTTAATAAGCCAGTGCCTTTAACAATTTTTGGCTTGGTGAAACGTGCGACTGTTTTTGATCTATATTTACCAGAATTATATATTTTTTCATATCTAGTGAATTCTCTGATTTTAACTTTCTCTTTTCTCCCTTTTTTCCTCATGATCTCAACACGAATCTCCATAATTGATGTCATAGGTTTTTTAAGTGTATATGATCTCTCCATTATCTCTCTAGGATTAATGTCCTGACCATACATAAAAGAATAAATAATAAAAGAAATTATTGTAATTTTAATCATCACTACTATTATTTTTGTTTTTGATAATAAAAAATAATGATAATGGAGTAAAAATAATACATACCAAACTAGTTATCATAAAATCCTGCTTATACTTCAGCTCCACAATGCCCGATATCTGAAAACAAATAAAAACATACGTAATAATGATAAAATCCAAATAATCTTCCTTCAAATGAAAAAATATGTCACGAAATGACTTATTATTGACTGAAATTCCCGCCTCAGATATCCCATAGAACACAAGTAAAATTGTGGCTAATATTATTGAAACACTGAGAACTTTATCTTGACTATTTTTTTTCATTTAAAAAGAAATTTAGGCCTAATTAAACTAGTTAAAGCAGGCAAAGTTGCTAATGCACCAAACAAGCAAAATAATATAGAACCCATAACTAGTATGCCAAAGATTCTAACAGGGACGAAAACTGAAAATAATAATGCAGAAAAACCCATAACAACTGATAAGCCATTAAATAAAATGCCCTTTCCCGAAATCCGGAATGTATTTGCGATTGCCTCATCAAGCGAATCACCATCACTTAAGTGATCTTTTAGATGCCATAAAAAATGTACAGTATAGTCTACCCCAACACCAACCAGTATGCATGTCAACAATGAGGTGGTAATATTTAATGTAATATCGAGATACCCCATTAGCCCAAACATCATTGAAACAGATACCGCCATTGGCAATGTTGCAATCAATCCCCCAATCAGCGATTTGAACACAAAAGACATGATTATTAAAATAATAAAAACTGAGACCATAAGACTAACAAATTGACCACGAATCACCATGTGGTTAATTACACCCATTAACGTTGCTCCTCCTGTGAGGCTCATAGGCATATCATCATAAAAATTTGCATTGATGAATTGTTCAGTATCCTCAACAATCTCTGCAATAGCATATGTTTGAACACCCTGTAACCTTAGGAGAATTTGTGTATATGATGGATCTTCAATGTCATCAAGGATAAGATCAAACTCTTCTCCATCGGCTGAAATTGAATACATAAACATATATTGGTGTATCAAGTCTCTATCATCAGGGATGATTTCCAGAGACTTTTCACCACCATTAAAACTAGAATGCATCTTTTTAATTACATCTGATATGGAGTAAGATTTTGTAACAATGTCATGTCGTTTTTTTATATGATCTGTTAGTTTTTCTATATTCCTTAATATTGATGGGTCAAAAATATCACCCTCAACTAAAATATTCATTTGCGTTGATCCACCAAAAGCATCACTAATCTTTGTATTGGCAATCCTAAGAGTTGATGATTTTGGAAAATAATGATCCGGATTGCTATCAACTTTTAAATCTTTGATTCCAAGAGTTAGCCAAATACTTATAATTGCTAATGATGTGAGCACTACCGTCTTATATTTTATAAAAAATTTGCCCATTCCAATTAAAAAAGCATCCATAGTGGATTTTTTTTCTTTGTTTAGAGCATATCTAGGTCTTGGTAATAGTACCAGAACAGAAGGAATCAATACGATACTTAGAATGAAAGCGATAAGGATACCGAAAGAAACCAATAGACCCATCTCCCTTGCTCTAGGAAGTGAATGTGAAAGTAAACATAGAAAACTAATCATAGTAGTCAACCCTGCTAGCAGTATTGGAACACCAACTTTCCGAATTGTTTTCCTTAGTATTTGACCTTTGGTGGATTCAGGATCTGACCTAGAATATTCAAAATAATGAGAGATAATATGTATTCCATAATTATTTGCTATTGCAACCAGCATAACTGGAATTAATGTACCAATAAATGCAAGTGGCATTTCGAACCATCCCATAATACCAAATGTCCATATTATTGAAAAACTTACTACAAAAAAAGGAAGAAATACTCCAGCCCAACTACGAAAGGATAACATCAGTAAAAATATACATAGCCCAATTGCAACGGGTGTAAAAACACGCATATCACGTTGCATGTATTCAATAACAGTTGCTCTTGTAATAGGAAGACTAGAAACAAAAAAATTCTCAGGGTAACTAAATCTATTTACTAAACCAAATATATCTTTTCTAAACTGAAATTCATCATATTCAAAAGATGAGTTTATTTGACAAATAAATGACAATGTCTTAAAATCGTTAGAAACAAGATTACCAAGCATCCCTGAGTTTTTGATTCGCTTTTTTAATTCTTGTACAGCCAATGAGTCAGATGGGATATCTATCAAAAGAGGTTCAATTTCAAATCCATTATTATCAGGCAAAATATAATTTTGGTTAAATATTGAAGTAACCCTACTTATCAAACCTATTGAATCAAGAGAATCTTGAAAAATTGAAAGTTTTTTCAATGTAACCTCTGAGAATAAGCTATCTGATTCAACAGCAATAATTAAAATATCACTACCAGAAAATAAACTATCAACCTTCTCCATTGACTTCACAATCTTATGGTCACGAGGAAGACTTGAGCTAATTGCAGGATCCATTTCTAATTCAAAAATCTTCCATCCAATTACAATTGTAATAAAAATCACAGTTGCGATAATTGTCCGCGGATAATGTGCATCAAACTGAAATAATGCTTTTGAAAGACGTCTAAGGTTCATAGTTAATTAATAAATTTAATTATTCCATCTGAAGATTGGAATTCGTTCTATATAATTTTACTCTGTTTGTAATTTCATACATGAAGCACAATACCTTCAAGGAAAAAATCCCAGCTATATTATTTGGAAATGGAGAAGTACCTAAACATCCAATTGTAATAAAAACATTAAACCGCGCAAAAAAAATTATCTGTCTTGATGGAGGAGTTGATAAACTCATAAAAATTGGATATGAGCCTAAATATGTCCTCGGTGATTTAGATTCAATAAATAATGATCCAGATAAATATGATTGTGAAGTTATCAAGCTCCCTAGCCAGTCAAAAACCGATCTAGAAAAAGGTCTTAATTGGTGTATAAATAATAAAATAAGTAAAGTTATGTTAATTGGATTTTCAGGTTTAAGAGACGACCACTATATGGCCAATTTATGGACTATATTACACTATGCAAATGAGATTTACTGTACTTTTATATCTGATGAATGTAAAGTATTATGTATTAATGGAATAAAAAAAATTAAAACCACACCTGGACAAACTGTTTCCATAATAGCATCCAGTCCTGATACAATGCTAAGAACAAAAGGACTCAAGCATGAACTTGGTAATGAACTATTGTCAAGTCCTGGAAATGGTATAAGTAATATTGCTCTAAAAGAAGAAATTGAAATACAATCTGATAATTGGGTCTGGGTATTTCTAAGACATTTATAATGTATACTTTCCATTTCTTTGATTGGATAATTTTATTTTTATATATCCTTTCAATAATTTATTTAGGATTTATTCAAAAAAATAAAACATCTGATTCTGACAGAGGCTTTATACTATCTGGTAGAAAGTTAAGTATTACAGGGTTTATCGCAACGCTTGTAACAACCTGGTATGGAGCGATACTAGGGATTGGAGAGAATACAGTACTTTATGGAATTCAGACCTGGCTAATTTTTTCATTTCCCTATTATATATTTGCTCTTATTTATGCAAATTGGATCGCTCCAAAAATTAGACAAGCAGGGTATCTATCAATTCCGGAACAATTCAGGACTTATTATGGAAATAAAGCGAGTATAATCGCTGCACTAATTATTAGTTTTTTATCAAGTCCTGCCCCATACATACTTAGTCTTGGAATATTAATAGAATTTTTATTCGGTATAAAAATTGGTCTCGCTTTAATTATATCAACTTTATTTAGCGTTTTGTATGTTTGGAACGGTGGATTTTCTGCTGTTGTAAGAACAGATATTTTTCAGTTCATGCTTATGTTCTTATGCTTTTTTCTGATACTATTATATCTTTCGATATATATTGCATCACCTATCCAAATGATAAGTAAACTTCCTGATAGTTATATTGACCCTCTTGGTGGGAATACTATACAATATGTTCTTGTCTGGTTCTTTATAGCATCTTGGACATTTATTGATCCAGGTTTTTACCAAAGATGTGCAGCTGCTGAATCACCTGAAACAGCTCGAAAGGGTATTTTTTTCGCGGTTTGTTTTTGGGCAATATTTGACTTCCTTTCAATAACCACTGCTCTTTATGCGGTAGGAATTATAAATACAGAAAATGCGCTTCTGGCATACCCAATTCTAGCTTATAAAATTCTTCCAGCTGGCGTATTTGGATTATTTATTACCGGTATTGTAGCTGTCCTTATGTCTACAATTGATTCACTGAGTCTTATCTGTGCGATATCTTTTGGTAGAGATATACTTTGGAGAATCCAACCTCAACCAGAAAAATTAAATCCGCTGATTTATATTCGCAGGGGTCTTGTTATTATTTCAATAATCTCGCTATTCTTAGCGTATCTACTTCCATCAGTCGTTAAACTATTTTATTTACTTGGCTCATTATTAATACCAGGTTTAATACTTCCATTTTTGCTTACACTCAGAGAAAACGGAAAAAGGATGAAGAATTTTGGAGTACAATGGATAATACTTCCAATTATTATATCGGGAATATGGTTTGGAATATCAAATTTAATTGGACACCCTTTATTTAATATAGAACCCTTTTATCCTGGACTCATTTCTTCATTGGCATATTTTTTCATTAAACGTAAAGGGACCCACTCATGGCAATTGAAATAGAAAGAAAATACCTTGTTAAAAGTCCACCCCTCCACCTTGCTGAAAAGAGGCTTCATATAAAACAGGGCTATATTGTAAATGATCAAAAGCAAGTTATTCGTATTCGGGAAAAGGGAGATGAATATTTTTTAACTATTAAAGGAAATCAAATAGGAATATCAAGACTGGAATATGATTTTCCTATTTCCAAAAAAGATGCAAATGAACTAATTAGTAATTTTTGTCGTGACACAATAATAGAAAAAACTAGACACTATCTAAGGTTTAAAGATCATATTTGGGAAATAGATGAATTTCACAAAAAGAACCAAGGACTAGTTGTTGCAGAAATTGAACTAAATTCTGAAAATGAAAATTTTGAACTACCCTCTTGGGTAGAAAAAGAAGTCACTTCGGAAAAAAAATACTATAATATGAACCTAGCTACTAACCCATATAATAATTGGTAGTGTATATTAAAACTTAATTTACAACCTACTCTTCCATTGATGGATCATATTTACCATATGTTGCGAGACTATTTAATTTAGCTCTTTTGTAAAATTCATTTTGTGCATCCGGAACATTATTTACATCACCGCCCCATTTTTTTAAAGCAGGTGCCTGCAAGGCTCTACCATAGGAGTAAGTCAAATTCCATGGTGAATGATTACCAAGAACCTGATTCATCCTATTCAAATGGGCAGTGGCATCTTCATCACTCTGCCCACCAGATAAAAATGCAATACCAGGAACTGCAGATGGAACACAGCGTTTAAGTACAGTGACTGTCATTTCTGCAACCTCATCTACATCTGCCTGATCTGAACATTCATATCCAGACAAAACCATGTTTGGCTTGAGAACCATGCCCTCTAATTGTACATTCTGTGAATATAGCTCATAAAATGTTGTATGCAAAACTTCTTCAGAGACAATAAAGCTATCTTCAATAGAATGTTCACCATCCATAAGTATTTCAGGCTCTACAATAGGCACAATGCCATTATCTTGACATAAAGCTGCATATCTTGCTAATCCGTGTGCATTGGCAGTAATACATGAACTACTTGGAGTTGCTTCACCAATATTTATGACAGCTCTCCATTTTGCAAAACGCGCACCTAAAGAATGGTATTCTTTAAGCCTTGAATCTAAACCATCTAAACCTTCTGTAATTTTTTCACCATTACTTCCTGCGAGATGATGTGCACCCATATCAACTTTTATACCAGGAATAACGTCAAGCTCTTTTAGATATTCAGGATAAGGTTTATTATCATTCAATGTTGATTGCCTAAGGGTTTCATCAAATAATATAATACCGCTGATAAATTCATTCATCCCTGGGGTAGTAAAAAGCATATCTCTATATGCATTCCTATTTTGCTCTGTACTTTCAACATCTATGGAGTCAAATCTTTTCTTACATGTTGGTGAACTTTCATCGGCTGCAAGTATTCCTCGACCCTTTTCAACCATTTTATTTGCTATGTCATTTAAATTATTAAGATCCATTTTTACTCCTGATATTTATTTTTGATTAATTGCTTCTAACATGGATTGGAACCAATCCGTGTTTTTATCAAAAGGTTTTCCACCTTTTATTCTTTTAAACTCAATTAGATTTAATTCACCATCCAAATTATCATCAAGACCAGACAAACCACTCTCATTATTCAAAGCACGATCTACTGCAAAACTAGCTGATTTTCTAATTAAATCAAGGTCTTGATCATTTGCCTTAGCAGATCGAGC
>CERX01049571.1_pt1 | contig 10403 bp, 5 predicted proteins | sample 350251 | NCBI WGS metagenome assembly CERX01 (sample SAMEA2621044, study PRJEB7988) | marine metagenome | biome: marine biome (ENVO:00000447); feature: deep chlorophyll maximum layer (ENVO:xxxxxxxx); material: "saline water (ENVO:00002010), including plankton (ENVO:xxxxxxxx)" | depth 50 m
GATCACCAGCAACGCCAACAGCAGCATGGGCAGCGCCGCCAGCAGGGAATAAAGTTCTTCCATCAAGCGCTGGCTGACGGCATCAATATCAAAGCGCAGGGTTTCGGTCAGTTCCATATTGCCTCCGTAATCTCCTCTTTCTTTGTAATGCAGACACCCGAAAAGTGCAGAAACCTTTTGCAGTACCTTGCCATATACAGACCGAGGGGAAGGCGTACAATGGCGGTCCGACTGACTACCTGTGTTGCCTGATGACCCTCCTGATAGCCTTTGCTGTCCTCTCCATTTTTGTCTCCTTCCTCTGCTCCGTACTGGAAGCCGCCCTGCTGTCGATGACGCCCAGTTTTATCGCCCAGCAAAAGGCGGATAAGCCCAAACTCTACGACCGCCTGCGTCACCTGAAGGAAAACGTCGACCAACCCTTGGCGGCGATCCTGACCCTCAACACCGTCGCCCACACGGTGGGCGCAACAGGTGTGGGCGCGCAGGTCACCCTGGTGTTTGGCGACGGTTATCTGGGTATCGCCTCGGCTATCATGACCCTGCTGATCCTGGTGCTCTCCGAGATTCTGCCCAAAACCCTCGGCGCCCGTTACTGGCCACGCTTGGCCCCGGCTCTTCCGGCCCTGCTGGGCGGCATGATCACCCTGCTCAAACCCTTCATCCTGCTGTCTGACCTGGTTACCCGCAGCCTGGGCGGCAAGGCACCGGAGCACGACGTACGCGAGGAGATCAAAGCATTGGCGCTGTTGGGTCGCGAGCTGGAGAAACTGGACGAAGACGAGCAGCAGATGATCAGCAATGTGCTGGAGCTGCATAACATCCGTCTGCGCGACATCATGACGCCGCGCACCGTGTGTGAGAGCCTGGCACCGGAGCTGAGCATCAGCGAAGCGCTGGTCCGAGTGCAGGACAGCCAGTTCTCGCGCTACCCGGTGATCAACGAAGACGAAGCCCCGCTGGGCGTGGTGTTTCGCGTTGACATTCTGGCCGCCGAAGATCGCAGCGCGCCGATCAGTTCAGTGATGAAGCCGGTCAAGGTGGCGCAGGATTCGCTCAACGTCGAAACCCTGATGAGCCAACTGCTGGCAGAGCAGCAGCACATGAGCCTGGTCTACGACGAGTTCGGTAGCTGGGGCGGCCTGGTGACCATGGAGGACATTCTGGAAACGCTGATCGGCAAACCGATTCTCGACGAGACCGACGATATCCCCAATATGCGCCGCCTGGCGCGCCGGCTGTGGGAACACCGCCTGAAGTCGACCCGCTAGCCACAAAAACAAAACCCCGACAGCGCCGCTCATGGCGCTGTCGGGGTTGGCCATCTGGCCAAGGGGTTGCTTGGCAACCCGTTCGCACGACTCAATAAAACACTTAACGCGGCTCGGCGGTGCCCGTCACCATACGCGCAGTGCCGTCAGCGCCCATTTCCATCAGGGCATCGTTGTCCAGCGTGTAGGGCGTCCAGCTAATGGCGTCGGTGCTGGGGTTGCCGGTTTTAGCGAAGTTGGTCCACTGCAACATGGTTTCTTCTGCTACCGCCATATCCACCGCGCCATAGCGCATCGACGCATACACATCGGCGGCATCACCCTGGCTACCGGTTACACCGTTGCCGTTCAGGTCACCAATAGGCGGACGCTGCCCCTGCGGCGTCAGCACCAGCCCCAGCAGATAGTTCTGCACCATGCCGGCCGGGTAGTTGAACAGATACGGCAGCTCGCAGCCGTGGCAACTGGTCAACCCCATTTCCGCCCAGCCCGGCGGCACCCGGCTGAAACGGTAGATAAACTGCTCGGACTGGTAATCCGCAGACCGCTGTTGCAGCCAAATTGGCATGGCGGCGCGCAGGGTGGTGTAGTCGCCGTTGGTCACGCCCGCCATCAGCGGCACATCGCTGGGCATGCCGTCGATCACGTTCTGGGCGTACGTCTTGGGCTGGTAGTAATAATCCACATTGGGGCGGTAGGTCTGGCGCGGAATGCCGTTGTCCAGATCAGCCTTGGCCAGCGCCGTCCAGGGCAAGGCGCGCGCCTCTTGCAGGGTGGTGACACCCGCGCGTTCGAACAAGGCCTCACCAATGGCCTCAGATTCGGCCAGCGAATCACCGGGCGCACTGGTGGTGTCCAACGGCGCAAAGCCGCTTTGCACGATAGCCTTGTGGAACAGGCCGCTGGCCTGCGGCGAGTTCATCAGCGAGTAGACCTTACCGCCCCCGCCGGACTGACCGAAGATGGTGACGTTATCCGCATCACCGCCAAAGGCCGCGATATTGTCTCGCACCCATTCCAGTGCCATGACCAGGTCCATCTGGCCGTAATTGCCCGAGCCGTTGTAGCCGCTTTCTGCGGTCAGCAACGGGTGAGCGATGTAGCCAAACGGCCCAAGACGGTGGTTGACGGTCACCAGCACCACATCCTTTTCGGTCAAGCCGTCGGGGTTGTTGTACTGCTTGGAGTTGGCCGAAAGGATGGCAAAGGAGCCGCCGTGGAACCACACCATCACCGGCAGGTTGTCGGCATCCTTGGGCGCGGTGACGTTGAGGTACAGCGAGTCTTCACTCATCCCGCCCTCGTTAACCCCTTCCAGCGTGTAGTCCTGGGCGGATTGATCAGCCCAGTCCACCGCATCGCGCACGCCCTCCCAGGCTTCAGCAGCCTGCGGTGGCTGCCAGCGCAACTCACCCAGCGGCGGCTTGGCGTAAGGTACGCCCAGGAACTGCCAGGCATCGGCGCTGGCCTCAAACCCGCGCAAGGTGCCGCCGGTAGTTTCGACCTCAATGCGTGGGCCGCTGGCACGGGCGAAGTGCGCCTGAGCATCAGCCGCATCGACAATGGCGCGCGGGCGCGGGTCGGTATCGGAGAAGGCGCCAGCGGTTTCTAGGTCATCGATCAGATCCGTGATCGCCGCACGAAAATCAGCCGTGCTCTGATCCAGTTCAAGCGCACCGACTGCCGACACCGCGTCACGAATCTGCGCGGTCAGCTGGATACCGTTGTTCAGGTCACCGTCGGCGTCCAGGCTCTGTAGCAGCACCAGAATATTGGCAACTCGCTGGTCGCTGGCGTCCACTGCGCCGTCAACAATATCCAGCGGCGTCAGCACCGCGGCGCCGGATGCACTGCCCAGTTGCAGATCGCCGATGGCGAAGGTCAGCGTCTCACCGGGCTGGTAGCTGAACTCGCCGTTGTCGCCCGTGGTGGTCGCAGCAGTGCTGCTGCCACTGTAGTTAAGCCCGGCCACCGGGCTGTCGACAAAGACGCCGCTGGCACTGGCGGTCTCATCATCGCTGCCGCCACCGCCACCCAGGCAGCCAGCCAACGGCAAGGCAAACGCGGCCATGACCGCCAGGCTCAGACGGCTGCGCCGTCCGTCAAATCGTTTCATTGTGCTCTGCATGTCATCGCTCCCTGAATCAGTCTTGCAGTTGGTCAGCCAGGTTGGAGCCAATCTCGGCACCGGTGTTGAGTTCAACGTACTGCTGAGACTCAGCCTGATAGACCGGGTAGGTCACCTCGTCGGCGATGCTCGGGTTGCCGGTTTTGGCGAAGTTGGTCCAGATGGTCATCATGCGATCGATCACTTCGTCGTCGGTGGCATCAAAGCCAGCCGAGGTCATGATGTCGGCGGCATCACCGCGCGAGCCCGATACGCCGTTGCCGTTCAGGTCGCCAATAACCAGCGGCGCGCCGGTGGCCGGATCCAGCACCAGGCCCAGCAGCACGTGCGTCACCACGCTGTCGGGCATGTTGAACAGATAGGCCAGCTCAGCAGCGTGGTAAGCCTGCATGCCGCGCGCGCGCCAGCCCGCGGGCTGATGGCTGAACAGGGTGGCGTACATCGGCTCGGCCTTCAGCGGCGCCATCCAGGGAAACACGTTGATCGCGCTGGCGGTCGGCTCTTCGGTGTCGTTGGTGTTGATGCTGAACATGAAGGGCACATCGTTATCCTGACCGCTTTCGAACAGCGCGCGCTCGGAGGTCGGCAGGTAGTAGTTGTCGATGTTGGTGTACTCCATCCCGGTAGCGGCAGCGGCGACCTCATTCCAGGGCGCGGCGCGCATCTCGGCCAGCGAATCAACGCCCATGCGCTGCTGTACGCTCAGGCCAACCGCTTCGCCATCAGCCAGACTACGGGTGTCTGGGCGCAGGGTGCCACTCTGACTGATCGCCTGATGGAACAGGCCGGCTGCTTGGGGCGAGGCCATCAGCGACAGCACCTTGCGACCGCCACCCGACTCGCCAAAGATGGTCACGTTATCCGGATTGCCACCAAAGGCAGCGATATTGTCCTGCACCCACTGCAGCGCCATGATCAAGTCCATCTGGCCGTAGTTGCCTGAGCCTTCATACTGGCTCTCGGCACTCAGCTCCGGATGCGCCAGATAACCGAACGCACCCAGACGATGGTTGACCGACACCTGCACCACGCCCTTGGTCACCACGGCCTCGGGGTTGTTGAAGGGTTTGGTGTTACTGGTCAGCGCGGTAAAGCCACCGCCGTGAAACCACACCATCACTGGCAGGTTGTCGGCGTCTTTGGGCGCGGTAACGTTAAGGTAGAGCGAGTCTTCGCTCATGCCGCCTTCACCAAAGCGCTGCAGCGCCGGGTTCTGGGCCGCCTGATCGCTCCAGGCCACGGCGTCACGCACACCCTCCCAGCGCTCTGCGGCCTGCGGCGGCTGCCAGCGCAGCTCGCCCAGCGGTGGTTTGGCGTAAGGAATGCCCAGGTACTGCCAGGTGTCATCGGTGGCGGCAAAGCCGCGCAGCTCACCGCCGGTGGTGGTCACCTGATGGCGCTCTGCAGTGGAGCGTTGGAAGTGTTCCAGCGCATCGGCGGCATCTGCCACGCTGCGGGCACGTGGGTCGGTATCGGAGAAGGCTTCAGCGGCCTCCAGGTCGGCAATCAGCCCGGCAATGGCAGTGCGAAAATTAGCCGGCGCCTGGTCAAACTCAATGGTCCCGGCAACCAGGGACACCTCATCACGAATCTGCTCAGTGAGCTGGATACCGTTGTTCAGGTTGCCGTCAGCGTCCAGGCTCTGCAGCAGAATCAGTTGGTTCAACACCCGCTGGTCGTCCGCGCCAGCCGCGCCGCTGACCATATCCAGCGGCGTCAGCATCTCGGCACCCGCCGCACTTCCTAACACCAGGTCGCCAATGGCAAAGGTCAGGGTTTCGCCACTGCGATAGTTGAAGGTGCCGCTGTCGCTGGTGGTTGAAGCACCGGTTTGGCTGCCCTGATAGTTGAGCCCGGCCACCGGGCTGTCGACAAAGGTGCCACTGCGTACGTCGTCGTCATCACTGCTGCCGCCACCGCCCAGGCAACCAGCCAGTGGCAGCGCTAAAACCATTAGGGACGTGCCTAGCCAAGCTGGGCGCAAGGGGCTCTCTGCGAGATTCAATTTCATGCCGCTCTCCGCGTGTTGTTGTAATCGTGATCAAGCCGTGACCAGCTGGTCGGCGACTGATTCGGCCAGAGCATAGGCAGAGATATAGCGGGCTACAACAAAAAAGTGAACGTTCATTCCTAAAGAATTAGCGAGCCACTGCCGATATGTGACTCACTGGTCACGCATAAGCCCCTAAAGCCATAGCGCACTCAATTAACGCAGCGCAGTCAACATGAACGTTCATTCCGTTCAATGCTGCTGCGCCTTGCGAGAGCATGCTGCTGCGCCTCCAGACACTAAAGCCTTGGCAGCCGCTAACTAGCCTGCCTGCATACGATGAGACAAAACCAGTGGAGGCGCAGAGTGAAAAGGCACCCTGTGAATGATCATTCACAAAGATGATTAGCTTGGGTCAGAAGCCAAAACGCCTCGGGCGCCATTGCGGCGCCCGAGGGTCAGAGTCAAAACGCTGCTGCGCCTGATCAGATCAGGTCGTAGCGGTCCGCGTTCATCACCTTGTTCCAGGCTGTGACGAAGTCCTTGATGAACTTCTCGCCGACATCATCCTGGGCATAGGCTTCAGCCAGCGCACGCAGTTGCGAGTTGGAGCCAAACACCAGGTCTACCCGTGTGCCGGTCCATTTCACTGCCCCACTCTTACTGCAGCGGCCTTCAAAGATATCGGCATCTGCCGCAGTTGGTTTCCAGACCGTATCCATATCGAGCAGGTTGACGAAGAAGTCGTTGCTCAGGGTGCCCGGGCGGCTGGTGAAGACACCATGCTGGCTGTTGCCGTAGTTGGCACCCAGCGCCCGCATGCCGCCCACCAGCACGGTCATCTGCGGTGCGCTCAGACCCAGCAGCTGAGCCTTGTCGACCAGCATTTCCTCGTCCGCCACACTGAACTTGCTGCGACGGTAGTTGCGGAAGCCATCAGCCTCAGGCTTGAGCCATTCGAACGAATCCACTTCGGTCATTTCGTCGCTAGCATCTGTACGACCCGGCGCAAACGGCACCTGTACGCTGTGACCACCATCCTGCGCCGCCTTCTCGATAGCCGCAGCGCCGCCCAAGACGATCAGATCCGCCAGCGAAACCCGCTTGCCACCCGATTGCGCCGCGTTGAAGTCAGCCTGAATGCCTTCCAGCACCTTGAGCACCCGAGCCAACTGCTGCGGCTGATTGACCTCCCAGTCCTTCTGTGGGGCCAGACGAATGCGCGCACCGTTGGCACCACCGCGCTTGTCGGAGTCGCGGTAGGTCGAGGCCGCAGACCAGGCGGTGTAAACCAGCTCAGCCACACTCAGGCCCGATGCCAGCAGGGTCGCCTTGAGCGCCGTCACGTCCTGCTCGTCGATCAGCGCATGATCAACCGCGGGCACCGGGTCTTGCCAGATCAGATCCTCAGCCGGCACTTCCGGTCCGAGGTAGCGCACCTTCGGCCCCATGTCACGGTGGGTCAGCTTGAACCAGGCCCGAGCAAAGGCGTCAGCAAACTCCTCCGGGTTCTTGTGGAAATGCTCGGAAATCTTGCGGTAAGCCGGGTCTTCGCGCATTGCCATATCGGCGGTCGACATCATGATGCCCACGCGCTTGCTCGGGTCTTCGGCATCCGGCGCATGATCCTTCTCGGCCAGGTTCTTCGGCGCCCACTGGTGTGCACCGGCCGGGCTCTTGGTCAGCTCCCACTCGTAGCCGAACAGCACATCAAAATAGCTCATGTCCCACTGGGTCGGCGTGGGCGTCCACGCACCTTCCAGACCACTGGTGATGGTGTCGCGGCCCTTACCACTGCCGTGGGTGCTCAACCAGCCAAAGCCCATGGCCTCCAACGCACCGCCCTCAGGGTCAACACCGACCAGCGCCGCATCACCAGCGCCGTGTGTCTTGCCGAAGGTATGACCGCCAGCCGTCAGCGCTACTGTCTCGTAGTCATCCATCGCCATGCGGGCGAAGGTGTCGCGGATATCACGGGCAGACAGCAGCGGATCGGGGTTGCCGTCGGGCCCTTCCGGGTTGACGTAAATCAGCCCCATCTGCACCGCAGCCAACGGGTTTTCCAGGTCGCGCTCACCAGAGTAGCGGCTGTTGGGCTTGTCACTGGTGGCCAGCCACTCGTCTTCGGCGCCCCAGTAAATGTCTTCTTCCGGCGCCCAGATGTCCGGACGGCCGCCCGCATAACCGAAGGTCTTGAAGCCCATGGACTCCAGCGCCACGTTACCGGCCAGAATGTACAGGTCAGCCCAGGAAAGCTTGTTGCCGTACTTCTGCTTGATCGGCCACAACAGGCGACGCGCCTTATCCAGGTTGCCGTTGTCAGGCCAGCTGTTGAGCGGCGCGAAGCGCTGGTTACCGGTCGAGGCGCCGCCACGGCCGTCAGCCACGCGGTAGGTACCAGCCGAGTGCCAGGCCATGCGGATCATGAAGGGACCGTAGTGACCATAGTCGGCAGGCCACCACTCTTTGGAGTCGGTCATCAAGGCGGTCAGGTCGCGTTTGACCGCCGCCAGATCGAGTTTTTTGAATTCGGCAGCGTAATCAAAATCGGCGCCCATCGGGTCGGACACCGGGTTGTGTTGGTGCAGAATGCTCAGATTCAGCTGGTTCGGCCACCAATCCTTATTCGTGGTGCCGCGACCGGTCAGCTTGGTGTTGGAACCATGCATTACCGGGCATCCGCCAGTCTTGTTGTCGCTCATGTCTATCTCCGCTCTCAGGTAGGGTCGTACGGATAGCGCAGTCAACAGCCGGCTCGTCTAGGCGCTGTTGGCTACCACCTGTGAGTAAGTTAAGCACGTGATGCGATTGACGCCATTAACTTAAATCAAAGCAATCAATAGCATTTGACTATCAGTCAAGCGTAAAGGCTTAGGCCCCTCAATGGCCGCCGGCGGGGGAGAAAATGGCGGAAGGACATGGGAGTCGAACCCACCAGACGCGCGTTGCGCATCTCACCGGAGTTGAAGTCCGGGCGCCCCACCGGGGACGATGTCCTTCCAGATAAACGAACGGATGGCCAGCCGACTCAGCCCGCCGCCAAAAAACGTTGCTCTCGTACAAACCGGGTAACCCCGGCGCGATCCAGGTACTCCAGTACCTGAATCGTCAGGTTGCGACCGATCCCCGAGGCGTCTCGATAGGCTGCCGCATTGAAACTGCCGGTCGGCGAGTCTGCCACTAACTGCTGCGCCACCGCTACCAGCCCATCGACCTGGGCGGGCAAATAATAACGATTGGGCGCTACCGCGATCAGCTCACCGGCTCGCTGCATGCGCAGCAAAAAAACCTTGAGCTCGTCCAGATCCATCGCCAGTTGCTCCGCCAGCTCTCCGACAATCGGCGGCCGCAGGCCTCCGGGCAGGAGCGCGGTCTGCACCTGCAGCAGCAGCTGGCGATCGGCCGCCTGCAGTTGTGGACGGTGTGCGGGCAGGTGCAGGGTCCAGGCGGTGCGCTGCAGCAGGCCTGCAGACTGCCAGTGTTGCAGCAGCAGACGAATGATTGGCAGCGGCAACTGCAGACAACTGACCAGCCCCAACTGACCCTCGCCCGGGCCGAGCAGCTCCGGGTATTGTCGATGCCAACTATCAAGCCGTGCGTGCAAGCGCTGCCATAATGCAGCGCGCTGTTCCTCAGTCAGGGCAATGGTCGCACCAGACGCGCTCAGCAAGTGCACCTGCGGCGGCAGCATGGCCTGCAGCGCGCTCTGCGTCAGATTCAGTTTCAGCGCCAACTCGGGCATGGACACCGGGCCATGACGTAGGGCAGCGGCAAGCACTTCGCCGGGGGTTTCCGCCTGCTGCCAGTCGCGTAGCAGCGCGACCCGCTCTGGTCGGCTGCGACCGCGGCGCAGCCCCTGCGGGTCCAACACCCGGCCGCCGCCCAGCGTCCGATTGGCGGCCGGATCGCGCAGGATACAACGCTCGTTCCATACCGCCTGCAGCGGCTGCTCAAGCATCACTTGGGCGAGCCCGGCCGACGCGTCCAGCTGCACCAGGCGCGCCGAATAGACTCCGGTGCCAAGATGCAATTGCAGTACACCACGGTGCCAATGGCTGTCCGGCAGCGACTGCAGGCTGATGTCCAGACGGTCACTGGCGGGCAGACGCTGCTCGTTCAGCCAATCGCCACGGCCCGGCCAGTCCGCCCCAGTGCTAGCCAGATTGAGTGCACAGCGCTGGCCCGCGCGCACCTCGGCTACCGGCTGCGATGCGAGCTGCACACTGCGAATCCGTACTGGCTGATCGTCTCGCCACAAACGCTGCTCCGCTGCCAGTCGGCCACTGACCAGGGTGCCGGTGACCACGCAACCAGCACCTGCCACGTTGAAGCGCCGATCCACCATAAAACGTGCCGGCCCATCGGCTGCCTGTGGCTGCCAGGTTGCCGCGCGTTGTAGCAGCGCAGCGCGCAGGGCTGCCACGCCCGGATCGCCCTCCTGGCTGGCGACCACGGACCAGAGCGGCGCAGCCGGCCAGCCAGCCTCGGCAACCCAGGCGCTCACTTGTTCGGCCAACCGCTGCTGCTGCGCGGCATCGGCCCGGTCACAACGCGTGAGCACCACGCCCAGTTCGGCGACGCCCAGCAGCTGCAAGATAGCCAGGTGCTCTCGAGTTTGCGGCATGATGCCGTCGTCTGCAGCCACCACCAGCAGCGCCATATCCACGCCGGCCACCCCCGCCAGCATGGTGCCGATAAAGCGTTCATGGCCGGGTACATCGATAAAACCCAGCGCCGCGCAAGCCTCCTGCGCCAACCAGGCAAACCCCAGTTCGATGGTCAATCCACGGCGTTTTTCTTCGGCCAGCCGGTCGGTGTCTGCCCCGGTCAGGGCATGAATCAGGGTAGTTTTACCGTGATCAACGTGGCCGGCGGTGGCAATGATCACGCGGCGCTCTCCAGCGCGGACAGCAACACCTGCGGCTGCTCCAGACAGCGGCAATCGAGCAACAGGCTGTCATCGGCGATTCGACCGATTACCGGCTGCGGCAGCTGGCGCAGTCGCTCGGCCAGC
>CERX01064253.1_pt1 | contig 10345 bp, 6 predicted proteins | sample 350251 | NCBI WGS metagenome assembly CERX01 (sample SAMEA2621044, study PRJEB7988) | marine metagenome | biome: marine biome (ENVO:00000447); feature: deep chlorophyll maximum layer (ENVO:xxxxxxxx); material: "saline water (ENVO:00002010), including plankton (ENVO:xxxxxxxx)" | depth 50 m
AGATACTGTACTGCATGCTGGATAGAGAAGAACAACCCTGATCATCCGAACAAAGAAGAGGTGATGGAGAAGGTTCAGGTATCTGTGAAAGAATGGAAGTGCGCAAAGTGGACTAGAGAAGAGGGCCCGTTGCCTCTGGGTCCTATGTCGGTAAAGAAGTGAGGGCTTAGATGGGGAATGACTTTGTTCCAGATGACTTAGATTCATCAAATTGGGAAAACCTAGAGCCCCTGACTAGGGATCTCTTGGATAGGAAATTAAGTTGCTCAGGTTGCTTAGAAAATCTAATTTCAGACTCATCTAAACTAGCAGAACATGTTTCTGAGACCGGAGCACTGTTGTACATTGGAATGACGTGTGATACCGAGAGCGAGGATAAGAAAGGTAGTTTTCTAGAATTTGTTAGCAATGTGAGGCCCAAGCTGTCTGAGTTCTCCGATTCACTAAATAGACGGATTGTAAATCATCCATCCGTTGATGACCTTCCCGAAAGATACGACCTGATGCTAAGAGGTATGAGGAATGATATAGAGATATTTCGAAAAGAGAACATCCCTCTTGGTGTTAGGCAGACGGAGTTAGTGACAGAGGCTCAGACGATCAATGGAGCTATGACAGTTGATTTCAATGGAGAAGAGATGACATTCCCCCAGATGAGTAAATTCCTAGAGTCAAACGATAGGTCAGAACGTCAGGCTGCCTGGACCACTATGGCAGGGAGAAGGATGGAGGATAATGATAGGTTATCGGAAATCTTCGACGAACTGATTTCTATACGACACCAAATCGCTCTAAACGCGGGATTCGAAAGCTATACGCAATACATGTTCAGAGCTATGCATAGGTTTGACTATACGATTGAAGACTGTCTAGAGTTTCATGATTCTGTAGAATCAGTATGCATGCCAATTCTCAATGAGATAAATATGAACAGGAGAGAGGGTCTTAGAATTAGCGAATTGAGGCCTTGGGATGTTAATGAGAAGGGGGGTTCGGGACCAGATATTCACGGTAAGGATCCGCTAAGACCATTCCAGACCGTCGAAGAAATGGTAGAGAAGCTTTCTGAGATGTTCAATGAGATCTCAGAAGAACTAGGTGGAAAATTCGACAAACTCGTGGAAATGGATACTCTTGATCTGGACACCAGAAAGGGCAAGGCTCCGGGGGGTTACCAGTACTACCTAGAGAAGAGCAGGGTCCCTTTCATTTTCATGAATGCAGCCGGTCTACAAGGTGATTTGGAGACTATGATACATGAAGCAGGCCATGCCTTTCACTCACTGTACTGCGGCCATCTGGAGCTGATTGACGAGAGAGACTATCCTATCGAGTTCGCTGAGGTCGCATCCATGTCAATGGAACTACTGACACAACCATGGTGGGACAAATTCTACGAGAATGAAGAAGACGCTGTAAGAGCGAGGAGGACCCATCTGGAAGGAGTGGTGTTCCTGCTACCATGGATAGCCACCATAGACTCGTTCCAGCATTGGATTTACGCCAACCCGGGTCATTCTAGGGAGGAAAGAGCCGAAGTGTGGCTTTCAATAAGAGACAAATTCGGATCCGAGATGGACTGGACTGGGCATACAGATTTCAGAGAGGTTTCTTGGCAGCAGCAGGGTCATCTGTTCGGAGTCCCTTTCTATTACATTGAATACGGGATAGCTCAACTTGGCTCACTGCAACTATGGAAGACGCAAATGGGAGATCCACAAAAGGCATTAGATGACTACGCGAATGCCATGTCCCTAGGGAACACGAAGACCCTTCCGGAACTCTTCGAAGCAGCCGATCTGAAATTAGGATTCGACGAGGGGCACTTCCTCTCCCTACTCGGAATGGTCGAATCAGAGATATCGGAATTGGCTGCTTAGCCTTCGGACCCCGAGGCCTGCGCTAGTCACGCAGGCCCTCGGATGTCACGGTAAAGACTGCCTCACCCTCGGGTAGATTAGGGCTGTCAATTAGGCGGGCAATTCTACGGCCCCCCTTTGACTTCCTGAGGTAAAGGCGGAATGTGCTAGCGTGCCCGACGATATGGCCTCCTACTGCTCTGGTTGGATCTCCCCACATCGCATCTGGTTTCGCCTGAACCTGGTTTGTCACCAATACGATCGCGTTCTGAACATCTGCGACCTGCTTGAGTTCCTTCATGTGTCGGTTTAGCTTCTGCTGTCGGGGTGCCAACATCCCTCTGCCGACGTACTCGGCTCTGAAGTGACTTGTCAGAGAGTCGACAATGATCACTTTCACATCGATGCTCTTTGCCATCCTCTTGATCTCATCGACGAGTAGCATCTGGTGAGCAGAATTGTAAGCCCTGGCTACATGTATCCTGTCAAGAGCGTCCTGAGGGTCCATGTCCACTCCTTCTGCCATCTGGGCTATTCTTTCTGGTCTGAATGTGTCTTCAGTGTCAATGTAAACCACTTCACCATCTAGTCCGCCCTGCTCCAAGGAAAGAATGCAATTCACCGCTAATTGATGTCCAATTTGCGTCTTTCCACTACCGAATTCCCCGAATACCTCTACTATCGCCTGGGTCTCGAAACCTCCTCCTAGTAGTTCGTCCAGAGAAGAAGCGCCTGATGTCAACTTCTGCACTCTCTTCCTCTTCTCTAGAAGAGCCACTCCACTAACGAAGCCCCCTATGTTAGCAAGCTTTTTTGCGCCTGCGATGATCTTGGCAGCTACTGCCTCTCCCAGTTCTGCTTGGTCTGACAGTTCAGATGGACTCATCACGGCTATCCCGAGAAGTTCCTCGAAACCTGCTTCCCGGAGCTTCTCTGCAGTAGCAGGCCCCACACCTGGCAGATCCTCGATAGTTGGCTCAGTATCGTCCACATCGATCACAATTTCTTCTTCTTCCATTTTCTCGCTTGCTGTTTCTTCGCTCATCCTATTCACCAATATTCCTCTGTCATTAATCGGGGGTATATGAACAAATGAAGGACCCATGGTCGTACTATGAAAGTAGTCATTCTTTGAGAAACCTTGCAGTGCAGCGATTTTTCACTTTCACTTTATTTTCTGGTAGCGGGTGATGGATTTGAACCATCGGTCTCCGGGTTATGAGCCCGACGAGATAACCTGACTACTCCAACCCGCTACCTTCCCGCTGGGGCCTCGGTTATTTGAAGCGAGCGGGAATAAAAACGAATTTGCAATGGCAACAGTATTGTGATACCAGCATTCCGACAGCATAGGAACTACCTATGGACGGTCATTTGCTAATTCAGAATGCGACCCTGATTTTGCCGGATAGGGTCGTCGAGGGTGATTTGCGTGTCTCTGGAGGCTCGATTGAAACAATAGCCTCCGGAGGGGGATTGGAAGCTAGAAGTAATGAGACTCTAATAGATGCAACAGGCTTGCATTTACTTCCCGGAGCAATAGATCCTCATGTTCACTTCAGAGAGCCTGGAGGCTCCGAAAAGGAAGATCTCGAGAGCGGAAGTAGAGCTGCTGCTGCAGGGGGTGTCACGTCATTCCTTGATATGCCAAACAATAATCCCAATGCTACAAATCGAGTTACTTTGGAACGAAAAATTGCAATCGCTTCGAAGAAGTCTGTTACCCATCATGGGTTCTTCATAGGGGCGACAAACGATAATATCGCCGATTTGCAAAGCGTCGAGGGCATGGATGGTGTTTGCGGAATAAAGATCTTCATGGGCAGTAGTACTGGAGACCTACTCGTGCATGAGCAAAAGCAACTGGAGAATATCTTCGCTAACACAGGAGGTGTAATCGCGACCCATGCAGAAGATGAGCAACGCTTGCAGCAGCGTTCTGTAGAGTTCGAACATCGTACTGATATAGCGTCTCATGCAGAATGTAGGGATGTTGAATGCGCTTTCCTAGCTACCAAAAGAGCGTCTTCCCTAGCTAAGGATTACGAACATCGTCTCCACATAGTCCATCTGACAAGTCAGAAGGAAGCGGATTGGTTGCATAAAAACAAATCCGATCTCATCACTACAGAGGTGTGTACCCAGCATCTGACCTTCGATCAGGATGATGTCGAAAGGCTGGGGGAGAGGGTGCTGATGAATCCGCCGATTCGTTACACGGAAGATCGAGACTCTCTTTGGAAGAGGTTGAAGGATGGTACCATCGATTGTGTGGTCACCGACCATGCCCCTCACACACTCGAGGCTAAATCTGTGGGTTTTCCTAATGCACCTGCTGGAATGCCGGGGGTCGAGACATCGTTACCGCTTATGCTGACTCATGCGATGAATGGCAAATGTAGTGTCTCAGAAGTGGTTAGCTGGATGTGCGAGGGTCCTGCTAAGGTATACGGAATTCAGAACAAGGGTTCCTTAATCGAGGGATATGATGCTGACTTGACTTTGGTAGACTTGGAAACTAATCTAACCATAACCGATGCAGATACATGGACGAGAGTTGGATGGACTCCATACGATGGTATGGAGCTCACAGGATGGCCAAGATTCACAATAGTAGATGGTAAGATAGTACACAAAAGAGAGGAAAATGGGTCAGTCCGTGGATTGCCGGTTGCACTGCCAGGCTCAGTGGGTAGAGCACTCAGATTCGGTTAGTTCCAGTACTAATCCTCGCAACCATCTGCATCGGACTCGTTGCAGGGGTGCGTCTCTGCGTCTCCCGAGGTCTCTGTTGAGTCATCATCGACTCTATCAGGCTCCTCGGAGACATAGTCGTACTCTACTGGATCATTTCCTGGGAGCTCCAACTCGACCATCACTTGTAGGTCAGTCGTCCTATGGACTGTTGCACCGCCGGCTGAGAAGGCGTAGACGTAGTCCCCCATGAACATAGATCTCCTGATGCTAGTCGAGCCTGACCACCAACTTGACAGGCCCTCCTCGTTGTAGAATCCCGAGTGTTCGACCTGTCCATGATTTGATAGGGACCCGTTTTCGGTATCAACGTCGATCATCTTGAGCATTGAGATGTATTCGTACCCGTAGTGATAGTAGACCTTGCCTTCTATCTCGATTTCGTCGTACACGTACCTGTGAGTGGATAGTGGGACTGCCAAAAGTGATTCTGGGGCCCAGAAGGTGAATGCCTTGTGCTCATAAGTTGCTTCGGAGTAGGACCATGACCAGCCGCAGGTCATGATGTCCTCGCAGTTATCGTCGGCGTACCCTGGAGTGAGTGGGATGGTATCAGAGAGGGTTGGGTTACTGGTGTCACTTACATCGAAAAGGGAGACTTGTGTAATGGACCAATCAAGACCAAGTCCGTCCGCGCCTCCGGCTATTCCAATGGTGAGCAGGTTATCATCGTCAACTGGATGAATGTAAGTTGAGACTCCGGGTACGTGGAGTTCGCCTAGAATAGCCGGGTTGTAGGGGTCTGAGAGATCGAGAACCCATAGTGGGTCAATGTTCATGAAAGTCACTAGATAGCCCCTATCTCCGACGAATCTAGCGCTCCAGATCGTCTCTCCTTCTGCAATGTCTCCGAGGAAACCGATCTGACCGAGCTTCCCTTCTCCATCGTCCATCAAGATGGTGACTTGGTTTGTAGGTCCTGTCCATACTGGTTCGCCATTCTCGTCTGTTTCAGCCAACCTCCACCACATCATCCAGTTGTCGGAGGTTGAGGCGACGCGGATCGAGCCATTGTGCTCGCTTATTGAAAACTGGTCGTTTACCGTCCCCTCGACCCTGCCCGAAGCAAGATATGTGGTTTGGTTAGGATTGCTGATGTCGAATGAGTGGATGTTAGTGGCTTCCTCCCAATCAGAGTTCCTCCAGAACCACCAGCCGTCGTTGGCTGGCTCGGCCAGGACCAGGGTGTCCTTGGATGAGTAGACATGGGCCCATGAGGATGTGATGTGGTCAACCTCAAGAGTCACTTCTTCATTGAGCATCTGCATTGTCATTATTGTGGTGAATCCCCGACCTGCGCTATCAGAGCTCGCTGAGAACTCTGTACACTGCTCGTAGGTCAGAGGATGGGTGAATATCCCCTCTTCTCTGATTTCATATATGTGAGGTACAAAGTCATCCAGAGTGAGCTCTGAGATGACCTGCTCGTTGTCTAGAACTGTCTGTTTTACACTCTCGTTCCAGATCCCCATCCTCTCGTCAGTATCTTCTTCTGACCAGTACTCCTGTGGTAATTCAACCCAGTTTCTGATTCCGTCGAAGTATGTCCAAAGGTGTGTTACTGAACGAACTGTTCCGTCAACCATCCTTGCCGTGTGGTAGTTGCCCTCAATGTACATCTCCTTCTCGACTACTGGAGATGACCTATTCGTAATGTCCACAACTGTGTACTTGACGAGGTTCTGAACCTTCGTATAGCTATAGCTCACGTCACTGAGCGGGTCATTGGCCGTGACTTCCTCGGACATAAGCTTCCTGAGATCGCTGTCTTCCGGTAGGGACCAGTAGTATATGGAAGAGGAGATGACCAGCCTGTCTCCCTCAATCATCATCTGAGTAGGGTTTCCCTCTATTGTTAGGTTGGACTCCAATATGAGTTCGCCGAACTCAGGCACTCCCATGATTACTAGCAATTGACCGTTCAGCATGTAGATGTGGTAACCGTCAGTCTTCAGGAAGTCCGCCTCGTCTACACCCGCCTCCTGATTATTCGTCCCCGAAAACTCGCCCTCACGGGATTCGGTGGTCTGTCCGGACCCAGTACCTCCAGAATCAGCAGCAGAGTCATCGGCAAGAGCCAATTCTGGTTCTGCGAACATAGATCCCCCATCCATCCTCATCATCATCGGTTCTGTGACCCAGTGCCAGTAGCTTTGTTGGTCCAGATTAACTATCATCTCGTCGTACACTGCCGTCTTTAGATCCTCCAGAAGTCTCTCGCATGCATCGTAGGTCTGTAGGGATGGAGAAGAACGAGTCCTTTCTGGCAGATCTAGCTTGGGATAGTCGCCTTCTAGTGCATCTATGGTCCTATCAATATCCTCCATAACCCCGTCTACAGCCTGTAGGCAGCCGGCTGTCATCATCAAGAGCATCATCGAGATAGCCCGAATTGATTTTCTTCCCATGTCTTTACCTCAATGATTCCTTATTTCAATACAGTAGTGAGTTAGCATGCACCAACGATATTTTCAGATTCCGATTGGAACGTAATTCAGTGGCTCACGTAATTGAGAAATATTGCTCGGTGCTGGTTCCTCCGAATCCTCCTCTTCTTCGCTCGTCATTTCTATGCCACCAGGGTGCTCACTGGTGACAAGGCTCTTTGTGCCGGCTAGGAAAATCAGCGCGGCAACCTGCATGTCCAGTGTTTGGTCCATGAAACCTTAACATCGACATCTGTAATTTAAAGAAATTGGCGGCATGTGTCAGAGGTGTTTCACACATTTCACAGATATTGGTGCGAACACCGGGAGTTGAACCCGGGTTAGCAGGTTGGGAACCTGCTGTCATAACCACTAGACCATGTCCGCTTAAATTCAGGGAGGGAGTCTTGGTAATTGAGAGGCTCGGTTTATGAGAATCTGAGTTCCCTAGACTAGACGGCGAAGTGCTTCCATTGACGAGTCAGCTTCTCCCAAGGATTTCAAGCAACCATCAATCTCACCTTCTGAAAGGGCTCTCTCTGCGGCTGCTAGATATTCCTCGGTCGAAATCCTATCTTTGTTATCCGCTCCATAACCCGATGACTCGAGTCTCTTCCTGAGTTTTCTCCAATCTCCAACCAGGAATTCGAGCATCTCTCTAGCCTCTTCGACACTTGTGTGGAAATCATCCAGTTCTTTGGCTAGTGCGCTCAGGCTTTCTGCGGCCTCTATCCATTTTCCTGCACCCGCTGATGATTTCGCCTCAACCAGTCTTCTACTCCACTCAGAACCCGAGCCCCCTGATGGTATCCTGTCTTCGATGCTCTTGACCTGTCTCAAGGACCTCTGGACGGCAGTTTTCGCTTCGGATTCCTTCCTAATCAATCTAGTCACACCTTCCGAGAGGCCAATTGCAAGGGAAGCATTCCCCGAATCTAGAGCCGCGTTGGCATCGTCCAACCTCTTATTCAGATCCCCAATTGAGACCGAGTCGTGGGATGAAACCTCGCTCTTGGCATTCTCCAAGGAATTTCTTGCTTGTAACATTAGGTCTTCTACGTCATCCATCTGAGATGGGATCTCTGAAACAATTGCCAATGCGTACCGTGGATCTTCATCTTCCATGGCTTTTTTTGCTTCATCAAGAGTTGATCGAAGTCCTTGCACCAAGTGACCATGCGCGTCAGAAATAGCTTTGTCGGCCTCATCAATCGCTTCCATGGCATTCTGCCAGTTGGACTCAATCATCTCTGCCTCAGACTTAGCCTCTCTGAACCTGCTTTCGGAAGCCCTAAGTGACCCGTTTTCAAGTTCGGCCAAGGCATCTTCGAAAATCTTCCTTGGCCTGCCTGGGAAACCTGTCACTTTCTCTGCTTTATTGACATAGATTTCAGATTGCTCCCTGATCTCTTGGACATCAGATACGAATGATGCAATCCTGGTTGCTTCCCTCTTGGCCTCTGAGATTAGTTCAGAACCTCTTTCAGGATTTTTCCATCCTTGCTCCCTAGCCATCTTTAGCAGAGAGTTTGGTTGTTGCATCAGTGTGTTCCCAGACTGTAGACCAAGGATATGCCTCTCTGCATCCTTAAGTTTTTCAGAGAAATCTTGCCTTTCTTCCTCTAACCCATCTTTCGTGAACAGTATGGGTACAGTGGTGAATGAGGCAGCAATCGTCATAATCAGGAGAGATGTAAGATTTGATACAAGGACAATCGGAATCGCAAGAGTGAATCCAATTGTTGTAATCAGTCCCCTCCATCTCCTAGTTTTCACATCGGATCCTAGCATACTCCTCGATGTAGAATACAGAATTGCAGAGACAAGGACCAGAGTGAGGATTGCCCCCACATTTCCTTCATTCCGGTTTACCGCTGCTATTGCTAGCAGTAATGGCCAAGCAACGCAGCATGCAGTGGAGATTCGCATCCTCTCTGTTGGTCCAAATTCAACTAGGTCCTGAAGAAGTAGCGAAGAGGAGAACAGGATTAGGACTGGTACGTACCTGTATAGTGAAGACGATTCAGACCCGAAAGAAGAGAAGAGCCACCAAGCCCCGAAAGAAATGAGGAGAATCTGGAAGAGCAACGACGCCCTATCCACTCTTGTTCGATGTTTGGCGGCGACACGAGATGGGTAGTCTGGAAGCATCACCATGCACCCGAAGATAAAGAGGGGGTCAATATGTATACGGTTCCGTGTGCAGGGCAGGCACGGGATTATCCTGAGTTCCTATACCACGCAACGAAAAGTGCCGATGCTCCGATTAGCACGGCTAAGATTAGTAATGTCGTATTTCCTGCTTGTTTCTTCACAGATACCTCCATTGGAAGGTCCCCATATGTGCCCGCTGAAGCGCTATCCCAACTAAGATATAGATCCTCGACGGTATCGTTATGCATCTCGAACTGGAACTCTATTGTCGCCTGTCCGGGACCTGATTCTAATGTGGCTGCGAACGGTTCTTCTGTCCATCTTCCACATATCTCCGATAGGCATACTCGAGCGAAAGTAGGATCTGAGCCATCGTTTTGCACCAATACGGTGAGCGTCACACTACTACCAACCCTAGCATCATCAGAAAGTGTCGCTTCGACCACTCTGATGTGAGCCCCTCTCCTAGGCTCAATAGTAATCGAGATTGGCTCGTCCCTGATATTTCCCTTGGAGTCGGTTGCTTTCACAGTGATATTATGAGTGCCCCTAGTCAGATTTGAGAGGCTTATTGGTTCGAAGACTGACCAGTCTGGACTACTTTGGAATATCTCTTCGCCATCTACCCATACCGACCATGACACGTCGTCAATTGAATCCAAGTCATCGTAAGAGTGAGAGAGGTTTAGCTCCAGTTCATCCTTCTCATGTACTTTATCATCGTACTCAATCTCTAATCCGTTAGAGAATAATCGTGGAATTACTGTCGGGGGGTTTGCATCCAGAACTCTTAGGGTCCATTCTGACAAGACTGTGTTTCCAGCATCATCGGTAGCGACTAGAGCCATGAGGATTTCAGATGGATTCCTCTGAAGGTGCCTCTGATCTATTCCCATATCGGCACCGTTGATTCCCATTCCTTGGTTGGCGGTGAACTCGAAAGTTTGCTGATTCAAACCGGTTTGTCTCCATCCCTCTGATACGTTTGTGTACAACTCTAGCAATACTGGTAGAGATGAGTCGTCAGATGCGTTTACTTCGAAACTAATCAGGCTCCCCGCCATCGCAAGAATTGGTGTTTGACTACCATTTTCTATCATTTCTACTTCGATTCCATCGACTGAGAACTTCCCACTCCAGTCTGGTGGGATT
>CERX01004560.1_pt1 | contig 10341 bp, 10 predicted proteins | sample 350251 | NCBI WGS metagenome assembly CERX01 (sample SAMEA2621044, study PRJEB7988) | marine metagenome | biome: marine biome (ENVO:00000447); feature: deep chlorophyll maximum layer (ENVO:xxxxxxxx); material: "saline water (ENVO:00002010), including plankton (ENVO:xxxxxxxx)" | depth 50 m
ACCTCACTTTTACCGGGTCAATTAAAGGTCGTCGCTTACAATCAATCTCATAGAGTGGAAGATCTTCGTTTTTTCGAAATTGGTCATGTGTTTCTAGATTCACCTGATGAAGTACTTCCAGACGAGCGCGAGCATCTTTCTGTAGCGCTGGTTGGCGTTCATATCTCTGAAATAGTTGACCTCCTCTATGTCTTGGGAAGTGAGCTAGCACTGCCTAATCTCCAACTGGCCTCTAGCGAACTTCCAGGAATGCACCCTGGTCGAGCAGCTGAGATTTTAGTAGCAGGAAAACCTAGTGGCGTTATAGGCGAAGTAGACCCTAGGGTCCTAATGTCTTACGGGATTGATGGAAGGGTAGCGTGGCTAGAGTTGAATCTTGGGAAAATCTTATCTGGGCCGCTTGGGAAGAGAAGCTACAGAAGCGTTTCAAAGTACCCTTCAAGTGACGTGGATCTTGCCTTCGACGTTCCTGAATCAGTTACCTCAGCGTCGATATTAGGGTGCCTACGAAAGGCAGGAAGCGACCTATTGCAGCAAGTAAAGCTATTTGACGCATACTCAGGTAACGCTACAGAAGAAGGGAATCGAAGCCTTGCGTATAGGCTCCGATTCCAAGCAAGCGATCGAACATTGACTGACGATGAGGTGTCAGCACTTCGTTCTAAATGCATTCAGCTGGTTGAGGAAAAAACAGACGCCAGACTTCGCTTGTAGTATATTTATACAAAAATACGTATAAATATACTATTCTTAGGTATAATGACCATATGAAAAACATAGGAATCATAGGAGCTTCGGGATATACCGGTGCCGAGTTACTCAGGCTAATAGCTGAACACCCTGAATTTAACCTCCAAATTGCAACTGGAGAAACCCAAGCAGGCACTGCCATCCGGGATCTATATCCCAGCCTTTCAACCGCATACCCCAATGCACACTTTGATTCATTTACTCCTGAAATTGTCGACGGCCTTGACCTCGTATTCTGCGCCTTACCTCACGGAGTGAGTCAAAATGTTATCCCAGATATATACGAAACAGTGGGTCACATTGTCGATCTAGGTTCTGATTTTCGTCTTAAAGACCCTTCTCTTTATCAAGAGTGGTACGGGTCAGAACACTCCTGCCCAGAGTTATTGAATGATTTTGTCTACGGACTCCCAGAATTATTTAGAAATGAAATTGAAGGAGCACATCTTATAGCAGCAACGGGCTGCAACGCCGCAGCAGCTATTTTTGCTCTTGCCCCTTTTGTGCAGTCACAAACAATAGAGAACGATTCAATAATTGTAGATCTCATCACTGGAGTAAGTGGTGCAGGTAGGCCACCCAAAGAGAACACAACATTCTGTGCTGTCAGCGGGAATATTACCCCTTATGGCTTACTGACACATCGGCACACACCTGAGATCGAACAAGCATTAACTACTTTCTCAGGGGGTACTAGTTCTGTGCTATTTACCCCCCACCTGGCGCCAATAGATCGAGGAATTATAGCGACTTGTTACGGACGAACAAAGTCTGAAGTCTCCACTGAAGAGGCCCTAAATCAGCTGGCTGAATTCTATAAGGAAGAGCCCTTCTTCGTGGTTGATGAAAGGCCTCCTTCCACTAAATCTACCTTGGGTGCAAATACTGTGCACCTGACTGCAAGAGTAGATCAACGAACAGGAATGCTCGTTTCAATTTCAGCACTTGATAATCTCGTTAAAGGGGCATCAGGAATGGCAATGCAGAATGCAAACCTTGCCCTCGGATTACCTGAATCTTTAGGGATTCCATCTCTGGGCCTGTATCCATAGGACCATCATGCCTGCTTCACCACTAGCCCCATTATCTTTTCCTAACATCCCTTCTATCGGAGGGGTGCAATTCGCTGTAGCTGCATCCGGAATGCGCTATAGCGGAAGGGATGATTTGTTCCTAGCATTCTTTCCGCCAACAACCACTGTAGGTGGGGTTTTCACTCAGTCTCAATGCCCATCTGCTCCGGTTGAATGGTGTAAAGACCGGATTCATCGAGGGTCAGCTCGTGCTTTTCTTTGCAACGCTGGTAACGCGAATGCTTTTACTGGTAGCGCTGGCCTTGAAGTAGTCGACAGCTGTGCAAATGTGGCTTCAGAGCTACTTTCAGTAAACCCGGATGAGGTATTCCTGGCATCTACTGGGGTCATTGGAGAGCCTTTTCATCCCAGCGTCATAACAGAGCATATGGCAGCTTTAGTTGATGGGTTGGAGCTTCCTGATCCAGATATGTGGGAACGAGCTGCCAATGCAATTCGTACCACAGACACCTTTCCTAAAGGCTTCTACTCCAGAATTGGAGATTCAGAGTCATACGTTGCGGGAATAGCCAAGGGGAGTGGAATGATCGCTCCGAACATGGCAACCATGCTTGCATTCATCTTCACCGATATGGAAATTAGCCAGAGCGAATTGCAATCGTTCACTGAGAAGTCAGTAGATAAGAGTTTCAACTCTATAACTGTCGACTCAGATACATCAACAAGCGACACAGTGCTTACCTTCGCTACAGGTGAATCTGGAAATTCTGTTGAAAATCATCGTCTTGACTTCCAGCTTGCTCTTGATGAAGTCATGCTTGGGTTAGCTCACCAAATAGTTAGAGATGGCGAGGGGGCTACGAAATTTATCGAAATAACTATTACCGGAGCAGAGAATGATGTTGCTGCGAAAGAGATTGCAAAATCTGTAGGTAATTCACCGCTTGTGAAAACTGCTATCGCAGCTGAAGATGCTAATTGGGGAAGAATTGTTATGGCCGTTGGAAAGGCTGGAGAACTAGCGGAACGAGACAAGTTAAAAATATGGATCGGCGATGAACTAGTAGCAGAACAGGGCATGCAATCAGCGGGCTATGAAGAGTCACGAGCATCGGCGCACCTTGCAGGGCAAGATATCTCCATTCAAGTAGATGTGGGAGTAGGAAACGGTAGCTCTTCGGTCTGGACCTGTGACCTCACCCACGGTTATATCGACATAAACGCGGGGTACCGCTCATGACAGATATTCAGAACGCATCTATAGACATGCCGTTCGGATTTAGCCCAGAACTCCGAGCCAAAGCATTGGTGGAAGCTATCCCGTACATACAAAAATTTTCTGGAAAGGTCATCCTCGTCAAGATGGGAGGAAGCGCTCTTATCGATGAGGGACTATTCTCAAAATTCGCTCAAGATATTGTCCTCCTAGCATCAGTCGGGATACAGCCAGTGGTTGTCCATGGAGGTGGCCCCCAAATTGGACAATATTTGAAGCAAATAGGGAAAGAAAGCACGTTTATCGATGGCCTTCGTGTCACCGATGCAGAAACGCTCGATGCAGTTCGTGAAGTTCTCGTACACCAAGTTGGGAAAAAAATAGTTGAGACAATAATTGCTTATGGAGGGTCGGCTACGGCACTAACCGGAGAAACGGAAAACCTACTCACTGTGAAGCCAAAAGGTGAACGTTTTGGTTTCGTAGGAGAAGTCTCCAAAGTAAATCCCGATATCATTTCACGATTGCATGGACAGGGAGAAGTGCCAGTTATTTCAACTATCGGACAAGATGCTGATGGACAATCATACAATATCAACGCAGATACCGCTGCAGGAGCTCTCGCAGGAGCTCTGCTAGCGGAAAAAACGATTTATCTATCCGATGTCCCTGGTTTGCTAATTGATAAGGATGATCCGACGTCGATAATTTCTTCAATCCAATATAAGCAGTTGTATGAAATGTTTGAAACAGGAGTTATCTCCGATGGGATGATCCCCAAAGTAGAATCATGCATCCAAGCTCTGGAAAAAGGAGCGAAAGCAGCTCATTTACTTGATGGTCGCGTTTCACATGTACTCCTTTTGGAGATTTTTACAGATAGCGGTATCGGGACCATGATCAAAAAAGGGGAAGAAGATGTCTAGCCACGCAATTAACATGGGAGCTGAACTCGGACAGGCCAGATGTCCAATAATGCCAACCTATGGAGCACCTTCGGTCATGTTCGTTCGTGGTCAAGGGACCGAGTTATGGGACTCCCAAGGGAAAAGATATCTAGATTTTGTCGGCGGTTTGGCTGTTCAATCACTCGGCCATGCAAATCCAGAAGTAGCTGAGGCTATATCGGAGCAGGCAATGAAGTTAACTCAAGTGTCGAACTACTGGGCAACCGAACACGCCCATCACGTTGCCCTTCAACTTGATCGGCACATCACAGGAGTGGGGGGCTCTCCTGAATCAGAATCTGAGTCTCCTTCTGGCCAAGTTTTCTTCTGCAACTCAGGTGCCGAAGCGAATGAACTAGCCTTTAAGCTAGCTAGAAAATCAACAGGAAACGGACAATTCGAGATTCTCACAGCGATGGGTTCATTCCATGGGAGAACACTTGCGGCTCTTGCAGCATGCGGCCAACCGCATAAACATGAACCATTTGAGCCTATGCCATCAGGGTTTTATCATTTTGAGAGAGATGAGCCTAACTCACTCGAAGCGTTAATGACCTCTTCAACTGCTGCCATACATGTTGAACCCATTCAAGGAGAGGGTGGAGTATGGCCAAGTAATAAAACCTTTATGTCTCGGATTCAAGAGCTATCTTCGGAACATAACGTTCTCTTCATGGTTGATGAGGTTCAAAGTGGTCTTTGTCGAACAGGGAAGTGGTTTGCTTTTCAACATTTCGGGACCAAGCCGGATGTTGTCTGTATAGCTAAAGCTCTTGGGAATGGTTTCCCCATCGCAGCAGTATGGGCAAGAGCTGAAGTTGCTTCTGCATTCCAAGCTGGTGACCATGGGAGTACATACGGCGGGAATCCACTTGGAACAGCGGCGGCAAGAAAAGTCCTGGAGATCATGGAAAGGGATAATTACCCGCAGAAGGCATCGACCCTAGGTGATGTTCTCTCCGATGCTCTTGTGGACCTTCCGAGAGTTATTTCTGTAAGAGGAATGGGAGGGATGCTTGCTGCAGAGTTGGATGGAGACATTAGCGCAGATATTGCTTTACAAGCTACTCAGAATGGCCTACTTGTTAATCCCATTACCCCTACCGCTATTCGATTTACTCCACCACTATCAACTTCTCTAGACCATATAGATGAAGCTATGAGCATTTTGAAAGGAGTTCTCCATGCCCAACCATCTTCTTGAAATTGATGACCTATCCGCCAGCGAAATAGCAGAAATAATTCGACTTTCAAACGTTGAAAACCCGCCACAAGTACTTCGGAATAAAGGAGCGGCACTTTTATTCGAAAAGCCATCAAACCGTACACGGAACTCTATGGAAATGGCGATTATCCAATTAGGTGGGCACCCAATTACTATCCGCCCAGATGAAGTTGGTATAGGAGAACGTGAAAGTGCGGAAGATGTGGCTAGAACCCTCTCCTGTTACCACGCATTAATTGGAGCACGAGTTTTCGCACATGCGACCGTGGACGAACTTTCCACCGCGTCTACCTCGCCAGTAGTGAATATGCTTTCCGACAAGTCACACCCTCTTCAAGCTCTTGCAGACTTATTAACAATCTGGGAGGAATTTGGAACTTTTGAGGGACGAATCGTCTCATATGTCGGTGACGCCAATAATGTGGCACGATCACTGGCAATCGCTTGCGGTTTGATGGGTATTGAATTCCGGATCGCTCATCCGAACGGGTACGGCTTTTCAGAATCTGATGAAGAAGCGATTCGAGGAGTGGGAACACAATTTTCCGCTACGCAAAACCCTAGGGAAGCTGTTGGAGGGGCAAACGTTGTCTACACCGATGTTTGGGCGTCGATGGGGCAAGAAGAGGAAAGAGAAAAGAGATTAGCAGATTTCGAAGGATACACGGTTGGCGATAAGTTGTTTGAGCTATCAAGCGAAGACAGCATATTCATGCACTGTCTGCCTGCCCATCCAGGCGAAGAAGTATCACGGTCCGTTCTTGATAGTGGTAAGAGCAGGATATGGGAACAAGCAGAAAACCGAATGCACGCTGCAAGAGGCTTTCTATTGCACATCTTTCAAGAGGAGAATCAATAGTGGCTACCAAAAGACAACGTCAACAGGTGATTGTGCAACTTCTAGCTGAACAATCTGTTCGGTCACAAAGCCAGCTAGTCGAACTCCTTGGAGTGGAAGGAATCGAAACGACACAAAAAACCGTCTCAAAAGATTTGGATGAATTAGGTTCCGTCACGGTTCGCGGCAGTGGTGGAAAGATTGTCTATGCAATCCCTGAGCTTCCGTCTGAACAACATCTGCCGGAAGACCATTTGAAGAGAGTGCTAGGAGAGTGGGTTGTTGATGTTAGTTCTTCCGGAAATATCGTAATAATGCGAACCCCCCCTGGATCAGCTCATGTAGTAGCTTCGGCTATTGATAGGACTGGAGTAGAGGCGATACTCGGAACAGTGGCAGGTGACGACACCATAATGATCATCACGAATGAAGGAATCAGCGGAAGCAGTGTCGCTGACTCGCTGAGAAAAATAGCAGGATTGGAATAAGAAAATGGAATTAGAATCAGACATTAATAAAGTCGTATTGGCTTACTCAGGTGGCCTCGATACCTCGATAATTCTGAAATGGCTCCAAGACACCTACGGGTGTGAGGTTGTTACCTTTACAGCAGATATAGGACAAGGGGAAGAAGTCGAACCCGCCCGAACGAAAGCACTACAAATGGGAGTGCCCGAAGATGAAATCTATATCGAGGACCTTTGCGAAGACTTCGCCCGAGACTACGTATTCCCGATGTTCAGAGCAAATGCTGTCTATGAGGGCGAATACCTTCTTGGAACTTCGATAGCACGACCTCTTATCGCAAAACGGCTTGTCGAAATAGCGAAAGAAACCAAAGCCGATGCAATAAGCCATGGAGCTACAGGTAAGGGTAACGATCAGGTGCGATTTGAATTAGGTGCCTATGCCTTGGATCCATCAATAAAGATCGTCGCCCCATGGAGAGAATGGGACCTTGGGTCTCGTGAGTCGCTTATGGCCTATGCGGAAGAACACAGTATTCCAATTGAAATGAAAAGAGGGAAAGAGTCACCTTTCTCAATGGACGCAAATCTTCTCCATATCTCCTATGAAGGAGGCCCCTTAGAAGATCCATGGGTTCAACCACCGGAGGAGATGTGGAGGTGGTCGGTAAGTCCAGAAGCTGCACCGAACGAAGCTACATTTCTAGAGATCAGTTATCAATCTGGCGATATTGTTGCTATAGACGGAAAGCAAATGACGCCCGCTCAAGTTCTTTCTAAACTTAACGAGCTAGGAGGATCGAATGGCATCGGAAGACTAGATATAGTCGAAAACCGCTTTGTCGGGATGAAGTCACGAGGTGCTTATGAAACTCCAGGTGGAACAATAATGCTTAAAGCCCACCGGGCAATAGAAAGTTTGACCTTAGATAGAGAAGTCGCTCATCTCAAAGACGAATTAATGCCAAGGTATGCGAGCCTCATTTATAACGGTTATTGGTGGAGTCCAGAACGAGAGATGCTTCAAACGGCAATAGACCATAGTCAGCTCTTCGTCAACGGTGACGTTAGATTGAAGCTCTTCAAAGGAAACGTAGAAGTTGTTGGGCGAAGAAGCGAAGAGTCACTTTTCGACGAAAAGATAGCGACCTTTGAAGATGACGAAGGCGTATATGACCAAGCTGATGCGGGTGGTTTTATCAAATTGAATGCTTTACGGCTTCGGACATTGGCATCGAAACGGATAGGGCAATGACATTCCGGAAAAGGAAACAGAAAATGAACCAAAATCCTAATATGGACGAAAGTAAATCACTCTGGCATGGTCGGTTTCTCGAACAATCAGCAGACGAACTACAAAAGCTGAACAATAGCATTTCGTATGATATTCGACTGTTTAGCCAAGACATTGAAGGATCTCGCGCTCATGCGAAAATGCTTCAAAGAATTGATATCTTCTCTGAAGATGAACTCTCCGAAGTCCTATCTGCTCTTGACCAAGTCGAGGAAGAAATCCAGGATGGATCATTTTCAGTACTTCCAACCGATGAAGATGTGCATACCTACGTCGAAAGGAGAATAACAGAAATTACCCCTTCAGGGGCACGACTACATACAGGAAGAAGTAGAAATGATCAGGTAGCGACTGACCTAAGACTTTGGGCCAAGGAAGCACTTACCGACGTGGCGCGCATGGCGATCTCTCTCCAAAGGGTCCTTCTTGAAAAAGCGAAAGAGGTAGATGGGGCTGTTCTTCCAGGGTATACCCATCTCCAACAAGCACAGCCCGTTCCCCTAGGGCATCATCTTCTAGCGCATGGCTGGGCGATTTCACGAGATGTCGAAAGGCTCCTACAAGCAATCGAACGTATGGACGTTTCCCCTCTGGGTGCAGGGGCGATGGCTGGGTCATCGATACCGCTGGATGTAAACGCTGTTGCGGATGACCTTCATTTTTCTCGAGTGTTTGATAACAGTATTGATGCCGTTTCTGATAGAGATTTTGTTGCAGATGCGTTATATGTTCTTGCTCTTCTTGGAGTTCACCTTTCGCGGATAGGAGAGGAAGTGATCATTTGGTCCTCATCGGAATTCGGTTTTGTAGATCTTTCTGACAGCTTCTCAACAGGATCTTCAATGATGCCGCAGAAGAAGAACCCAGACGTTGCAGAATTAGCGCGAGGTAAATCTGGAAGATTGATAGGAAACCTTACAGGATTTTTAGCGACATTAAAGGGCCTTCCTCTTTCATACAACAAGGACCTTCAAGAAGACAAAGAGCCACTATTTGATGCGGTTGATACAATATCGAGAATTTTACCGGCAGTAACGGGAATGATCAGTGCAGCAACGTTTCAGGTCGAAGAAATGCGTCAGCAGGCCCTATCACCATATTTAGCGACAACGGACTTAGCGGAATGGCTTGTTCAGCGCGGGATGCCATTCCGTGAAGCACATGCGGTCATCGGAGGATTGGTAGCCCGATCTTTATCGGAGGGAGTCGCTCTGGAAGATCTCATCTCCATGGATGAGAACCTAGGGAAAGAAGCAGTATCTCTGCTAGAGGCGGAGAGCTTATTCAACAGTAAAAAAACACACGGTTCTGCAAGCTTAGAAAAACTAGATGATCAAATTCAAAGGTTCGAAAACAAAATAACCTCGGACGAAGGGAAACTATGACGTATAGTCACGAGATCCGTATCCGATACGCCGACTGCGATATGCAGGGCGTTGTCTACAATGCGCATTATTTGACGTTCATCGATGATGGCTTTGACTGCTGGCTTCGAAGTTTAGATTTAGCTTTCGAAAATGTATATGGGTGGGAAGTGATGCTTAAAAAGGCAGAGATTACATGGCATATACCCGTAAAGTTCGCTGATCAACTAGAGATCGAGTGTGGAATTGAGAGCTGGGGTAATACAAGTTTCAAAGCATTTTTTGAAGGGAAGGTGAAGGGAGAATCTTCGTTTACTTCATCTGTTGTGTACGTATGCGTAGACCATGAGACCTACAGTCCTATTCCTGTTCCCCAAGAGCTTCATGACCACTTGTCGAGCCCTTAGATAGCATGACGATGCAGGTAAGTAAGTAATGTTAGCCGGTGCTTCATTTACTTTCGATCTTCCATCCGGAGGGTCAATTTCACAAGCACAGAAAGAAGTTCGAAATGCTTTATCTAGTTCATCCGAATCAGATCTAGCGCGCGAGAAAATCCTCGAATTCATAACTGAACATAACGATGCCCTGCATAGAACGTGTGTGGAGGGTCATTTGACCGGGTCGGCAATGATAATAGAAAGTTCATACGAGAGGGTTCTGGTCATGCTTCACAAAAAACTTGGTATCTGGCTCCAACCAGGTGGGCATGCGGATGGAGAAGGATATTTGTCCAATGTCGCGTTTAGGGAGGCTTTCGAAGAAACGGGAATTAATAATTTAGCCCTTTGGACTACGGCAATCGATTGTGACGTGCATAAGATCCCAGAATTCGGAGATGAAAAAGAGCATTTTCACTTTGACCTAACGTATCTTCTCTTAGCCCCCGAAAAGGCAGTGATAAAGCGAAACCACGAAAGCACAGATATGCGATGGGTGACCCTCGAAGAGCTCAAAGCGCTCACAGGAGAAGAAAGACTTCAACGCATAGCTCGCTTAGGCATCGAATTAGCTCAAAAAATCAACCCACCTGACTAGCATTTTCCTTTTGCCGGTACAAATCGCCCCCAAACCGCAATGCAGCCCTACACTCTTTCATATGGTATTGCGGGGAAAGCTCAACTTACTTAGTTTCCTGTTTCTTCCAGTTCTGATCTTGGCTTGCGGAACTGACGAAGATTCTTCAACTCCCGAATCAGTAAATGC
>CERX01069012.1_pt1 | contig 10304 bp, 11 predicted proteins | sample 350251 | NCBI WGS metagenome assembly CERX01 (sample SAMEA2621044, study PRJEB7988) | marine metagenome | biome: marine biome (ENVO:00000447); feature: deep chlorophyll maximum layer (ENVO:xxxxxxxx); material: "saline water (ENVO:00002010), including plankton (ENVO:xxxxxxxx)" | depth 50 m
ATCCCTTTATTCATTAATAAGATCAAGATCTTATATTTAAGATCTTATGTTTTAATGCTAACCCATGCTAATAGTAAAAATAAGGTTTTTTTTTAATGTTAACATGGGTGGTCCATGTTCCAACTCGTAAACTTTTTTTTTACACACCAAAGAAACAACATGGATGCCGAAGCCAATATGGAAGCCAATATGGAAGCCACGTTGGTGGCGTTTCTAGAAATGTTAAATGGTAGCACGAAAAAATATACGATCGAGGAAGTGTTCAAAAAAGTAGCGCACATAGATGTTGGTATGGAACGAAAACAACAATTGATATTGGACAAAATGAAACCCAATTTGAAAAATTACATGTCGTCTTACAAAATGTTGGATGAATACCGGCATCAGTCGTGTTTGTATCCGATCCAAGTAAGTAACCACATTTATGCGGTGCCGTGGAAATACGATGCATCAAGATCCATGCAAAATATCGTGGCATCGTTGGTGGTATTGTCTCCGCAACACCGAGACGCGTTGAGGAAAGCGTTGACGCTGATTAAGAAAAATCCAAAAAATTATCCATTTAATTTTTCTCTCTCGTTTCAAGAATTACTTCCGATGGTTTACAAGGGAAACGAAATGCATTTATTGGAGGATTGCATCTCACCAAGCGATACGTTACTGGAGAAAGTAAACATGAGCACCTTATTCTACGTGCTGAATCAGAGTTTTACACCGATGCAGTTGTATTGGTGGACCACCCTGTACGACGTGGATTATACCTACTTGACCATCCAAAAATTATTGGAAACCAAAGGAAAATTAAAAGAAGGTATGTCACCGAGTGATCGATACGTTGGTACCATTTCCAAGAACCGAAAGGTGCTGATGTATCAAAGTGGACATTTCGACTACTGCAACATGGATGCGCTTGGGGACGACTACGCGTTGGTATGCGTGGTGTTGCAAAACCGCGAGCGCTTTGACAAACCAACCATACGTGGAAAATTCACGGAAAAGGATTTGGAGCAGTTGGCAAAAGAAGACAAAATGTCGGGAAAAGCGATTCAATTCACGTGGGAACTTCAGACCGAGGAAATTCCATTTGTCTTGTTGTCGTCCGACAACATGTGGCGCACGGTGGATCGAATCAATGCAGGGATAGAGAAAGGCGAATTTGAGTTGCCGGTGGAAGACACGGACTATTACGACAACTTGGTGTTGGAAGAGTTGAGAGAGTTTGATTTGCTGCAACGATTATTAAAAACATTAAAATACTTATAATTAAAATTTATCGTAGATTAAGATGTACGCTGCTTCGGCGGCTTTTTCCAAATGTCGCTGTTCGATTTTCATCACTGAATTGTCGTTGCACATAAAATGCTGCTCTCCGTAGCGACAACAACTCGTGTAATGCCCACCAAAATGGCTGCCGCAGTGGTTGACGCAAGCAATGAGTCGATAGCCATCCAAGATGGGAGGAATGCGTGCTTCTATTTTCGTCCCGTTGTTTCGAAAGCGTTTCCAATGCACAATCAAATATTTAGGAAAGGTGCCAATGTGCATGTGTTTGACGGCATTTTGGTACTGGTGGCAAGTGTCGCATGTCGATTGTACCTTGGAAGGTGCAAGCAAATGCTGGATGGCAAGTGGGACCGAAGCAGCAAGCGCCAAAGAAAGGCTGGTAAAGGGCTCTTTGTGATCGTTTTGATGGCCACAAGGGAAGCGGACACTGACGTCAAACTCACCTTCAAACATGGTGAGATGGTTATCTCCCAAACATTCAAACAAGGCGTGCATCCATTCGTGAGCATCGTGCTGCCGAAAGTTGTTGTACTTGGAATGTTGTTGAATGACCAATTCTCGCGGCAATCGTGGGTTGGGTGTGCCTTGTCGATAGGATTGCAAAAACGGATCAAAGGTGGTGCCAACACCAAAGGTGCGGACCGTCAACAAACTTTGCAACGTGGCGTTCATGAAGCACGTGTTTCCCAGGTTGGGAAGTCCAATGGGTTTAAACAACGGATTGATCATTTTTTTAAATACTCACATTTTTTTACAGTATGATTTCAACGCTTTTTTTTCTTGCGTTTAAATAAAAACCAAACCATGCCACCACGCAAATCTTCCCGAAAAAAATCCTTACGAAAAAATAGCCGAAGCCGCAGCAGAAGCCTACGCAGAAGCAGAAGCCGAAGCCAAAGCCGCCGACGCAAAAGCCGTTGCCATAGCAAGAAACTCAACCCTTACATGAAAGCCATGCTAAAGGCCAAACGTGCGCGTGAATTATCGTTTCAGTACAAGAAAAAATTGTCCAACGGTAAGCGCGCCAAGAAGGCAACTACATATTACCGAAAAGAAGTACCACGATATCGGCCAACACGTAAATCCGAGCGTAAACGAAGTGGGCGCAAGATGAAGCGAGTAAAAGGTAAATTTAACATAGTGTACACCAAAAAGAAACCCAAAAAGAAACCAACATGTTAGGTACATTCCATCCATTTTTTTTACAACTGCAAGGCCAAACTGGTCTCGCCCTCTCTCAACTCTCCATTGATTTTGGCGACTGCCAAGGGTAAATACTGGTCGTGCCAAAAGGCTTTGGCCTCCGCGTACAACCAGTCAAAGTATTCCCGATCAAAAGGGATCTTTTCGTAGGTAAACAGTTCCGGTGTCCAGCAACAAAAGTACGTGTACAACCCCTCTTTACCGGGTTTGAGCATGCCCATCTTGTGGAGCAACCCCATTCCGTATTGAATTTGATCGTAGTAATACGGGGTAATGTTATGCGAAATTTTGGAGGTTAGTGGAGGCAACGGGCAACGCGTGGGACCGTACAAGGGTTTCTTGTATTGGTACGACACGTTTCGTTTTCCATAGGGGCATTTGTATTCCATCAAGTTGATCGTGGTGGACCCGTCTTCCCACTGTTCCGTGATGATGCCGTCTGGTGAGTAGCCTGCCCAGGGACCTTCCCAGTCGATGCACAAGCCGGGATTGGCAATGTCAAAGGTGACTGGTTGGTTCGTCAAGTGCAAATCCAGGGCATACTCTTCTTTAAAGGTCTCTTCGCACGTATCTTCAAAATGGTTCCCATATCCCGTCGCTATGTTGCCTTTGAAATCGTCCCACAAGAAGGACCACAAGGCAATCTCTTTGCATGCTTCCGGCAACTTCTTTTTTTGTTTGTAGGCATGGTGACCGCAGTTGGCTACCATGCTTCCCGTAATACGCTTGATGCCGGGAACCACCGTTCGTGCTTTCAACCATTCGGGGTTGGTGGTTGTTCCATTGAAATGTTGTGGCAAGGTTTGAATGCGCAATGCTTCCTTTTTGGTGGTTTGCGCCAGTGTGTCAAACACTGTTTCCTTGGTCAAGGCAGGCGGTGCGGTGTGCCCGGCAAAAATAAAACCATCCATCTTGCTGTCAATAATATTGTTTGTCTTCTCTCTTTTCTTTTTTTTGAATCGTGCGACCGAGGCAAACGTTAACATCAGCAATTGATAAAACCCTAATGTTAACACTACTTTATGTTAACATACCAACAAAACAAACTACCGTTCTCTCTCTCTCTCTATTGTATTATAAAATGTAAAGGATTCAATTAAAAACCATGGATGAAACTTATGATGGCGCCAATGTGTTGATGACTCTCTTGGATGATTATGTACCTGCCTCATTATCGTTTTATACCAACCAAGAAATGTTTCAATATACCTTTACCCAATTGGTCAAATGTAGTCAGCATGAAGAAGTTCGACGCAAAAGTCAACGAGTTTTGGATCACTTGCATTTAGATTGGTTTGTAGACGTACTGGAAAAGAAGTATCAGTTGAATCCATGGTTCTTATATACCCAAGAAGATTGCGAAGCCTTTTACGACCTTGTGAAGAGACACACCGACAACGACATGGAGCGTAAAAAAAATATTGCGTCCAACAAAGACAATGGTGAAAGGTAAGACGTTGTTTTGGGCAGGTATGCGAAAAGCATGCATGAAAAAGTCGTATCCTTCAACCCGCAAGGCTCCTTTCTTCTCCGCAAGTGAGTGTCGTAAGGCGGGGATGAAAGAGTACGTGCAAGTGCGGGGCAAGGGTGGCATGTACTACTTAAAATACACGTCGGGGAGTGCCCGATGGATGAAACGACCATATTCTAAATATGCCGAGGAAGGTCGGAAGATATCTACCCGGAAAAAAAGATCCTCCAAGCGAAAGAGATCATCTAGGCGCAAGAGATCATCTAGGCGCAAGAAGAAGTCCTCCTCTAGGCGCAAAAAGAGAGTGTCTAAGAAAAAGAAGTCCTCCTCTAGGCGCAAAAGGATATCGTCTAAGAAAAAGAAGTCTTCCTCTAAGCGCAAAAGGAGATTCTCCTCCAACCGCCGCGGTAGCATGAAAACCAAACAAACATTTAATAATGAACACTTAATTGATACTTTCGATATCGATTTTAATAAGGGGGATTTTAATGGCTCTAATTTCTCATTCTTTAAAAAATTACTCAAAACAAAAGTTTTATTTATTACTTATTATTACGACGAATTTATTTTTCAACCACTTGGTAAAACTCTACAAGGAACTTACACCGTGAATATCAAAGACGGTTATTACCACAATATTGAAATGTTTGTAGGTAGCAATTTTTCTAAATTTACTTCATTGACCGACTTAACTCTTTCTAGTCGATTTAACGACTCTACGTTTGAATGGATCAAAGAGAGGCCACCGAAATTGAAAACGTTAAGTATAGACGATTTGTATTTTATTTCGTCTATTTCCCCAATTCTTACCAAAGGACTTGATACCTTAGAGATTTCAGACGACATTGACGAACCATATATATATAATATTCGTGACGGCAGTTTGTCTGCGCATAAAAAAATAAAAAAAGTGTTTTTTTCAAATGTATATCTGGATGACATGAAAAGATACTTCAAGGAGAAAGAGATAGTAACGGCGTTAATAAAAGATCTAAGGTTGTTACACAATTATTTCCCGGACAGTAAGATTTTAGGATTTCAGCAGTTGATCAATAGTCTATCTACCGATACTCAACGGCAGATCCAACGATCTTTTCCAACTAAATTTTATAGAGGCAAATAGGGTATGCATGCTTATTCATTTTTTTTAATGCTAGGGCACGGCTTTTTTATCTCCTTGTTTCACGAAAAGCGGGTTTGATGGCTTTACTATCTACACAATCAATCTTTTTTTTACATCAGTTGCCGTGCTTGCTACAATGTTTAAAATTGTAAAGAAGCACAACATGCAAAGAAAATATTGCCTTTAACAAAGACAATGGTGAAAGGTAAGACGTTGTTTTGGACATGGGCAGGTATGCGAAAAGCATGCATAAAAAAGTCGTATCCTTCGACCCGCAAGGCCCCTTTCTTCTCCGCAAGTGAGTGTCGTAAGGCGGGAATGAAAGAGTACGTGCAAGTGCGGGGCAAGGGTGGCATGTACTACTTAAAATACACGTCGGGAAGTGCCCGATGGATGAAACGACCGTATTCGAAATATGCCGAAGAAGGTCGGCAATACCGCAAGATATCTACCCGGAAAAAAAGATCCTCCAAGAGATCTTCCAAGCGCAAGAAGAAGTCCAAGCGCAAGAGATCATCTAGGCGCAAGAAGAAGTCCAAGCGCAAGCGCCGAAAACGATTGACCAGCAAGCAGCGCCGGTATGGTCGCCGTGGTAGCGTGAAAACCACGGCAATATACAAGCGGACCAAAAGTGGTGGTTATCGTCTTAGCGCACGTGCGGTTTACAATACCCCCGGCGTAAAGTTGGGGAGTGTGCATTGCTACAATGGAAAGTGTAAATGTTTAAAATTAAAATCCAATGGATCACCATTTTGGGGAGCGTGTTAAAAATCATATTCTTTTTTTGATCTACAAATATAAATGCGAATCCTCCTCTTCTTTCTCTTCCTCTACGTCTGTTGCTATCCGGATTTGGTAAACACCCCTTGGATCCAAGTGCCTTACGACGATGGCACCTCTTATTTTCACAATCGCCTCACGTTGAAAAACATCGATTGTTTACATCAGATATAAACAAAATGGGCTGCACCGCTTCCCATGAACCGACCTTGGTTATCGTGGACATGATAGACAACGAGTGTTTGTTGTGCGGAAGGTCGTTCGACGATACCTACATGATGTTGCGATGCGGGCATTGCTTTCATGAAAATTGTTTGATGACGTGGTATTCCATCCGTGGGACTTGCCCTCGATGCAACACGTGAGTTTTTTTTCTTTCGGTACAAACAAACATGAACCAGTTGAAGCAAGATATTTTGAGGTACGAGCAACTCACCAATAGTCGGCAAGAAGACATGCGATTGGTCTTCAACAATATGATATTGCATGGTGGAGCAGAAAAGAGGAAACGAGAGGAACCTGAATTTACACCGGAGCAACGCGAGAAAGCCAGAGAATTGATTGCGACGCATAAAACGGTACCGGCGGCATTAACCGAATGGAAAAAAATGGACAACACGCTTCCTCTGGCATCAAAGATGAGGCTGTTGATGGAAGCCAATCGAAAAAGACCTCGAGTAAGTTCAACCGAGTCTAAAAGAAGTTTAGAATCAACCAAGTCGGTAGAAGAGTGCCCGTATTGCCAAGAAGCCATAAAAGACACCGATAAAGTTGTACAATGTGTTAATGGTCATCGCATGCACGCAAGTTGCTATTGTGAGAGTTTAAACGTTTCAACGTGGCACGACAGTGCTATTGATACAATGGGTTTAAATACCGGGGACCGCTATACAATGGGTTTAAATATGGGTTTGAGGGATCCAAGAAATATACCAGATTCATTACAAGAAGATTTGCAAGTCTTTGATATTCAACAGTTTGTAAAAAATTTTGAGATGGTCATATCACGCTTTAGTTGGAGTGTACAATACCACGAAGAATTGGGCATTCTTAAAGCCCAGTGGGACAATTTAGTAAACAGTAATGAGATTCACAATTTGTCAAGGGATGTCTTGGTGTTTTTACTCAAAATGTTTCAAGATGAAATTGTATATATATATGACGTAGTAGATGTACACTTAAGTTTAAATATCTTGAATGATCAAGATATTCAAAATTTGTCAAAGAGTGACTTGGTGAATCGAACTAAAGAGTTAATGCAGACCATCTTAAATGAATTAAGATTACTACTTACAAATAATTTTGAAGTAGGTGAAGCCGCCCCTTTAGCCAACGTTGGCAAATGCCCCATTTGCCGACAAGAAGTGATAACCCATGAATGCCTAATGGATCGAATCAAGATAAAGATAGACTTAATTCATCCCGAGTTGGCTTATATAAATGGAAAAAGAATTGAAGAACCGATTGCGTTGATACTTGCTGGCATTTTAAAGGCCAATAAGATTCAGTCGTTAACCATTATAAAGACATTTTTTGATGACATGAGCCTAGGTGATCAGAAAAGTAACCTTTGGTATCGACTTTTAAACCAATGGGAATACCATTTTGAATTTCCACTAGACGCATTCACCAACAATACATCCTTAACCGACCTTCATATAAATTACTTTACATTACCAGTCGCATTTGCAAACACATTAGGAGGCAACAGATGGCGTGAATTAGATTTTGGGATCGATATTACCGATTCCTTTGTCAACACAATGGTCGAAAGCGTAAATCATGTACCTAAACATATTGACCTTAGGGATGGTAAGATTACGACCACACAACCCTTGACACCATGGTTACGTGACAAATGTGATATAAATATAAATTATAATCCTCTTCTTAGAGACAAGGGATTTTTACCATACGCAATGTCCGTAAATGCTCAATCTTTAATAGAGACAATTGATATTGGCCTACAAGATTCTAAAATTGTGCAAAGGATGCTTCAACGTCGTGAGGTACATACATCAATAAAGGTCTTAACTTTAAAAAAAAATTACTTGGAGGACTTGGCACCCATTTTGGAAGGTTTGGTGTTGTGCACAGATATAGAAAGCGTCGATCTTTCCAACAATCAGTTGACCTTGACCAGCCAAGGTCCCCAAAATGATCTACAGATATACAAGTTTGATATATCTTTCAACCAACTTGATGGTATGGGTGTGAAACATTTACGTACCTTTTTTGGTCAACATGTAAGAAAATTAAACATTTCAAACAATCCCATAGGAGACGAGGGAGCATTTACCTTGGCAAGCATGAAACATTTGATAATATTAAACGCTGAATATTGCAACATTACTTCCAAAGGAGCGACCGCACTCATAGGATCTGGGTTGCAAGGGGGCATATCTGTACTAGATCTTGCAAATAATTTAATTGAAGACATGCAAGGATTTGATTTAAAAACGATGGTAAATCTCGAAGACAGTATCGATTGGGAGAAGGTTTTGAACCTTAGTTTACTATATCTAAACAACAATAAAATGGATCAAGAAACCTTTGACACTTTTCTTCAAAATCTAATTGACCAATTCCTTTCAATACTTCGTTTCTCCTTTTCATATAAAAAGAAAAAGGTAAACTTGAAAATTAATGTCGATAGAAAATTATGGTATGAAAACATTTTTCAAGAACAAGAAGAATCATATTTACTTGACATTCATGGGCGACCAGACGCACCTGCTTCTGCGTGCACCATGATGTAAAAAGTTTACAGTTGCGAATACACCAAACCCGCATAAGCCACCGAAGCGAGCAACAAGGGCAGCAACGGTCGATTTACATTCAGGTACAAGCAAGACGCCATTGCCACCCAGACCAAGCCGCCCACCATGCTGCCATCCACAAATGACCGTCGTTGGTTTACTGCCAGTTGCCAGTACAAGTAAAACAAGCCAATGGGAAGCGAGCCGTAAATAAGGCCGGCAAAAAACGACGACTCGCGAACGTTGGCCAGCCATCCGGCGACGGCAATCAAGAAGCCACCCAACACAAAATTGGTAAGAAACCGATTCATTTTGGGGAATGGCAATATTTTTTTTCTACATTTGGCAAACCGCGTTTTTGATGGCTCGCCCCATAATATCATTTGGCTCCCACGTTTCCCACTTCGCTTCGACCTCGTTCATGCGTCGCACCAGATCGCTGTGGTTAGAGGACGCCGCGGTCCACACTTCGTCGGTGTCCACGACAAAATCGTCGTCTTCTTCTTCGTCGGATGCCTCTTCTTCCATCATGGCGTCGATTTCGGCCAACTCTGCATGGATGTTTTGGTCCCAAAACGAATACTCTTTGGTGGGCAAGGCTGCTACTTTCAACCCCAGTTTCAAATCGGTGGACAAGACCACGGAACGCTGAGCCGCTTTGGCGTACGTGGCTGCGTGTCCAAATGCCTGCTTGACAAAGACGAGCAATAATTTTTCCAAGGTATGTTTCTGGTCAGCAGTCAACCCAGGTTGGACGAGATTGGAAAAGCCGGTTTTTAAGGGAAATTGAGGATTCATTTTTGGTAAAGGTGAAGAATATTGTAAGTTTGAAACAAACGAATGAGTTGCGTATAAACTTAGTATTTAAACATTGTGTTACAATCATATTTTACAATTTACTCCGTACAATCAATGCATCGACAATCACTTGGACCAGTGCGTCCGCATCATTTCGGTACTGTACCACCCGATAAGGCACATGCGAGGGGACCCATTCCACATAAGTCTTGTCCTCAAAGACCAACACCAAATCGCTGTCGGTAAGGTATTTTGATCCAAGCCCAATGTACCGAGGATCTCCGGCACAATCCCATAAATTTACGCGACACATGGAATGTATCTGGTGGGGTATCACGTTCACTCCCAGAGTGGGAAAGGATTGCGGAAGGTGCGTCACATCTTGCACAAAGGTGCTTTTGCCCGTTTTGGAGGGGCCGATCAAGGCTACTTTGAATTCGTTGGCTTGCATATTTTTTTTAATCATGCTTACCTTTTTTTTGATGATTCTTACCGCGGAGTTGGCGTATAATTGGCACATCCTCGATCTTTTAAACATTGCTTTTTGCACGCGTCGTCGCAAAACACTGCATTTTTGCATCCTCCCCATGCGCTAAGCGGAGAGGTGTCACCGTACCATTGCTTGTCACAGCACATTTGCTTGCACGTTTCTCCGCCTTTTTTCCAACCACCGCACATTAGGGCTGGAACCGTTCCGTCTACGCGATAATCCAGCGTACTACACATGCTGCTATCGATTCCACATCCTCGGTCTTTCATGCAACCTGCCTTTCCTCCACCCAACGCGTTTTTACACCCTGACCACAGCCCGGAACCATTCCATTGTTGCGTACAACACTCAGGTTTGCATAGGGTCCCTCCTTTTTGTGACCCCCCACACATTAGC
>CERX01057000.1_pt1 | contig 10299 bp, 8 predicted proteins | sample 350251 | NCBI WGS metagenome assembly CERX01 (sample SAMEA2621044, study PRJEB7988) | marine metagenome | biome: marine biome (ENVO:00000447); feature: deep chlorophyll maximum layer (ENVO:xxxxxxxx); material: "saline water (ENVO:00002010), including plankton (ENVO:xxxxxxxx)" | depth 50 m
AGCCATTTATATCAACCTGATTTTCTTGGTAATCTATAATAAGACAGTTTTCCAAGTTATAATAAATACTATCACTTCCGGTACCTAAAGGATTAAAAATAATATCTGCTATGTGACCAGTGCCCTCAATGTCTCTTTTTAACGTATCTAAAAAATAGGTGTAAATATCAATCTCGTTAGAATTGTTATAGGTATATGTGAATAAAGGCGTGGATTTGTTTGTGTCAGTAATAAAAAGACCGGGAAGGATAGTGTCTAGTTGTAATAAATCATTTGGAAATAAAATTTGTATATGAGAGCCTGAAAATGGTTTTGTTGAATCTTCTTTAAAAACTATATATGAACCAACAATCACAGAGTCAGATTGGGAAGTGGTTTGTGTTTTTGGATAAAAGACGAGCGTGGGCGCGCTAATCCCTCTTTCTTCATTGGCTTTAAAATCTACAGGGTTATCAAATAACTTCTCATAAATAGTACAAGAACTAAAAACTAAATAAAAAGAAAGTATTAGATGGAACCTAGGCTTCACACACTACCCTGCAGGAGATTGTATAGTTGGTCTCCCTTTTTGATATATATTTGTATATGGTCTTGGGCCGAAAACCCATGCATGTACACTATTTGATATCCATCCCGTAAATGTTGTACTAGCCAAAGCAATTGCTATCTTACTATATAGGACATGATTGTCCCAATCCTTTTCAGCTGAGGTTCGATAGTACGACACTTCTTTTTCATCATCAGTTGCATCATAAAGTTTTGAATTATTTAAAAAGCTTTTCGACGATTTATTATAATTATTGTAGCTGAGAATGAATGCCAATGCTAGAGAGAATTCTAGCCCACTCCAGATACCTGCTGATATCATATTTCCTGAATAAGCTTGGCCCCAACCTGGCACAACTAAACTCCTAAGTGCTGCACCCATGGGTGTTTTTTCATAATCAATTTTCTCTGGATCAGAAAATAGGATCGATTTTCTTTTTTCTTTCCACTCATTTTTTATTTGGCTCATAGTACTACCAAACCAAAGGCTGAGCTCGTTCAACTTCCCATTTTCATAATTGTTTAAATTAATTTTTCTTCTGCTTATAAGACCACCAGACCTGGTATTGAAAAGCATCCCTTCGATTATTAATCTATTATTACTGTGCTTTACAGTATTGTAAACAACATATTTAACATTATAAGTTTTACCTAGATCTTTAATTTTTTGCATATATTTTACAACAAGGTTTTCTTCATTATCCACATCCTTAAAAATATTTTGATCATATAATTGAAAGTTAAATGATGCTTTATCAAAATTCGCGGCTATAGATTCATCAATACCAGAGATTGGCTCATCAAAATGATTTAGAACTAAGTATGATTCATTTTGATCAAAAGCTATAATTTTAGTAAAAAATAAAGCACATAAGATGTATAGTATCTTCAAAATTACTGGTCTCCATTTAGGGATTTTCTTAGATGATAATTATACTTTTTTGGCTCATCTACAAGGATCATTTGTTCGTCAATTATTTCTCCAATCTTAAAAACTCGCAGTTTGTGACTCCCTGCTTCTAGTCTTAATCGAACAGTTTGCGCATCCCACTGATGCTCACCATTTAATTCAAAGATCAAACTTTTTTCCTCTGTTACAAACTTACATTCATAAATTGGATTTAAAAAAAAGTCTAGCTCTATCGCTTGGGCTGGATTTACCAAAAGGTCATATGTAAGTGGAGCATATCCCTTTTTCTTTATTTCAAATTTATGTACCCCAGGAGTAATTCTTTCATTTCTTATTGGTGAAGAACCTAAATTTACACCATCTAAAAAAATGTCCACTTTTGTAGGAATTGTATTTACACCCAATTTGACTTGAGCAAAAATAGAAGAAAAAAGCAAAATTGAATATAATAGGTTGATTATTTTTATCATTTTAGTTCTCATCAACTAACTTATAGATATTCTGCATATTGACTAACCGTAGATCAGAACGATTTATCCAACCTGCCATTTTTATACGTTTTTTCTTATCAAGCTCGACTTCAATTGAACCAAAGTACTCACCTGGAGTGACTCGGTCTACAGAGATAATCTCTCCTTCCTCTAAAAGAAATAACGTTTCTGAGCCTATTTCTGGACCATCTCTAAAATGCACATTATCTTTATTGGTCATATATAAGGGTTCAATCATATCTTCACTGGGCCCTACACCAATATCTAATTTCAATTTTCTGCTATACTCAAAATCAAGTTTTTTCTTAAAGGGCTTGAAAACTAAGTTATTCCCTGCAACTATCCGTAAATAATCTGCAAATCTATATTCTCCTGGAACCGCTATTTGATAATATCCAGCCTCATTTGAGCTTGTTTTATAAATGATATTATCAAAATTTTGAATTGAAATATCTACCCCGGAAATTGTACTATCATTTGTATTTAACCGCGTGTAACCCGAGACAATTAACTGCCCTATTCGAATAGTTTTTGGCGGTAAAACTATTCGGCCAAATTGAACACCTTCAAAACGTACATTGATCGGGTCAAAATTTTTATCTTGAGGAATTATTTTAATCAAATTTGTATTATTACGGATATCTAGTACTCCTTGAGGAAGATATGCAAGAAATTCTTTCGGTGCTTCCTGTAAAATAGAAATAATCGGATGTGTTGTATCTCCCTGAGAATAAACTTTAAATAGGATATTATCTGGAACAGCACCATCATACCTAATTGGTAAGACCAATTGAATTTCGCCATATTCATAGGTCACCGATATTAGAGGTTGCCTATTATTATAAATTATATCTGGATATAAAGGAGTTTTGAAGGATGCACATCCAGAACAAACAAAAACGACTATAAGGAAAATAAATGTTTTTATTTTATTAGAAATAAACATATCCATTGGAAATTTTTACTAGAATTTTATTCAATATGAGCCCTTGTATTTACCTCTAGATTTACAGTTATTAAAGTTTAAACTCTATTTTCTGTGTAATCCAAGAATTTCATAAAGAGAAAAACAATTTCAATAACACCAAAAATTATATGCATAATTATTAAAAAAAACGTGTAAAAAGCCAAATTATTCTTTTTGTGAAATTATCGTATGGAGGGAAAATAAGTCCGACCATACTTAAAATTCCATTTTTTAATATTGAACGTTCATTAGAAAATTCTAAAAATCCGCTGTGCCCATGGGATCTCCCTAGTCCACTTGTATTAATACCACCAAATGGAAGTTTTAAATTTAAAAAATGAGATTTAACCTCATTGATTACCATGCCACCAGATGATGTCTTACTAATAATCCTATCTATATTATTTTTTGATTCAGAAAACATGTAGAGTGCTAATGGTTTAGCTTTACTATTAATTAATTCAATACATTTATCTAGGTTATCATAGGGTATTACAGGAAGAATTGGACCAAAAATTTCTTCTTTCATTACATCCATCTCAAATGAAATATTGTCTAATATTGTTGGCTCTATAAATAAGTCATTTTTATTCTTTTCACCTCCATGCACAATCTTTGCACCACTTTTTAAAGCCGACGTAAGAAGTTTATCTAGCCGCTCCCAGTGTTTACTATTTACTATTCTTGCAATGTGTAACGAGGCTGATTTTTCATTAAATGAACAACCATAATTATCATTAATTTTTTTTGATAACATATCAATGAACTTTTCTTTTAAATTTTTATGAATTAATATGTAGTCTGGAGCTATACAAGACTGACCCAGATTTATACATTTCCCCCAAGCTATTTTTTTTACTGCCATATCCAAGTTAGCTGTTTCATCGATAATTGTAGGCGTTTTACCTCCTAATTCAAGCGTTACTGAAGAAAGATTTTTTGATGCTGACCTCATAATTTTCTTGCCAATATGTGGACTACCAGTAAAAAAAATATGATTAAAGGGGTATGTAAGCAATTCAGTAGCAATATTGTAATCACCCTGAAAAACAGCTACTTCTTCAGGTTCAAAAATATCATTTACCATTTGCGCAATTAACTGACTTACATTGGGAGTCATTTCTGATGGTTTTACAATTACTTTATTACCTGCCGCTAAAGCTGATATCAGTGGCCCTAGTGTAAGATTAAAAGGGAAATTCCAGGGGGCAATTATAAGAGTCACTCCTTTTGGCTCGTAATGTATCCATGATTTAGCTGTGATAAGTGCAAGCGTTGAAGCACCTACTTTTTTAGGCTTCATCCAGTTTTTTAAGTTCTTCTTAGCAATTTTAATTTCAGATAGGACATACCATATTTCTGCAATTTCAATTTCAGATACTGGTTTTCTAAGATCACTATAATGTGCGTCTATTATTCTTGTTTTATTACTATTAATCCAATTTTTTATATCATTTAAATATTTAATACGTCTTTTTAAACTGATATTCCCAGCATTATTTAATTGTTTATTAAAAATGGTCTTTATGTCTTTGGCGATGTCCATATATATTGTGTAAGCTACAGGATATTCGTGATATTTAATATCCTTCTATTCTACTAACTTATTGAAATAGATTAAATATAATTAAACTAAAATTCTTTATTTATGTCAGAAAAAGAGAAAGATTTACTGAAAAGAGTTAAAAACTCTGATAAAAAAGCATTTAGAGATTTGTTTTCTGATTATCATGATACTCTTTTTCGTTTTGTTATGTATAGAGTTCAAGATAGTGATTTAGCACAAGATATTACTCAGGAGACATTTTTAAGAGTCTGGAAAAATCGGCACTCATTAATTCCTAAAAAGTCATTTTTTTCACTTATTGCAAGAATATCTACAAATTTATGCTATGATCATTTTCGTCATATGGAAGTTAGAAATCGACATAAAGATAAAATACCAGAATATGGAAAATCACATTATGATGACCCCGAGTCTGTCAGTCAGGCTAATATGCTCCAAGAAAAAATTCAAAAACTTGTAAACGACAAATTACCTGAGAAATGTAGATCAATTTTTATTTTAAGTAGGGTCGAAGGATATTCAAATCCAGAGATAGCAGAAATCCTAAACTTGAGCATTAGAACAGTTGAAAATCAAATATATAGAGCTTTAAAACTTTTAAAAAAAAATCTGAAAAATTATTTGTGAGTAGAATCACATTTTTCCCCGTTAATTGTGTGCTTGTATAAGAAACGTTTTAATAATAATGAATTTAGACAAAGAACAAAAAATACTCTGGGAAGCTAGTAAAAAGCATAAACTACCTCCCACCCCTAATAAAAACGAAATCTGGGACCAATTAGCTCAGCAAATTGAAATATCAGAAAATAACTCTGCACAAGAAATAACTAGATATAAAATATCTAAGAAGTGGTTCTTATTTGCCCCACTCCAGTTAAACCTTAATAGACTTTTTGCTTTTTCTGTGTTCCTCTTATTAAGCTCACCAATTTTATACCAATATTATTATTTTGATACAATTTCAGCAAAAATAGGGCAAATTGAAAAAATAAAATTATCCGATGGATCTTTAGTAACACTTAATTCTGAAAGTAATTTAACATATAATAAGAATTATAATATTTCTAATCGTTCCGTTAATCTAATTGGTGAAGCATATTTTGATATTAATAAAAGTGATATTCCTTTTAAAATAAGTACAGATTTTGGTGTAGTAACCGTTCTTGGAACATCTTTTAATATCCGATCAAGAGAAGATGGGTTTGAAGTAGGTGTTAACAGTGGAATAGTTGAAGTATCCCATAAAAAATCTTCTATTAAATTATCAAAAGGGCAGTTAATAAAAATAACCTCAAATTTTGATAAAAAGGTCTTATCTGAAAAACCCTATCCCAACTACCCAGATTGGATGAATCAAAAATTTTACTGCAATAGCACAACATTAAAAGAATTATCATCTGAGATTGAACGAACTTTTAACATAGAAATTGAATTTTCAAAACCAGAACTTGAAACAATCACAGTGACAGGAGTGATTGATGCACCTGACTTACAAACTGTGTTGCACACTATTTCCTTATTGACACAACATGAGTTTAAATTAGAAGGTGTTCGATGTACTATCTTATAATCTAAAAAGCCTTACAAGTAAGTATATACTCTTAATCTTACTGGTAGTAAACTCAAGTGTACTTGCACAAAAAAAAGTGAGTTTTCAATATAACAATATTGAATTAAAAACAGCTTTAAATAATCTAATAAATGAATATCAATTATCCATAGTTTTTCCCGATACCATTCCCAATACTCCAATTACTCAATCTTGTATTGATTGCAGTCAAGATGAAGCACTTTCATTAATACTATCATCGACATATTTAAAATGGGAAAAATCCAATTCACAGTACATAATTCTCTTACCAGATTATAATCAAAATTATTCAATATCTGGAAGAGCAACGGATTTCAAAACAGGTGAACCTATACCATATGCAAATGTATTCATTATAAAAACTAATTCAGGTGATATTTCCAATAATGATGGATTATTCTCAATCTCTAACATAACTACATTGTCTTGCTCTCTATCTGTTTCTTATATAGGCTATGAAACAAAAATAATTCCTTTATCATTCCCAAAAGATGAAAATAATTTCAAGACAATACCTCTTGATCCAAAAATATTAAACTCAAAAGAAATTTCGATTACAGGATATACAAGAGAATTTATGGGTCGCTCAAATATCCCTGGTCAGGTATCATTCTCCCCTAGATATATATCAACATTACCCAATCTTGGAGAAGTCGATATCTTTCGTTCCTTACAATACTTACCCGGTGTTCAACTAGGTTTAGGTGGGACTTCAAATCTCTACATTAGAGGTGGTTTACCAGAGCAGAATCTCATCATACTAGATGGAATGCCTGTATATCAGAATGGACATATGTTTGGATTTATAACATCAATCGCTGCAGATGCAATCAAAGATGTTCAAGTTTATAAAGGAGGAGTCCCTCCTCAATATGGTGGCAGAATTTCTAGCGTAATAGAACTTTCTAGTCGTTCAGGAAATAGTATTAATCCAAATGCCGCTTTTTATGCTAATTTTATGAGCCAGGGACTAACAACAGAAATTCCCATATTAAAAAGAGGCAGCCTGATAATTAACATAAGAAAATCAAACCCATCAACTGATTATTCAAATCTTTACACATCCATACAACGATATATAACTGGTGATAATAAATTTAGTTTATTAACCCAAACCGCTAATAACTATACTGATCAAAACACTACTTATGATATAAAATCATCTTATGAAGATATTACCAGTCGCCTTTCAGTATTAATAAATCCAAGACACAAAATAACATTTACACAAATTACTGGAATAGATTCGGTTGCTGAGTCAAGAGATTATTTTGGATTTAGCTCTATCTTAGGAAGAGATAGTATACATATTGATGAAAAAACTAATCTGATCAATACCGGTTTGATAATGAATCTTTCTTCAAAATGGAATCACATTTACAATTCTAATTTTAGCATATCGATGTATAAAATCAGTAGTAAATACTTGACAACACAGTTTTCGATAATGAATGGAATACCTAGCACTATCATTGGCTATCTTGATGAAAAAAACAATTTCAATGATCATCGGATAAAATTTCATCATCAATTAAAAATCTTTAATGATCACAAGTTCTCAGGGGGGGTTGAAGAAACCTTTCTTTCATCGGATTTTAATACAATTAGCGAGGATGGCACATCGAGTAATACATCTCAAATTGAGCAAGATAATTTCTTACACGCATTTTTCTTTCAGGATGAATGGAATATTTTTAATAATACAGAAATACTATCTGGATTCAGAATTTCATATCTTAATTCAAATAGTGAGTTTTTTATAGAGCCCAGACTATCATTGAAACATAAGCTTCAATCTAATATATCACTTGAGGCCTCATTAGACAAGCACCATCAATTTATTCATAAAATATCCTCAAATAATTTTGATACAAGAGGAACACAAAATATGTGGATTCTTTCAACAAAAAATATTCCTGTTATATATTCAAATAATTATCATCTAGGAATAACATGGGATAATAAGAATTACAGCTTCTCACATAGCCTATATTCAAGACAAATCGAAAACATATTCCAATTCAATGATTCCTTCATGACTACAATCACAAATAATAATATAAACAATGAATTATATGTAGGTTCAGGTACTAGTAATGGATTAGAAATTATTCTTCGAAGAAAAATAGGATTAATCTCTGGTTGGATGACCTATCACCTTAACAATAGTAAATATAATTTTCCTAAGTTGAATAACGGAAAAGAATTTTTAGCAGACCATGGTAAAATGCATGAATTAAAAATAATAGCTATAACAAAATTATGGAATTTTGATTTATCAGCAAGTTGGGTATTTTCATCTGGTGGTGTATATACAGACAAAGATAATATGTATGTTGAAGCAGGTTCGGGTTTTGATATAGTAACTATTGGAAACCAGAATTCAAACATCCTTCCTTCTATACATCATTTAGATATCAATATATCTAGAAGCGTTGAATATTTTAAAACAACCATTGATATTGGGTGTTCTATATACAATCTTTACAATAAGAACAACCTAAGTCATAAAAGGTATAATCCCTACACACCTGAATTATCTATAACAAACGTTTCTATGTTTGGGATTACTCCTAATGCATATATTAAAGTCAGCTTCTAATTATATTGGTTTTTTTGAAAATATTTTTTAAAAAATTCTTTAAAGGTTTAGGCATTTTTTGATGTATTGAGTTTTTTATTAATCTTATAACTCCCTTAGTTTTGTAAATTTTTTTCCAACTTTCGTTAAAATCTGGTTCAAATAATACTACCCCTTTTAAATACTCCATCATTTTTTCATTTGGAAGACGTTCTTTACTTCTAGAAAGAAGATACCAAGTTTGCCTTGGGTGATACCATGGAATCCTAGATATAAAAAGATTAGCATCTTTACCAAATTCTTTTATTTTTGAATAACGATAACTAACGCAACCAGGGTATATCCACCCACTACCTTGAAAATCTGAAAGTCCTTCTACAAAGGTAACAAGGATGAGTCCATCTTTTTTTAAAGAGTCTTTAAAATTTTTTAATGCAATCCTAATTAAATCACCTCCAGTGTGAGAAAAAATAGATTGTGCAACAATGAAATCAAATTTTGTAGAAAAAACATCAGTTTTAAATTGATCATTAAAATCAAAACTTGGTGCTTTTATTTCAATTATATCCTGGCCAATTTGGTTTTTTATGGCATCATCAATTAACCATTTATTTGGTTCTATACCATAATAATTAGACTTGTCTAAATAATTTAAAATTAATTTTCCCGCTCGAAGAGATCCACAACCAAAATCTAACAAAGAATGGTTAGAGCGTAGTCCTAAACTAGAAAGTAAACGAAATTGTGTAGCCCCCATAAAATCATATTGATTTGGAGGTCCAACATATGCCATGTAGTGACTGTCGCCTGATTTTAATTTAGAAATATCTATAGTTGCTCCTCATTTATTTAATTGCTAAGTGGAGGCGGGGAGAATCGAACTCCCGTCCGAAATAAAGCTATGCAAGATATCTACATGCTTAGTCATCTGATTAATTTCTTATTTGAACCTGTATCAGAGACAAAAACAAGACCAAACCAGCCTGCTAAAATTTCATCTTAAAATCGCAAGCACTTTTAAGACTAGCCTATGTAAATGACGTCCCTAATTCAAACCATAGACTTATTTGAAAAGGAACGAGCTGCTAGACTACGCTGCAGCCATATAGCCGTAATCGGCATTTATAGTTGTAACAGATGATTTAGGAGGGAACTGTTATCCTCCGCATGCCATCTTACACTTCTTTTATCTCGTCGAAACCGATCGCCCCCAATTATCAAAAAGCTCTGAATAAGAAAAAATTAAGCCTATATACAAGAAAAGGCTCTTAGCGCCAACCCTGAGCCTTTTCATAAAGTTGAATTAATTTAACAACAGTTTTTAATTCATTTGTCATCCTCTTTTCTTAGTACTTCTTTTTAAAAGTTTTTCACAAAAAGAGGCTATAAAGTATATACCATGTTGAAAATTAATGGCAACCGATAATGTTGACTTTTTTATTTTTTTTGGATTTTATTTAATTTTCTATTTGTTTGATATTCTGAAAACGGTCTGTTTTAAAAAATCCACTAAGATTCAATTACTATAAATTTTAGAAAAAAATAATACCTTTATTACAATGATATCAATCAAGTTCTAGGTTTTATTGTTTGTATGATGAGAATTAAATTTGTTGATGATTCGTTCACTAATTACAAGTCGTAAG
>CERX01151041.1_pt1 | contig 10295 bp, 9 predicted proteins | sample 350251 | NCBI WGS metagenome assembly CERX01 (sample SAMEA2621044, study PRJEB7988) | marine metagenome | biome: marine biome (ENVO:00000447); feature: deep chlorophyll maximum layer (ENVO:xxxxxxxx); material: "saline water (ENVO:00002010), including plankton (ENVO:xxxxxxxx)" | depth 50 m
CTATATCGGGGTTAATGGCACGCCGACCGACTGTGTGCACCTGGGTCTGAACGCGCTGTTTGAAGACAGCATCGACATGGTGGTATCGGGCATCAACCTCGGCGCCAATCTGGGCGACGACGTGCTGTATTCCGGCACCGTGGCCGCCGCGCTGGAAGGCCGCTTTCTGACGCGCCCGGCCATGGCGTTTTCGTTGACTGGCCGCCAGGCTGACAACCTGCCGACCGCTGCGCACTTTGCCCGCAAGATGGTCGAGGCGCACGATCAGCTGGATCTGCCGCCGCGCACGGTGCTCAACGTCAACGTGCCCAACCTGCCGCTGGAACATATCAAAGGTGTGCGCCTGACCCGCCTGGGGCATCGCGCGCGGGCCGCCAAGCCGGTCAAGTGGGTCGATCCACGCGGCAAGGAAGGGTACTGGATCTCGGTAGCCGGCGACGCCGAAGATGGCGGTGAGGGCACCGATTTTCACGCCATCATGCAAGGGTACGTGTCGGTGACGCCGCTGCGTGTCGACAAGACCCTCTACGAGGTGTTCGACCACCTGGAACACTGGCTGGGTGAGTTGAGCTGATAGACCATGGTACGCGACGACCTCTACCGCGCCGGCATCGGCATGACCTCTCAGCGCACCCGCGAGCGGCTACTCGAGCGCCTGTTTGAAGAGGGCATTCGCAATCTGCACGTGCTCGAAGCCATCCGCCGAACTCCCCGCCATCTGTTTGTTGATGAGGCGCTGGCGCACCGCGCTTACGAAGATACCGCACTGCCGATCGGTCATAACCAGACACTGTCACAACCGTATATTGTGGCGCGCATGACCGAACTGCTGCTCGGCGGCGGGCCGCTCGATAAGGTCATGGAAGTGGGTACCGGTTCTGGTTACCAGACAGCCATTCTTGCGCAGGTGGTAGAGCGGGTATTCAGCGTAGAGCGCATCTATCCCTTGCAGGAAAGGGCCAAGAGTGTGCTGCGAGACATTAATATTCGTAACGTGGTGTTTCGCCATGCCGACGGTAACTGGGGCTGGCCCCAGTACGGACCCTATGACGCCATTCTGGTTACCGCCGCACCGGCTGAAATACCGCGCGAGCTGTTGGGCCAGTTGGCCGACGGTGGCCGTCTGGTGATCCCGGTCGGGGAGCACGAGCAGCATTTGATGCTGGTGGTGCGCCAGGGCGACGAATTTATCCATCAGCAGGTTGAGCCGGTGCGTTTTGTACCGTTGCTGGCCGGCGCCATTCACTCCTGACCTCTGCCTGCAAGGACCCTCTGTGAAGGAATACCTGTTTATCTTTCTGCGTGGCGTAGCCATGGGGGCCGCCGATGTCGTGCCCGGTGTCTCCGGCGGAACCATCGCTTTTATCTCTGGTATTTATGACCGGCTGCTTGCCGCGATTGCCGCCTGCACACCAGACAAGGTGATCTGGCTACTGCGCGGGCGCTTTGTCGAGACCTGGAAGGCCATCGACGGCGCCTTTCTGTTTACCCTGTTGGCCGGCATTCTGTGCAGTATCGTCTCGCTGGCGCGGCTGATTACCTATCTGCTGGATGAGCATGGCTTGCTGGTCTGGTCTTTTTTCTTTGGGCTGATTGTTGTCTCGGTGTACCTGGTTGGCCGTGAGATCAGTCGCTGGCATATCTGGACGGTCGCCGCTGCGCTGGGTGGGGCGCTGTTTGCCTACCTCATCACCGTAGCCGCACCTCTCAGCCTAAGCGTTACGCCACTGAATCTCTTTATCGGCGGCGCTATCGCTATCTGCGCGATGATTCTTCCGGGTATTTCCGGCAGCTTTATTCTGCTGTTGCTGGGCCTGTACACCGGCGTTCTGCAGGCGGTAAAAGGCCTTGATTTTGGACTGCTGGGCCTGTTCGCACTGGGCTGCGTGGCGGGGCTTCTGAGCTTTTCTCGGCTGCTGTCATGGCTGCTTCAGCATGCCCGTAACGTGACCCTGGCCTTTCTCACCGGCCTGCTGGTTGGCTCGCTGAACAAGGTCTGGCCCTGGAAGCAAACCCTCACTTGGCGTACCAATAGTCACGGCGAGCAGGTGCCGTTGACCGAGGCCAACCTCTGGCCGCAGCAATACAGTCAACTGACGGGCGAGCCCTCTCTGTGGCAGGCTGGATTGGCATTGATGGTGCTTGGCGTGGTATTAGTGTTGGCATTGGAGTGGTGGGGACGGCGCGCGTCAGCCTGAGGGCTACAGCTGCGCGAACCCTGCAGGCGATACTGAACGGGAGCCAACCTGGAATGGGGCGGTGTGTGCGAGAGGGGTGCTGGGCCGCTGAACGGGCCAGGAGCGCCGCAGTAGTGTTACTGGCAGCCATGCTGACTGCCTGCGCCGGTCCGTCGGGTACCGTGCCGATTGATGACCGCGGTCGCGGCGGCCAGCGGGCGCAATCCGTCACGACGGGTACTCACACCGTGCAGCGTGGCGAGACCTTGTATCAGATCGCTTTTCGTTATGGCTGGGACTGGAAAGAACTCGCCAGCAAGAACAATCTGCGTGCACCCTATACCATTTACCCTGGCCAGCGTATCAGCCTGGCCAGCGGATCCAGCGCGCCTGCCCGCGTAGCTAGCGCGCCGGCGCCAAGCACGCCTTCGCGCCCGGCCCCGGTGACCAGCGCCCCGGCTGTTACCTCCGTGCCTGCCCGCAGCACTACTACCAGCACACCGAGTGCGCCCACCACCCGAGCGCCGGCCAGCACTGCCAGTACTACCAGCTCCCCGACCACAGCACCGGTTATCGCGCCTGGACCGGTCAGCGCTGCAGGCTGGAGTTGGCCTGCGCGGGGTACCTTATTAGCGCGATTTCAGTCAAACGGTAGTTTGAATAAAGGGATTGATATTGCCGGGCAATTGGGTGAGCCTGTGAAAGCAGCAGCTGACGGCGCTGTGGTGTACGCCGGGCGAGGGTTGATTGGCTATGGTGACATGATCATCATCAAGCATGACGAAACCTTCCTCAGTGCTTATGCACACAACAGTCGCTTGCTGGTGAAAGAAGGAGATCAGGTCAAGGTTGGTCAGGTAATAGCTGAAATGGGCAGTAGCGGAACTGATCGCGTGAAGCTGCATTTTGAGATCAGACGTAAGGGGCAACCTGTAGACCCGTTGGCGTATTTACCTCGATCTTGATGCTAAGGTGTAGTCAGGTCTGACATCGTTCTGTCATTTTCGGCAGGCAGTCTGCTGAAAAAGGGTTCGATTGGCAGTCCAGCGCAGTCGCGAAGTGCACGCCGTGATCGGGTCAGTGCTGCGGCTGTTGAGATACCGCGTTTTTCTGATATTTGGGGCGCGCATATGGCAGTCAAAAATAAGAAACCGCCAGAGCAGGTCTTGGCAGCAGGTATTACGCTATCGCAGAGCGACATCATGGTTGACGAGGAGGTGCAAGGAATGCCCGTATCTGTCGAACGTCCCAAGCGTGTTACCCCGCGCAATCACCGCCGGGAGAACGCCTTCGAGTTTACCAAGGAGCTGGATGCTACTCAGCTCTATCTGAATGAAATCGGTTTTTCCCCTCTGTTGACGCCTGAAGAAGAGGTGCACTTTGCCCGCTTGGCGCAGAAGGGAGACCCCGCTGGTCGCAAGCGCATGATCGAAAGCAACCTGCGCTTGGTGGTGAAGATTGCACGACGCTACGTGAATCGCGGTCTGACGCTGCTCGATTTGATCGAGGAGGGCAACCTGGGGTTGATTCGCGCGGTGGAGAAGTTTGATCCCGAACGTGGTTTTCGCTTTTCGACCTACGCGACCTGGTGGATTCGGCAAACCATCGAACGGGCGATCATGAACCAGACACGCACCATTCGCCTGCCGATCCATGTGGTGAAAGAGCTGAATATCTACCTGCGAGCAGCCCGTGAGCTGACGCAAAAGCTTGATCACGAACCCTCTCCTGAAGAAATCGCCCATCTGCTCGACAAGCCGGTTGAAGACGTTAAGCGTATGCTTGGCCTGAACGAGCGGGTTGCCTCGGTAGACATGTCGCTGGGGCCGGATTCTGACAAGACCCTGCTGGACACTCTCACCGACGACCAAGGCGGTGACCCCTGTGACCTGCTGCAGGATGATGACCTCAACGCGAGCATTGACCAGTGGCTGGGTGAGTTGACCGAGAAGCAGTGCGAGGTGGTGACCAGGCGCTTTGGCTTGCGCGGCCATGAAAGCAGCACGCTGGAAGAGGTTGGGCGTGAGATCGGTCTGACCCGTGAGCGGGTGCGGCAGATTCAGGTGGAAGCGCTCAAACGCCTGCGTGACATCCTTGAGCAGCACGGTCTGACCGGCGAGTCGTTGTTCCAGTAAGACGGTCAGGGCCGTCTGTCGGCGGCCCTGACTGCTTTCCCGGCTTTATCTTCCTCTTATTCCCACATCAGGCTTCGCCATAGGGTTGACCTGCTCGCCCTGCGGGCGCTCAGGCCTGGCCGTACTCTGCGTTGTGATTTCTCGACAGGTCTTGGCATGCCTTCGAAACCATGCCTTGATTGCGGCCAGGTCTGGCCGCCAGAGGGCATGTGGAATTAATCGGCGCTTCCTTTATAGTGTGGCCTGTGCCCGCGCCGCTGTGCGCGCTTAATGTCCAAAGGAGATGGGTGATGGAACTGACGACGGTTATCGTGCTGGTGGTGCTGGGCGTGGGGTTACTGTACGCAATCATGTTGTACAACCAACTGGTCAGCGTGAAGCACGCGGTCAGTCAGGCATGGTCCAACATCGATGTGCTGCTGCGCCAACGTCATGACGAATTGCCCAAGCTGGTGGAGGCATGCCGTCGCTACATGCAACACGAAAGTCAGACGCTGGAGCGGGTGATTGCCGCTCGCAGCGCGGTTGCCTCCGCTCGCGCAGATGAGGACGTCAAGGGAGTTGGACGCGCCGAGAGCGTGCTGCGCGCGGGTTTGGGTCAGCTGTTTGCGCTGGCTGAAAACTACCCTGAGCTCAAGGCCAACGAGTCTTTCCAGCATTTGCAGGAGCGCATTAGCGGCCTGGAGAACGGTATTGCTGATCGGCGCGAGCTCTACAACGCTGCGGTCAATATCAATAACGTGCGGATTGAGCAATTTCCCGAGGTGTTGCTGGCTCGCCTGTTCGGCTTCAAGTCGGCGGAGCTGCTGCAGTTCAGCGATGAAGAGACTGCCGATGTGGATGTGCGGGCGCTGTTTTCGTGATTGATGTTCACGGCGTGATGCTGCTGTCGACGCCGGCTTATTACACCTTCAGCGGTCTTGCCACCATCGCCGCCCTGATGCTGATGGCCGCGATGTTTCGCAGCTGGCGGCGGGCGCGTTGGCTCGATGACACGCCTACCTCGCGTATTCGCTCCGCTGCGCAGGGTCTGGTAGAACTCCAGGGCAAGTTGGATGCTGGCGGGCATGAGCCTTTGATATCACCGCTGGGCGAGGTGGACTGCCTCTGGTACCGCTTTACCGTCGAAGAGTATCGGCGCTCTGGTAATAGCAAGGAGTGGCGCACGGTGGAGAAGGGCCAGTCGGAGCGTCCCTTTCTGTTGCGCGACGACACTGGCAGCTGCTGGATTAACCCGAAGGGCGCGGAGGTGCACCCGCGACAGCGCCGGCGCTGGGAGGGCAGCCAGCGTTGGCCGATGGGCAGCAATGTGCGAACCGGGTTGCTCGCTGGCTTGATCGGCAGCCGCTACCGCTACACCGAGGAGTGGTTCTCCGAAGATGAGCTGCTGTACGCGCTGGGCTGGTTCGAAAGTCGTGGTGGCGGTCGTGACGAGATCGATCAGCAGGGCATCGCCAGGCAGGTCATCAGCGATTGGAAAGCCGACTACGATGACTTGCTGGCACGCTTCGACCGCAATGCTGACGGTCAGCTGGATATGCAGGAGTGGCAGCAGGTGCGTGCGGCAGCAGGGCGGGAGGCTGAGCGACTGGCACGGGTCGAAGGTCGCCAGCCGGTGGTGCATGTTTTGTCAAAACCGGGCCGCCGTGGCCTGCCCTTCATCCTGTCGGATCACCATGAGGAAGATCTCAGCCGCCAGCTGAGACGCGGGTCGATCTGGTGCATGTTGGGTTTTGGCGTTATGGCGCCCTTGGCCTGTTGGTTCTGGTTAGCCTGATCAGCGCCTCACTGGCTTACCTGGTGTTGCCGTTTTGACGCGTTGTAGCTGCGAATCCAGTCGTTGAATGCCGAGGCCGACAGTGGACGGCTGTAGTAGTAGCCTTGACCTTCGTTGCAGCCTTGGGCAGTGATATAGGCTTCTTGCTCGGCGGATTCTACCCCCTCGGCAATGACCTGCATGTTGAGGCTGCGCCCCAGCTGAATGATGGCGCGGACGATAGTGGCGTCGTCCTCGTCAACCAGCACGTCCTGTACGAAGCTGCGATCAATCTTGATCTTGTCCAGGGGCAGGCCACGCAGATAGCTGAGGGATGAGTAGCCGGTTCCGAAGTCGTCGATGGCAATCTGCACGCCAGCCTTCTTGAGGCTGTTCAGGTGGCCCGCGGCGGCGGCGATATCTTCCATCAAGCCGGTCTCTGTCACCTCCATCTCCAGGCAGCGAGGGGGCAGCTTGTAGCGCTGAATCAGATTGGTGACCATGCGTGACAATTCGCTGTGGTGCAGCTGGACGGTGGAGAGGTTAACCGCCATGCGCAGGTCGCTCATGCCAGCGTCATGCCAGAGGCGCAGCTGGCGGCAGGCCTGATCGAGCACCCACTCGCCGATGCTGATGATGACGCCGTTCTGTTCAGCCAGGGGGATGAACAGGTCAGGTGGCACCAGCCCGCGCTCGGGGTGATGCCAGCGCAGCAGGGCTTCGACCCCGACCACGCGGTGATCGTCGAACGACACCTGTGGCTGGTACACCAGATGAAATTCATTGCGATCCAGCGCTCCGCGCAGCTCTTTGTCCAGTTCGCGGCGCACGCGCATCTCGCTGTCCAGACTGGCGATGTAGAACTGGTAGCGGTTACGCGAGCGCGCTTTGGCCAGCATCATGGTTTGCTCGGCTTTCTGCAGCAGCTTTTCGGCGTTGTCACCGTCGTCCGGGAACAGGGTGATACCGATGGTGGCGCGCAGGCTGACCGAGTGTTCGCCAATCTCAAACGTACGGCCAAGGTCGTCAAGAATAGTCTGTGCCAGCTCGGCTGCCTCGTAGGGTTCACTGACGCCGGTCTGGACCAGCGCGAACTGATCGCCGCCCAGGCGTGCCAGGCTGCCCAGGCGTCCGCTGTTGGCGCGCAGGCGATCAGCTACGGTAACCAACAGGCTGTCACCAGATTGATAGCTGAATTGTTCGTTTATCTCTTTGAAGTCATCCAGGCCGCACACCAGGACCGCAACACCGCGCTGGCGCCGGCCAGCGTCGGCCAGAATACGGCCCAGCTGTTCCTGCAGCATGCTGCGGTTTGGCAGGCCTGTGAGATGGTCGTGCTGGGCCATGTGCAGCAGATTGGCCTCGGCTTCACGGCGTCGGCTGCTGTTGCGCTCGATGGATTCAAGCAGTTCGTTAGCCTTGTTGATCCAGAGGCCGAGTTCGTTCTTCTCCTGGCCCGGTAACATGGGTATGTGCATCTTGCCGGGGTGGTCCGGGTTGATATCGCTGATGCGCTCAATGATTGCTGCCAGCGGCTTGGTCAGCAGCAGGTGGTACAGCAGGTAGAGCGCTAACGCCATGGCCAGTGCGCGCAGTACACCGGAAATCAGGATGATCAGGGAGTCTTGCAGGAAGTCCTGCCCGTAGTGGGCGGTGTCCAGCACGATGCGCAGGTCGCCGTAGTACTCGTTGTAAGGCTCTCGGCCGAACAGGCCCACGCTGTAATGTTGCTCGACGCCAAATAGCCAGTCGGTGATGGTGCGCAGGGGGCTCTGGGTCAGCGGGCGCTCGCGGCTGGCTAGCTGGGTTTCGTCCGGGTGGCCAATGGAGGCGAAGCGGACAGCGGGGTGCTCAAACAGCCCGCCAATGACCTGCAGCGCCATTTCGCGGTCCAGGCTGTAAACGGCCTGGGTGGCTGGATCCTGCGACATGGCGAGGATTTGTTCGGCGGTGCTGTCAATCAGCTGGCGTTCCTTGCGCAGATCAAAACTGATCTGCCCCAAGCTCAGCACCACACCCACCAGTAGTGCCCATAACAGCACCAGGCGTAAAAGTTTGACCGAAAGACTGTGTCTGCGCTCGAGCTTCAAGGTGTTGTTGTTCCTGTCCTGGTAATGTCTGCGCTTGAGGCATCATGCAGGGGAGCAGGTCTATGCGCAATAGCTGCCGATACCGGTGTTCTCCTGCAAGGATGACTATCAGGAAACATTAACTTGGCGTCAAAGTGCAATCATTTTTTCAGCCAAAACGCAAACACCCTGCCGAAGCAGGGTGTTTGCGGTACTACTGTCTGGATTATGCAGCGAAGTTTTTCGCTACAAAGTCCCAGTTGACCAGGTTCCAGAACGCCTCAACGTACTTCGGACGGGCGTTGCGGTAGTCGATGTAGTAGGCGTGCTCCCATACGTCGCAGGTCAGCAGCGGAGTGTCGCCGCTGGTCAGCGGGCAGCCGGCGCCGATGGTGCTGGCCAGTGCCAGGGAGCCATCAGCTTTCTTGACCAGCCAGCCCCAGCCGGAACCGAAGGTGCCGATGGACACTTTGCTGAACTCTTCTTTGAAAGCAGCGAAGGAGCCAAAGGCCTTGTTGATGGCCTCAGCCAGTTCACCAGTCGGCTCGCCGCCGCCGTTCGGGCTCAGGCAGTTCCAGTAGAAGGTGTGGTTCCAGATTTGCGCTGCGTTGTTGAATACGCCGCCGCTGGAGGTCTTGATGATGTCTTCCAGGCTCTTGCCTTCATACTCGGTGCCCGGAACCATGTTGTTCAGGTTGACCACGTAGGTGTTGTGGTGCTTGCCATGGTGGAATTCCAGGGTCTCTGCCGAGATGTGCGGCTCCAGCGCGTTTTTCTCGTAGGGGAGTGCGGGTAGTTCAAAAGCCATGATCTATCTCCATCGTCAGGTATCAGGGTCTGCATTGCACGGTGTTGTCCGAATGCAAATGCCGACGGGGTGCCGTGGTGTGCCACGGTCAATGTTGCTACGCCTCCTGTGAACTGTCGGTATCAACGGCCGCAGGGCGCTGCCCGTCTTGCGATCGGGAAGCCCCGATGATAGCACCTGACATCCGCCCTATCCACGCACCTTCCATGGGGTTTTTGCGGTTCAGAGGCTCTGTAGTGCGGGCTGGGCGAGCGACCAGGCAACCGTCAGCATCATACCGGCGACCATTAAATCGATTAGCCGCCAGGTCAAAGGCCGTTGCAGGACGGGCGCCAGGCGGGCTGAGCCCACGGCCAGCAAGGTAAACCAGAGAATGGAAGCGCTGGCAGCGCCCAGAGCAAAAACCAGCGGCAGACTGTGCTGCGCGGCAAGGCTGCCGATCAGCACCATGGTGTCCAGGTAGACGTGCGGGTTGAGCAGGGTAACGGCCAGGGTGGTCAACAACACGGTGCGGCGTGAGCGGGCGGGCGCCCGCATGGCTTCCAGGCCGCGTGGCGATAGGGCCCGCCAAAGTGCTTGGCTGGCGTAAATCAGCAGAAAGGCCGCGCCGCCCCAGCGGGTAATTTCCATCGCCAGCGGGTGTGCCTGCAGCAGGGCCGACAGGCCGAAGGTGCCGGCGAGAATCAGCACGGCATCGCAGCTCATGCAAATCAGCGCGACGCTGATGTGATGCTCACGACGCAGGCCCTGGGCGAGTACGAAGGCGTTCTGTGCGCCGATGGCCATGATCAGGCCGGCAGCGGCGATTAGGCCGTGGAAATAGCTGTAGAACAGAGTGGGCATAAGGGCTTCCTAATTAACAATGGCGGCAGTCTGCGCTGGACAGATTGATAAGGAAAACAAATAATCCTGATGATTCATTAGGGAAATTAATATGGTTGACTACAAACTGCTGGTTGCCCTGGCTGCGGTTATCGAGCACGGCGGCTTTGAGCGCGCGGCGTCGCATTTGGGGCTGTCCCAGTCTGCCGTGTCGCAGCGTATCAAGTTGCTGGAGGCGCGCCTGGGGACGGCCGCGCTGGTGCGCAGTGCTCCACCGCAGGCAACGGCAGCGGGCCAGCGGTTACTCAACCATGTGCAACAGGTGCGGCTGCTGGAGCGTGATCTGCAGGCTGATCTGCCGCAGATTGCGGACCAGGGGGGGCGTACTCGCCTGCGGGTGGCCTTGAATGCTGACAGCCTGGCGACCTGGTGGGCGGCGGCGGTCTCTGGTTGGTGTGAACAGCAGCAGGTGTTGCTGGATCTGCAGGTAGAGGATCAGGACGTCGGGTTACGCCGCATGCGCAGTGG
>CERX01036652.1_pt1 | contig 10255 bp, 8 predicted proteins | sample 350251 | NCBI WGS metagenome assembly CERX01 (sample SAMEA2621044, study PRJEB7988) | marine metagenome | biome: marine biome (ENVO:00000447); feature: deep chlorophyll maximum layer (ENVO:xxxxxxxx); material: "saline water (ENVO:00002010), including plankton (ENVO:xxxxxxxx)" | depth 50 m
CTCATCATTACTATGTTCCCTGAGACTCCTATTTCAACGACCCATTCACCTAAGACACGTTTCAGATGGTCCTCATGGACGTGCCTCTCGCTAGGGAGTTCAGGAATTGCGTATACCATTGCACCGCCACTCACCCTTACCATGACTGACCCTAAGTCATCTAAGTCCCTTGAAACTGTCGCTTGCGTGGCGTTTATTCCTTGATCTTTTAAGAGAGAAATTAGTTGTTCCTGAGAACTCACAAAGTTTTCAGCGAGTAATTGCGTTATTAAGTGCTGGCGTTGTTTTTTCATATTAAACCTCTTCGTTACTAAGAAGGAAAGTTATTACACCCCTAGCGGAATGCATTCTGTTCTCAGCCTGTTTCCATATTCTGCTGTATGAACTGTCAAGGACCTCTTGTGTGACTTCTTCATTTGGGTGGGCGGGCAAACAATGCAAAAAAATAGATTCCGGATCAGCTAATGAAAGCATTTTCTTTGTCACCGTAAACCCGTTAAAGTCTCTGAGCCGAGTTGCAATTTCCTTTTCTTGACCCATTGATGTCCAGACATCTGTGTAGATTACGTTCGCATCCTTTACTGCAGTTTCAGGTTCAACAGTTTGCAAAATTTGACCGCCAACGGATTGAATTCTCTGAAGGCTGACCTCTGAGAACTCGTAACCTTTCGGCGATGCTACTCTGAATTCCACCCCGGCCATAAGGGAGCCTATAGCTAGCGATCGGGCTACATTATTTGAGTCACCGATATAAGCGATTTTGAGTCCTTTAAGTTGTCCAAATTCTTGCTTAATTGTCAGTAGGTCGGCTAACGCCTGAAGCGGATGAGCTTCATCGGAAAGCATGTTGATTACTGGCACTGAAGAATACGAAGAAAGCTCAGAGACTGTTGCGTGCTCAAATACTCTTGCTCCTATCAGTGCGTGGTAGCAGGAAAGTGTTTTTGCGATGTCTCCGGTACTCTCCCTTTTCCCAATTCCTACTTCATCAGGGCGTATTGTCACTGGGTGTCCACCAAGTTGGACTATTGCCATTTCCATTGAATTGCGTGTGCGATTCGAAGGCTTTTCAAAAAGCAGAGCAGCACCTTTACCTAAAAGTAATTCTTCGGAGCTTTGAATTGAGAGAGAGAGTACCTTATTTAACTCTGTTGCGCTAAGGTCATCAATTTCAATAAGGTGCCTAGTCATTGAGTATTCCTTTCAATATTTGTATTCCCTCTTGTATCTGGCCAGCAGATGTTGTGAGTGGTGGCGTTAATCGTAAAGCCGTTGGCGTAATAGGATTGACTAGTAAACCGTTCATGGATGCTTTTGCGGCTACTTCTTTGCTGATGGCTTGATGCAGCTCAATTGCAAGCATCGCTCCGTTTCCACGGATTGAAATTACCTGAGGTACTTTTGACATGCTTGTACGGATCTGCTCTTCAATTAACTGAGCCTTCAAGGTGTAGTTGTCTCTCTTCATGATTTCAAGAACTTTACGCGCAACAGCTGTTGCTAGAGGATTACCTCCGTATGTGCTTCCATGGTCTCCTGCTTCAAATGAGGCTGCTAATTCTCGCTTCACCCACACTGCTCCGATTGGAAAGCCATTTCCTAGCGCTTTCGCTATGCAGACAACGTCTGGATTCAAACCATAGTGTTGGAATGAAAACCATTCCCCTGTTCTGCATAAACCGCTCTGGACCTCATCAACCATAAACAATAAGCCATGTTCTCTTGTTAGTGCTTCTGCTTTCGATAGGTAATCAGAAGCATGTGGCCAGACTCCCCCCTCGCCTAGAATAGGCTCTAAGTGAACTGCTGCAGTTGTTTCATCAATGGCGTTATCGAGAGCATGAATATCCCCTCTGGCTATGTGCCTAAAGCCTTGTGGCATGGGCGCAAATGGTTCATGTTTGTGAGGCTGACCGCAAGCTGCGAGAGCTGCGAGAGTCCTTCCGTGAAAGGAATCAGTTGCAGTTAAAACTGTATATTTACTCTTTGAAGTTGCTTTCCGAGCAATCTTAAAAGCGAGTTCATTAGCTTCCGCTCCCGAATTGCAAAAGAAAACTTGCCCAGTCGGATTATACGGACTGTAACTTGTTTCATTGATATTCCCCGTTACAGCTTTATCAATTTCTATGGCAACATGATGAGCATGTTCTGTTGCCCAGTAGTTAGAAACCTGCGTTAACTTTCCAGCTTGCTCCCCTATTACTTCTGCAATTTCAGGGTTGGCATGACCTAGTGATTGGACTGCTAATCCTCCCACAAAGTCTAGGTAACGTTTACCCTTGCTGTCCCACAGCTCAGTACCGTCTCCTCGTATGAACATGATGCTAGGGGCAGCGTAGGTTGGCATAATAGGACAACTTTGCAACTCCCCCTCCATACCCATATTTTCAGCATGTAATGACATTTAGTCCTCCTCAACAATCATTGTCCCGATTCCCTCGTCAGTGAATAATTCAAGAAGCACAACATGAGGTATCCTGCCATCAAGAAGGTGGGCGCTACCTACTCCTTGTTTCAGAGCATCAATGCAGGAGTTAACTTTAGGTATCATTCCGTCGGATACGCCCTTTGAAGCGATCATTCCTTCGACCTCTGATGTAGTAACACTAGAAATTAAAGTACTGACATCCTCTTTGTCGGAAAGAAGTCCTGGAACGTCCGAAAGGTATACGACTTTTTGGACTTTCATTGCGCCAGCTAGGGCACCTGCAGCTGTATCTGCGTTTATGTTATAGCTTTGGCCTTTGTCATCGATTCCAAGTGTTGATATGACTGGAATCTTGCCATCCTCAATGGTCACATTAAGTACATGAGGGGCGATGTTAGTTATTTTCCCCACGAAACCCAATTCTTTATTTATGGACGTTGCTGTGATCAAATTCTCGGTCTCGCCACTTAAACTAACCGCTGAACCACCCAGAGAGATTATCGAGTCAACTATTCTCCTTCCGACTTGATCTTTAAGAACTTTGCTAACGATTTTCAGAGTTTCCTGATCTGTAACACGCAGCCCGTCGATGAAACTAGTATCTTTACCAGCAAGTCTTAATTCATGCCCTATTTGTGGACCTCCACCATGTACGATGATCGGCTTTATCCCGACTGAATGCAGTAGGACAACATCTTCAGCCAAGCGATCAAATAATCTCTGATCTACAAGAGTGCTTCCGCCTATTTTGATGAGTACGACTCTTTCAGAGAAGCGCTGTATATACGGCAAAGCCTCAATGAGGACTTGTGCACGATCAGCTGGGAGATAATCTTTGATTCCTAGTTCGTTCATGGCGTTCCTATGATCTGTACCCTGCGTTGATTTCGATATACCGTTCTGTAAGGTCACATGTCCACACCGTTGCTTGACCGTCCCCCAACCCGATATCAGCACGGATTTTTACATTTTCGTTTTGTAGATGCTGTGTAGCTTTCTTTTCGCTGTAAGAGGGATTTTGTTGCCCATTCTCAGCTACTAGCTCGTCACCAATCCAGATACGAAGAAGGTCCCTATTCGCTTTTTCTCCTGATTTACCTACTGCCATGATAATCCGCCCCCAGTTAGCGTCTTCAGCTGCTATCGCTGTCTTTACCAGCGGAGAGTTCGCGATACTCATTGCAATATTTTTTGCACCGTGAGTAGTTGTAGCTCCGGTGACTTCTATCTCAACGAACTTTGTAGCTCCTTCGCCATCTTTAACAATTTGATGTGCTAAATCTTTGAACACAAGTTGAAGAGCTGCTGCGAATGCTTCGGAGTTTTCGTCCCATGCGTATTGAGATTTACCGGTTGCAAAAGCCAAGACGGAATCACTTGTTGACGTGTCTGAATCGACTGTTATGCAGTTGAAGCTGCTACTTGCGGTCGACTCAACTACTTTCTGCAAGTCATCGTGGCTGATTTTGATATCAGTAAAAATGAAAGCAAGCATAGTTGCCATATCAGGTGCGATCATTCCGCTTCCTTTAGCTACCCCCACCACAACTGCATCTGTTCCTTGGATTTTGGCTGTTGATCCTTTAGGGAAAGTATCCGTTGTAGTTATTGCTATGGCAGCTTTCTTCCACAATGCTGACCCAGACTCTTCGAGACCTTCTATCAAATGATCAAAATGTCTCGTAAGTTCAATGGGTTCAAAAGCTTCCCCTATTACCCCTGTAGACGCAAGATAGATGTGGTCTTTGGAGATTGAGAGACTCTCAGAGAGTACTGCTGCTGACTCTTCAGCTATTTGTTCGCCTTTAGCTCCCGTAAATGCGTTTGCGTTACCAGCGTTACAAATCAGTGCCCTTCCGTAGCCGTGTCGGAGATTTTGTTTACACCAGTCGACGGGCGCCGATGCGCAAAGTGATTTTGTAAAAACTCCTGCTACGCGTGTTTCGTCTTCCATGGTGATCAGGCATAAATCGTCTCTGTTTTCATATCGCATACCACTATGTGCTGTTGAAATGCTAATGCCCGGAACATTGGGCATATCGGGAAAATCTTTAGGTGCGAGGGGTGAGATGGTCATGGTTCTATGGGTAAAGGCCGACTATTGGGAGTCCTAGAGTTTCTTCAATTCCCATCGCTATATTCGCATTTTGGATAGCCATTCCTGAGGCTCCCTTTACGAGGTTGTCTAAAGTAACGATAGAAATCAATGTTTGTGTCCTCTCATCGACTCGAGCTGTGATGTGCACAGTGTTAGATCCGAGTGTTGCTTTTGTTGAGGGAGGATTTTCCGATACGTAAATGAATGGTTCATCCCCGTAAGTTTCGTGGAGGACTTCTATTGCTTTTTGAGTTGTCAGGGGGGCTTTAACCTTTCCGTATGATGTAGCGATAATCCCCCTATTCATTGGCGCAAGGTGAGGTGTAAAAAGCACCTTCGTTTGTTTGGCACTGAAGTCAGACAGTGCTTGCTCGATTTCTGGTGTATGCCTATGAGTTAGTAACCCGTAGGGTGTTACATTCTCATCAACTGCGCAGAAAGTAGTGTTATCTTTTGGTGGTTTACCGGCGCCACTTACCCCTGTAATTAGATTAATTACGATTGACGTGGCGTCTATAATCCCTTCCTTCAAAAAGGGCGCCAAAGAGAGAATTGAGGCAGCTGCGTTACACCCTGTTGCCGCTATGAGCTTTCCTCCTATGATCTTGTCTCGGAATAGCTCTGGCAAGCCGTATATAGAGTTGGCTAGGTATTCAGGGCAGGCATGTTCCATTGAGTACCAGTCGATATACGCTTGGGGATCCTTTAAACGAAAATCAGAGCCAAGGTCAATTACGTGCCCTACATTATTAAGTATTTTCGGTACGACAGTTTGACTTACCCCGTGTGGTAGAGCGCAGAAGACAGCATCGAGTCCATCCATAGACTCAGGTTTCATAGCTTGGTAAGTAAGATTTGGGTATGCCATAGCAAGGCTGGGGTAAAGTTCGTGGACCATGTGGCCGGCCATGCTATCTCCGGTAACTACCTTGACTTGATAATCGGGGTGAGTAGTGAGAAGTCGCAGTAATTCTGCGCCTGTATACCCAGACCCACCTAGTATTCCTACTTTTTTCATAAGAGCATACTATACGAATTTATGAATAAATATGCATATTTATGCATATTTATTCACGGAGCTTTGCGTCGGTTTTCTTTTCGACTTCATTAATACAGGCTGCGCGTAACTCGCTGACTTCATTATCAGTCAGCGTTCCTTCGCTTGATTGGAAACGCAGACTATAAGCTAGGCTTCGGACCCCTTCACTCACGCCGCCTGCCTTGTAAGAATCAAACAATTCAATTTCTTGCAGAAATGGTCCGCCTGCCTTTCTAATACATCCCTCAATAGTGGCAGATGACGTATCGGCTGGAACCGCAAATGCTAAATCAATATCACTTGAGGGATATTTTGAGACGCTTTTATATTTTTTCTTTCCGAATGAACCCGTGAGAATCGATCCAAGGTCCAGTTCAAGCCATGCAACCGAATCATCAATACCGTAGTTCCTCAGTACTCGAGGGTCTACTTCTCCCACCACTCCTCTGTTTTGTCCTGCAACAAAAACCTGGGCTGAACGAGCAGGATGCAACCCACCTACTTCTTGCTGATTTAGCTGCATGTTAGGGAAGGCCATCGTTGTACTTATTAAGTCCAGAAGCGCAACAATTTCTGTTGCATCACCTCCAGTGATAGAAACAGAAAGGTACTCTCTCTCGTCAGGCAGAAGCTGGTCGCTTCCACTTGGAAGGTACACATGTCCTATTTCAAAAAATTTCAGTTTCTTTATTCTGTGCGATTGGTTGTATGAAATTATTTTTAGCTGACCGGGCATTAGGGAAGTCCTAAGGAGCGATTCCTCTTGAACAAGTGGATTTGAAATTGAGATTGCAGTGTTTGAGAGCCCTGCGTTTTGTAGATCTCCGGGCGCAAGAAACGGCATCGGCATAGTTTCATCGCAACCTGCTCCTATGAGTATCTCTCTTATTGTTCTTCTTCCTTTTTGGAAACGGCTCAACTGTCCTGTAAATGGACCCCGCGGAATTGTTCTCTCTATCCTTTCATATCCGAAAGTTCGAGCTATCTCCTCAGCCAAATCTGTCTCGGTTTGGGTGTCCCATCTCCATGAGGGCACAATCACTCGAAAATCGTTATGGGAAAGACTTCCACCCCCTCCTTCGGAAATTACTTCCTGGCATTCAAAGCCAATAGATCCAAGTAAATCCATCATTTCCTCATTGGCAAGCGACGTGCCGAGGAGTCCATTTACTCTTTCTTTGGATACACGGACAGGACTTGCATCAGGGAGGTTCCCGTCCACTTGCATAAGTTCTGAAATCTCTGGTTCACATGTCTCGCAGAGGAGTTGCACCACTCTATTAAGTGATCGCTCCATATTGATTCCGTAATCAGCCCCACGACGAAAGCGCATTGAAGCTTCACTCATAAGATTCAAGTTCTTTACACTTCGAGAAATTGATGGAGGGTCCCACCAAGCTACTTCAATAATTATCTCCGTTGTTGACTCGGAAATCTCGCTTGAGGCTCCACCCATAATTCCAGCTATTCCGACAGGAATATCATCACCATCAACGATAACTCCATCAATTTCAGACAGAGTGCGCTCTACATCGTCGAGCGTCAAGATGCTTTCACCAGCTTTTGCTCGACGAGTCCCCAAACGACTCCCTTTTATTTCATTACGGTCATATGTATGATTTGGCTGGCCCAACTCAAGCATCACATAGTTAGAGATATCAACAACATTATTTATTGGTCTCATCCCGAGATGAATGAGCCTATTCTGGAGCCATTGAGGTGAGGGCCCCACAGTTATCCCCTTGACAACACATCCTAAGAACCTTCCACATAAGGTTGGGTCTTGTATATCTATTTGGATGCCGGCCTCAAGTGTTGCTTGCGGTTTTTCGGTACGATCCATGGGAAATTCAAAGGGAAGTCCCAAAGATGCAGCCAAATCTCTTGCAACACCCGAAATACTCATCGCATCAGGCCGGTTGGCATTAACCTCTAGATCCCAGAGAACATCAGATTCTAGACCTAAGGTATCTGATACTGAACCTCCGATATCCCATTCGCGATCGGGATCATTCTCAGACAGAATCATGATTCCATCGCTGTCATCACCCAAACCAATCTCGCTTGCCGAGCAACACATACCGTTGGATACCTCTCCACGCAATTTCCGCTGAGCGATCTCCATCCCGTCAGGCAGAACAGTTCCCACAGTTGCTACAGGGATAACGTCGCCGACTTGCATATTGAACGCCCCACAGCAAATTTGAGTAGCTTCTCCGTTACCTAGATCCACATCTACCAGTTGGATTCGCTCAGCATTTGGGTGGGGACGCAAATCCAGAACTTTCCCGACAACAACTCCCGATAGTTCGTTTCCCACAACCTCCATGGATTCAACTGCCAGCCCCAATGCACTTAGCCTCTTTCCTATTTCTTCAGGGCCATGACCTAAATCGGGAATGAACTCCTTTAGCCAAGACAATAAAACTTTCATTTCTCTCCTAGAACTGCCTCAGGAACCGCGCATCATTAACAACGAGTTCCCGAATGTCATCAAGTTGGTACCTCATTGAGACGAGGCGATCTATACCAAAACCGAAAGCAAAGCCTTGCCAAACTTCTGGGTCTATATTGCAATTTCGTAAAACATTAGGATGGACCATCCCGCATCCGCCAAGCTCTAACCATGAGCCATCTGACCTAGATATATCAAATTCTGCAGATGGCTCGGTAAAGGGAAAGTAACTTGGGCGCAGGCGAGATTTGACTTCTTCTCCAAAAAAAGCGTGAACAAATGAATCAATTGTTCCTGCCAAGTCTCCCATTGTTATTCCCTTGTCAACTACGAGACCTTCGATTTGATTGAATGCTGGAAGATGTGTTGCATCAGCGCTGTCCGTTCGGAAAGTTCTACCGGGAGCGACTATGTATATCGGTGGTTCCTGACTCTCCATTGTTCTGATTTGCACTGGGGATGTGTGTGAACGCAGCATCACCTCTTCTGGCTCGCCAAGGTCAACGAATATTGTGTCAAAGTTGCCACGTGCGGGATGCCAGTCAGGGATATTCAACGCCTCGAAGTTATACCACGCTGTCTCTACTTCAGGCCCTTCCGCTACTGAGTACCCCATTCCAATAAAGACATCCTCGAGCTCGTCGCGTGCTTGCGTTATTAGGTGAAGATGACCACGATCAATCGGTCGCAGTCTCTCAGTAAGGTCCATCCTGTCTTTATTGAATTTGCTGATCCACTGAGATTCTTGAAGTGCCGTCTTCCTAATTGAAATTAATTGTTCGATTTCACCTTTAATTTCGTTTATTTGCTTGCCGGCATTTGCTCTGTCATCAGCGGGTAAAGTTCCTAATGCTTTTTTAGCTTCAACGAGTTTTGATTTCTTCCCTAAGAATTGTGCTTGAACCTGCGTTAGCTCTTCTATTGTTGATGCAGCGTTGGAAGCCTCTTCTGCTTCATTTACTAAATTACCTAAGTCAGACATCTAATTATCCCTCAATATCTATTCTCGCAGGTGTTGAAGGTCTAGTTGTGGGATTTTCCGAAATAGTTTCCGCCCATTATCAATCATGCCCAAGTTGGCGGCGTTGCCTTCGCGCTTCAAAGAGAACAACAGAAGCAGCATTGGAGACATTAAGGGATTCCACCCCTAAGCCCATATCGATCCTTACCGTTTGGTTCACCTGAGTAAGAGTTTCTTCATCCAACCCCGAACTTTCATTTCCAAGCAAGACAACAAAAGGAGTTAAAAAATCAAAATCCAGATATGGCATCTCCCCACTTGGTGATAGCCCTATGCTAGTAATTGATTTATCCTTAAATGCCTTCAGACAGTCAGAGGGTCGCATTGAACAGACAATAGGAATTCTAAATATTGCTCCTGCTGATGACCTGATCGTCTTAGGGTTGTACAAATCTACACTATTGTCTGTGAAAATTATTCCATCCGCTGAGGCAGCAGCTGCAGACCTTATTAATGATCCTGCGTTTCCGGGTTCTCTGATCTCTTTTCCACATACGAGAAAGGATGGACGTTCCATAATCAATTCCTGAAGTGAGACATCAATAGTCGAAAACGTTGCTATAACTGGCTGAGGAGTGACAGTGGTTGCCACAGAAGCAATGATGCTTTCTTCCATATGCCAAATAGTGACTTCAGTACCCTCTAGTAGGGAATCTACCTCCTTCGAGGTTGGGTGGTTATTGGCGACAAAAACATCTAAGGGCAAATTTCCAGTGAGAATACATTCCTTTAGAATTTCTAGACCTTCAACAGCGAACTTTTGACATTCAAACCTAAATTTTGCATCACGCAATAATTTGCGTAACTCTCGGACTCTTGGATTGTTTTTAGATATCCCTGCCATGGGCTAGCTAAGGTACTTAGCTTGCCTCAGTAGGCGTAGCTTGGCTGGCTATATCCACAAGAGCGTTGAACGCTTCAGGGTCATTTACAGCAAGGTCGGCAAGGTTTTTCCTATCAACTTCGATACCGGAAATTTTAAGACCATTGATAAATCGACTGTAGGTTGTTCCATTTTCGCGACATGCGGCATTAATTCTCTGAATCCAAAGTTTTCGGAATTCTCCTTTTCGTGCTCTTCGATCGCGAAATGCGTAGTTCCCACTGTGCATAACTTGCTCATTAGCTGCACGAAAGGACCTACTCTTATTTCCGTAATATCCTTTGGCCCTATTTAGGACCTGCCGACGTCGTTTTTTGCTGTGTACGGAGGT
>CERX01018974.1_pt1 | contig 10202 bp, 8 predicted proteins | sample 350251 | NCBI WGS metagenome assembly CERX01 (sample SAMEA2621044, study PRJEB7988) | marine metagenome | biome: marine biome (ENVO:00000447); feature: deep chlorophyll maximum layer (ENVO:xxxxxxxx); material: "saline water (ENVO:00002010), including plankton (ENVO:xxxxxxxx)" | depth 50 m
CGATTCTGTCTTTGACTTAACCGACGAAGAGTACCGCAACAAAGTTGCTTTACCGGGAACTAATGGGTCTTTCATTGACTGGTTTACTGTCTTCATGGACCAGCATGGGAAAGACGTAGCGACACAATGGCTTAATGACATGGTGGACAATGGAGCTCGTTACTACCCAAATAACAGATCAATCGTTGAAGCGACTGGGCGTGGCGAGATCTCAATGGGGCTAGTGAATCATTACTACAACTATCAAGAACAAGCCGCAAATGGTGATGATCACCGTGCTGAAAACTATGACTTCAATAACGAAGACATAGGTTCTTTACTCGTCATTACAGCTGCAACGATTCTGGATTCTTCAACCAACGTAGAAGCATCTGAAGATCTTCTCGAATATTTATTGTCGGCTCCTGTTCAGCAGTATTTTACAGATCGAACATTTGAGTATCCACTAGCAGCGGGAGTGACACCAAACGCTACTCTCCCTGAGTTGACAGCATTAGAGATTGGCTCAGTGAACTTTGATGAATTAGGCGGCGGTTTCGAAGAAGCATCGCGAATCATCGAAGCAAGTGGCATCCTTAATAGGTGAATAAAGCCGAAACTAAACAGAGGGGTCCTGCGGGGCTTCAAATAGTTGTCCTCGGATTAGCGTTCCTTTTTAGTTTTCCAGCGCTCTACCTGATTTGGAGAAACTTCACTGAAGGTGGCGACCCGACAGAGCTAATTGGAACACGACGCATTCTTGATCCACTATGGCGATCCGTTTCACTAGCTCTCGCGGTATCGGCTACTACAGCAGCTATCGGCACTGCACTCGCGTGGTTAACAAACCGTACTGATCTTCCTGGCAACCGAATCTGGAGAATTGTTTTACCAATCCCTCTTGTTTTCCCAACGTTCATTGGAGCTGCAGCTTTTATTCGAACAATGAATCCAGGAGGTCTTGCTAATCGCATGCTTTCAGGACTCGGAATAGAAACCGTTGTAGAGATGAGAGGATTTTTTGGCGCGTGGTTAGTGCTGACTCTATTTTGTTACCCCTATGTTTATTTACCAGTGGCCGCTAGGTTACGGCAACTACCGCGCTCGCTTGAAGAGAACGCTCGTGTGCTCGGCCAAAACCCTTCTCAAATAATACTCCGAGTTGTACTCCCCCAAATAGGGTCAGTTATTGCAGCCGGCACCCTCTTAGTTTTCCTCTACACCATTAGCGACTTTGGTGCAGTGCAGCTAATGCGTTATGACACCTTGGCACGAAGCATCTTTACCTCTCAGCTCGCCGATCAATCAGTGGCTCTTGCATTGAGCCTTATTTTGCTTCTCTTAGCTGGCACCATTGTCGGTTTCGAAAGAATTTTTTCTCGCGTCAAATTTACTACAGATGAAGCCCTTGTCGGAAAACCAGTTCAATACTCTCTCGGACGATGGCGTTTCCCAGCTATCGGATTTGTCTCTTTAATAGCCTTACTCTCTACAGGTGCGCCTCTTCTCGCCCTTGGGGATTGGGCAACTGATGGCCTCATCAGGACCACGCGAGGTGGATATCCACTAACTATCAACAAAGAACAAGTCTGGGAATCGACTTGGAACACTTTTTCAATAAGCGTTTTAGCTGGACTTGTTGCGGTAGTCGCCATTTTGCCTATCGCTTTTCTTGTTGCAAGATACAAATCACGAATTGGAAGTGTCGCTCATTCTGTCATAATCGCTACCTTTGCCCTTCCGGGGATACTGATTGCATTGGCCATGCGGTTTTGGACCTTGCGCTCAGATTGGGCATACGACCTTGTAAACAACACCGAAATTCTTCTCATTTTCGCTTACGTTGTCCGATTCGGATCTTTAGCTATGGGAGTTATTCTCGTAGCAGTAGCTGCAGTACCTAAGAGACTTCATGACGCAGGAAAAATATTAGGAGTTAAAAAGTTCTCGCGCTTTACCCGTATTGACTTACCTATCATGACGCCTGGTTTAGCTGCTGCAGCCGGATTAGTCATTCTTTCAACAATGAAAGAACTGCCGATCACACTTCTTATTTCTCCACTCGGGTTCTCCACCCTGGCAACAAGAATTTTTAGTTCTTTTGAAGAAGCTTTTGTTGCTGAAGCTGGGATCATGGCTCTAATACTTGTTGCTCTTTCTTCAGTATTGACTTGGTTTCTGGTAATCAGGAAAGCCGACCACCTCTAATGCGTTCCTTAACATCGAAAATGTTTCTGGTAGCAATAGGAACTTTCCTCATAGCGATCTCTGCGATCAATGCCAGAGCTACTTACGGAGCAAAAATCAGTGTTGATGAACCACAATATCTTCTCACCGCTTTAAGTATCGCTGAAGATCAAGATCTTGATATTAGTGATGAGCTAGAAGAACAGCGTTACCTTCCTTTTCATGAAATTCTGCTAAATCAACAGACGATAGACCTCACAGACGATGGGCAAAGGCTGAGTCCACATGATCCTCTTCTCCCCATTCTTCTGGCCTTACCTATGGGGCTTGGAGGTTGGGTAGCAGCAAAAATAATGCTAGCTGTTATTGCTGCCATCACTGCTGCAATAACACTTTGGGTTGTGGTTAAGAGATTCCACGTCTCTGAAAATATTGCCGCTTGTGTAGTAGGAGCTTGCTTTATGGCTCCTCCATTAGTCTCTTACGGAACGCAAATTTATCCAGAAATGCCCGCTGCTTTATGCGTAATCATCGGGATAGGGATTATCACTTCACCAGTTATAAGTCGCTCAGGTTTGATTGGACTAATACTTATCATTAATTCCTTGCCATGGTTATCTGTCAAATATGTTCCAGTAGCAGCAGCAGTAGCGGCCTTTTCATTGATCAAGATTTTCAAGAAAAACAAGCAAGAGTCAGTCGCTCTTGGGATTTTCCTTGCCGTTTCAGCTCTTCTCTACTTAATTACGCATCAAAAGATTTATGGCGGCTGGACTGTTTACGCTAGCGGTGATCACTTCGTTGACGGTGAGTTCCAAGTCGTGGGAAATAATCCAAATATTCTTGGCAGAACTCGTCGACTTTCTGGTCTGCTACTTGATAAAGAATTTGGATTAATCCCGTGGGCGCCTGCCTATTTCGCCCTTATACCTGCTTGTATTTGGCTCTTAAAATCCAAAGTTAAAGATTCACTTATTCTCTTGAGCGTTGTTGGTGTTGGTTGGGCAGTTGCGACGTGGGTGGCTCTGACTATGCATGGCTGGTGGTGGCCAGGAAGACAAACAGTCGTTGTTCTTCCTGCAGCCATTGTAGTTATGTGCTTATTCGCAGAAAAAAGCAAATACTGGTTTCGTTTCATCGTCCTCGGAGGCGCTGCAGGAATAGTGGGTTGGGTTTGGCTTGCTATCGAGTCCTCTACTGATAATCGCACTCTTGTTGTTGATTTTTACGAAACGACGTATCCCATCTATAGAGTTCTTTCGTTTGTCATGCCAGATTTCACTAACTTCAACAATTCTGCGCTATTACTGAACTTGGCTTGGTTGGGTCTTATCGCCGTTTTTTCGTTTCCAGAAACACTCCGAAAACAAAAAGATCGGTTACTCCGTTAGTTGAAGAGCCTCAAGAACAGAAACGTAGTGTTTTTCTAACCCGTTTTGGAGTTCTGTACTGGCCTGCCAGTTCAATATTTCTTGCGCCGGTTCAGTGTCAGCCACCGTGATTAAAGGATCACCCTTGGCTGCTGATTGGAGTTCTATGCGAACAGAAGATCCAACAATCTTTTCAACTTTTTCAATTACCTCGCCTAAGGAAGCAGAAACTCCCCCTCCTATGTCAAAAGGTTCATGAATATTTTTAGCTTCAGTAGATCCTGCTCTTATTGTTGCGTCGACAATGTCTTCTACAAAAGTGAACTCTCTTCGTTGTGCGCCTGTTCCGCGAAGCGGGAAAACATAGTCTCCAGGGAGCGCGGCGCGAAACAATCTGTTCATAGCCATATCAGGACGCTGCCTCGGTCCGTAGACAGTGAAGTATCTCATTGCCATCACATCCAATCCACGAGATCGATAGACCTGAGCGAGTTGTTCGCATGCTGCTTTAGAAACACCGTAGGGGCTGATGGGGTCAACTTGACGACTGGAACTTGACGCGGAACTTCCATAAACAGAAGAACTGGAAGCAAAGACCACTCTCTTTACTTCTGAAGTCAAAGCTGCTTCAAAAATCCGTTGAGTGGCCAAAATATTATTTTCCACGCTTGAAGAAAACCCTGAACCCCATGAATCTTGAACGCCGGGTCGTCCAGCAAGGTGATACACGACATCATTTTTCTGAAGTATTGAACTGAGATCAAATGAAAGTAAGTCGTCTTCAATTAATAAAAACGAGTCATTTTGAAGCGAAGAAAGTAGATTTTGTTTCTTAATTTGTGGTTCATACCATGGATCAAAGTTGTCTATACCAACAACTGTTTCACCCCGTGCGAGTAGCCTCTCTGTCAGATGTGATCCTATGAAGCCCGCAGCACCAGTAATAATTGCTCGTTTCATTCTTTCCTTAACTGTAATTAATGTGAAATAAAATAGGATTCAGAGTTTATATTTATAATTAGGTATACCTAACATACACAGCATAAAAATAAAAAAGTTGAGCTTTGATGACAGAAATCGCGATTATCGGTGCAGGACCAGCTGGTTTGATGGCTGCTTGGCGTGCGGCTATGAAAGGACATCAGGTCACCATCTATGAACGCGGTTCTTCAACTGGTGGGATGTCAGGAAGCTTTGAACTAGCCGGACAAATGGTTGATTACGGATCTCACCGCCTACACCCAGCCACTCCAACCTATTTACTAGAAGAAATAAAGAAACTACTTGGTGAAGACCTGCAAGTCCGGGAACGGAACGGGAGGATACGGCTCTACGACCGCTGGGTTGCGTTCCCTCTCCGCTCAACAAACATGGTGCGACATTTACCTCTAAAATTTTCTTTCAATTCCGCATTAGATGTTCTCTCTCAACCATTTACAAAGAAAAGAAATGAATCATTTGATGATGAAGTAACACGACGTCTTGGCAAAACAGTATCTTCAGAGTTTTATAGCCCCTACGCAAAAAAACTATGGGGAATACCTGCAAATGAAATTGACTCAGAGCTCGCTCGTCGACGAGTTTCCGCTACTTCCCCTCTTGCCATCTTTCAAAAACTATTAAAGTCCTCTACCCCAACTGGGCGAACTTTTCTTTACCCTCGAAACGGTTACGGACAGATCGTCGAAAGTTTGACCGAAGCCGCAATATCCGCAGGAGCGAATATCCAACTTGATCAAAAGGTGAAAAACATATTTCTTAACGATGGTAGATGCTCAATTGAACACTCTTCTGGCGTAAGCGAAGCAGAACTCACTTGGTCAACGGCTCCCCTGACTTTATTGCCAAAGATGGTCACCCCTACACCTTCTCAACAGGTATTCGAAGCTGCGGAATCTCTCCGCATACGCGCCATGGTTCTGGTCTACCTAGTTCTTGATCAGCCACAATTCACCACTTATGACGCCCATTATCTGCCAGGGCTCGAAACACAGATGACACGTCTATCAGAACCCAAAAATTATCGAGACGGTCCAGACCCCAAAGATACAACTGTGCTTTGCGCTGAAATACCCTGCTGGCCTCAAGACGAAATCTGGTCAATGCCAGATGAACAGTTAGGAGAAATGGTTCTCAACGATATTGAACGTTTGGGATTACCAAAGCCACACCATGTTCAAACTGAAGTCCGTCGACTTCCTTCGGTTTACCCTATTTTTGAAAAATCCACAAATGAAAAACGAGCTGAACTTCTCAAGTGGGGAAACTCCCTTGAAGGTTTATCGACTTTTGGGAGGCAAGGTCTTGCTGTTCCAGACAATCTTCATCACACCTTGATTATGGGGTGGGAAGCCGCTGCATCCCTTGACGATGACGGGTATCTAAACCAAACAAATTGGAAAGAGTCTTTAAAGGGGTTTGAATCCCATGTGGTTGAAGACTGACAAAATGTCAGTTAATGCATCTATGTAGTGACGAGGATTCGCTGTGAGGCGAAAGCGCCTACACCAATCATTGTTCCCTTTACTTCAACGGTCGTTGTCCCATCAGGAGACACCGCGGTAACTGTCCCATTTTCGCCGGGAATAAGATTTGACTCCTCAAGAAATTCCAAAAGTCCTGGTTGAAACTCGAGCTCCTCTGGAATACGTTCAACGACAAAATTGTTTCCCGCGTCAAGATCTGAAAGTACGGAAGTTCCTTCTGGAGTTTGATAATCAGTTCCAGGAATCGGATTTCCATGCGGGCACGTGGTCGGATCGTCAAGTACTCGGATAAATGCGTTTTCGACACTAGGTGAAATGACGTGTTCCCATCTTCCAGCTTCGTGATGGGCATCCGCCCAACTAAGTCCAAGAATGTCCGTGAGAAATCTTTCAGCGAGACGGTGCCGTCTTACAACCTGATTGGCCAGTGATTTCCCATCGTCGGTTAGATGTATTTGAGTTCCATGGAAGTAAACAAGATTTGCTTCTCCCATTTTCTTTATCATTTCCGATACCGCAGGTCGTGACACCTGAAGTCGTTCAACTATCCGTGCTTGAATTACGTCGATATCATCTTCCTCTAACTCGAAGATGGTCTCGCAATACTCTTCAAATGCGGGGTGATACTCGGGGCTTTCATATGCCATATCTAGATCTTATCTGCAACAAGCGTTGAGGTAAACCGATCACAGTCATATACCTGCTTTTGTGGGCTTTTTCCATCCTTGGCCAGTTTGCCAAACTGAAAACCCTGCATGAACATAGTTTTTGCTGTTCAAAATGGCCCGAGTGTCCACAATAATCCTTCCCTTCATCAGCTTGATCAATTCCCCAGGATCCAGATCTATGAATCTTTCCCACTCTGTCATTACAACTAAAGCATCAGAGTCTTTTACGGCCTCTTCAACTGATTGAACGATTTCTAAACCCTTGAGCGGAGTGGTTGCGATATGAGGGTCGTATCCAACTATTTTCACTCCTGAGTTCAGGAGCAAAGAAGCTACTTTCAAGGAAGGGGACTCGCGAAGGTCATCGGTTCCTGATTTGAATGTGAGTCCGAGCATTGCGATCTGAATCTCTTCATGCCCAGTAAATGACTCAGAAATAACTGCAGCTATTTGAGCGAACCGTGTTTCGTTAGATTCAAGGACCGCATTCAAAAGAGTCGCATCAGAGCCTGCTTCAGCAGCAACCGAAATCAGAGCTCGAGTGTCTTTAGGGAAACAGGAACCTCCCCAACCTGGCCCAGGTTGAAGAAAATCTTCTCCGATTCGCTTATCTAGTCCCATTCCTCTCAAAACGTTGCTGGCTTCCCCCCCAGTTTTTTCACATAGTTCTGCAACATTGTTCACAAACGTTATACGAGATGCCAAATAAGCATTTGAAGCGTACTTAATCAGTTCGGCTGAACGAGAATCAGTGCAGACAACAGGAGCGGAAACTTTGACATACAGTTCTGCAACTTTTTCTCTCGTAGCGAGAGTATTTGCTCCAATAATAATTCGATCAGGGTTTCTAAAAGCTGCAACCGCGCGCCCGGCTTGAAGGAACTCGGGATTTGAAGCCACTTCAACATCGTTTCGGCCTATCCATTCATCAACTTGAACAGAAGTGCCAATCGGAACTGTTGACTTGAGAATCACTATCGATCCAGAGATAAGCGAATCACTCATTTCTTTGGACACAGAGCGAACAACGCTTAAATCTGCAGATCCGTCATCTTGTGAGGGAGTAGGTACACAAACAAAAACAAATTGAACTTGAGAAACTGCTGATTTCAAATCAGAAGTGAATACCAAACGATTTTCCTCAAGTCCTAAGTTAACTAAATCCTCTAACTCAGGTTCAAAAAAAGGAACTTTGCCTTCTTGTAACGACTCAAGCCTTTCAAGCGAGGCTTCCACTCCTATAACAGAATGTCCAAGGTTGGCGAGACTGGCAGCCATTGTGAGCCCAACATAACCGCAACCTATGACTGCTATATGTCCCTGATCTTCGTTCTCTTCCATCGGTGCAAAAGGACTACAAATAGAATTTAGGAAGAAGGGAAACTGACGGTAACAGCACCAGAGTGCTGAAGATTGACTCGATCACCTACTTTGAAAGTAGGGACCCCCCCAGTGCGGCATCGCAACTCTCCTTCATTCTCAGATGAAACAACATAAAGAGTGTCATGTCCGAAGAAATCAACTCTCTTTATTACTGCTTGAGCTCCATCTACAAGAGTTACTTCTTCAGGACGTATTAACACATCAACTGGTCCGTGAGCTTGGTCGCAAAGATTAATACTCCCCAGTGTTGTATCAGCAGTTTCTCCTGAAGCCATGCCACGAATAGTGTTTGCTTCTCCAACAAAGCTTGCCACCCATTGATCAGCTGGATGTTTATAAACCTCAGATGGGGCGTCTTGTTGAACAACCCGTCCTTCGTTCATGACGGCTACCTGATCCCCTAACGCAAAAGCTTCGTCTTGGTCGTGTGTAACAAACACGCTTGTAACACTCAAGGACCGAAGCAGTTCAGAAACTTCAGCTCGGACTTCAATTCTTAAACTTGTATCAAGACTTGAAAATGGTTCATCTAGTAAAAGCACTGCAGGTCGAGGAGCTAAAGCTCGGGCAAGAGCGACTCGTTGTTGTTGTCCCCCGGAAAGCGAAGATGGGAAACGGTCAGCAAGTTCAGGTATTCCTACCATTTCTAGCAATTCACGAATTTCACCTCTTGGTTTTTTTCTGTCCGCTCTAGGTAAACCAAAAACAGTATTTTCTAACACGGTGAGGTGCGGGAATAGCGCCCAGTCTTGAAACACCATTCCGACATCTCTTTGCTCGGGTGAAGTTTGAAATTGGCCTGTTGCGACAGTCTCTCCACAAAGACTTATTTCGCCAGAATTTATTTTCTGTAATCCCGCTAAGGCTCTTAAAAGAGTTGTTTTTCCGCATCCACTTGGTCCGAGAACTGCGAGGCATGAACCTAATGGCGCTGTTACATCAACATTTTCAAGGATGCTGGCCGACCCAATGTTCACCGAAAGGTCGCGAACATTTATTCCATATTCGAAATGTTCTTCTGCTTTGTGTTTGTTATCGCACATACGACCTTCTTTACCTTTACAGAATTGTATAGGTAACCAAACATTTATCGTACAGGCTGCTAAACAGCTAGAGGATTTGCTCTGTTTTATTCAGAATCAGTTTCTTGAGAGCCAGTTTCTTTAGAGCCAGTTTCTCCAGAATCAGCTTCTCTTTTCTTCTCAACAGCACCTACGAACCCTCCGGCAGTCACAGCTATCAAGCCATAAAACAGCAATGGAGCATCACCATCGTAAGAAAAACTAGCGAAAGTCAAGATTAAACCAATAAGTGAAATTATTTTTCCTACAGGAATTTTTTGCATAAAATGTTTTACCACAAACATTTTTCTTCTACATATCTGGAAACACAGAACTCTAAAACCCTGTTGATTCTAAGATTTGCGAATCTTTAGTAAATCGAGTTGAACTAAGAGAAGAAATGTCTACATCATGTCTCTTGGTGGATGAAGTCAAGTCAGCAACGATCTCCCCGACTATCGGAGCATGCATAAGACCAGTACCGGAGAAACCCGCAGCCGTTACAAGTCCCGGCAAGGTCTCATCTATAACGGGCATGTAGTCAATTGTTCCGGGGTAAAGGCCACTCCAACCTTTCAAGACTTTGCTTTGAGGATTAGTAATGCAAAAAGAATGAGAAGCTTCTCTGCGTACTTCTTTTGACCATTCTTCAGACAATTCAGGGTCATAAGTGTTCGGATCAATTGCTTCGTCATGACCTAAGAATCCACCAATGAGCGCTCGCCCTGAACCATCAGGACGCATATGCACTTGCCTATCCATGTCTATAAGCCATGGGATTTCTTCTGGAACAGCTGCCGACTCTTCCAAAACTAAAAGTTCATGACGGCGCGAAACAAATGGGATCTGGCATCCTGCAAGATCAGCTACTTCACCCGCATAAGGCCCGGCTGCATTGACAACCCATTCAGCATGAAATTCGCCTGCAGAAGTTGTAACTCCACTTATTCTTTCATTTACTTTTAATAGTCCATCAACTTGGGTACCAGTCAGAAGTTTTACTCCATTAGATACGACCGTGTCTACATACCCTTTTATTACGCGATGCTGGTCTAAATAACCACCCTC
>CERX01045862.1_pt1 | contig 10200 bp, 4 predicted proteins | sample 350251 | NCBI WGS metagenome assembly CERX01 (sample SAMEA2621044, study PRJEB7988) | marine metagenome | biome: marine biome (ENVO:00000447); feature: deep chlorophyll maximum layer (ENVO:xxxxxxxx); material: "saline water (ENVO:00002010), including plankton (ENVO:xxxxxxxx)" | depth 50 m
CAGCACGCCAGAAAACCTACAGTTTTTAACTATCAACGATACTACATTTGTTAGTAATCGTGATACTACTAACTCTAATACATTAGTAGGGGAGACTGGTACAACAACAGCAAGACCAGATGCACACTTTGCAATGCTGGAATTATTACGAACAGAAAACGGAAGACAATATGGTGTGGACGTATTTAGAACCGCTGATGTCACAACTCTTACTCGTGCTACACGTATTAAAATATCAGCTGATACGTTGTTTGAAGGCGATGGGTCAGGTTCGTGCCCCGGAATTGGTACACAAGTATTTAGTGTGGACTCAGGTTCAAAGAAAAACTTAATATTTAGAATTAATGCTTTGGGTCAGCAAGGTGTGAGCCCTAACTACAACGCTAGTACTGACGGACCAGACGGTGATAACTACCAGTGCAGCTACCAAAGAGAAGTAGTATTACTACATGGTGGTGAAGGTTGGGTTGTAGGTGACACAGTTACAGTAACTTTAGACTCTGCAAAAGGTGGAGGAGGAAGTAACAAAACACAGGCACAAACAACAGATGCAACCTATACTATACGTGTAGAAGAAATAGAATCTACTGATGTAAATGCAACTATTAGTAGTAATGGTGATGGTCTAATACGTCCAGAGCCTACACCTTTTGACGCACAAACAGCTGTAACTGCTGACACAATTATTGGTGGTATTATAGCAGAGCTACCTAGTGGTGTGACTGGTAAACAAATAGGTAATGGTATTTATTTATCTAGCTCTAACTCATTTACAGTTAACATTGTAGAAAATGACTTAATGAGAGTCATGCAAAGTTCAGTAAATGATGTACAAAACCTACCTAACCAGTGTAAACATGGTTATATAGTACGAGTAGCTAACGCATTACGATCAGAAGAAGATGACTACTACTTAAAATTTGAAGGTCAAAACGATAAAGATGGTAGTGGATCTTGGACAGAGTGTGCTTTGCCGGGAATAACTACAACGCTAACTAATATGCCTTTAGTTATACAGCGTACAGGTACAACTACATTTACTGTAAAACAATTTACATATGGTGTAAGAGACGTAGGTGATACGTTTACAAACCCTATGCCGTCATTTGTAGGCAAACGTATAAACAAGGTGTTGTTTTTTCGTAACAGACTAGCATTGTTAGCAGGCGAAAATGTTGTTACATCTAGACCGGGTACGCTAGGAGAACCTAACTTTTTTATAGAAACAGCTCTGACAGTATCAGTAGCTGACCCTGTAGATATATCAGCTGCATCTATGTTTCCATCTGATTTATTTGATGGTATAGAAATCAATGCTGGTTTGCTTGTATTTAGTACAAACCAACAGTTTTTACTTGCATCAGATGATACAGTATTTAACCCAGATACAGCTAAACTGAGAAGCATATCCACATTTAACTATAACGAGGACATGCCTCCTATCTCTCTCGGAACTACAGTAGCTTACATAGATAACTCTGGTAAGTTTAGTCGATTTAACGAGATGGCTAACTCAGCACGAGAAGGAGAGCCTAATATAATAGAGGTTAGTAAGGTTGTTCCTACGTTACTACCTAAAGATATAGACCTAATAACTAACTCTAGAGAAAACTCTATTGTGTTAATAAGTAAAACAGGAACAGACGAAGTGTTTGGTTATAAATATTTCCAGACAGCAGACAAGCGAGTACAGGCTGCATGGTTTAAATGGAAACTAAACAATCCATTAACTTATCATTTTATTATTAATGATGAATATTTCTTTTTAGATAGTGACTACTATTTACAAAGTATTAAACTTGTACAGGCTGACTCAGATCCTAGTATAGTACAGGACAATGTTGACTTTTTATTACATGTAGATAATCATACTACTGTAAGTGGCGGTAGTTATAGTGCAGCTACCAACCTAACTACCTTTTCTAGTGTCAGTTGGTTGAGCTCAGTTACTACTCCTAACCATGATCTAGTTGTAATAGATACTAATACTAACTCAGCACGAGTTGGCCGATACGCTAAACCTACAGTCTCAGGTACAAACTTTACTTTACCCGGTGACTGGTCTAGTGCAACACTTACAATCGGTTATATCTATCCATACCAAGTTAAGATTCCTACACTCTATCCTACTAAAATAGAAGGCTCACGAGCTACAGCAGACGTAAACTCTTCATTAGTATTACATAGAGTTAAGTTTCACTTTGGTAAAGTAGGTTTATACGAAACCACACTTGAACGTGTAGGTAAAACAGATTATACAGAAGTATATGAGTCTACAGAACTTGACGAGTACGACGCATCTGATGCACCCTACTTAGAAGAGTTTATTAAGACTGTACCTGTGTATGAAAAAAACACAAATGTTGAGATAACACTCAAATCATCACACCCTGCCCCAGCTACGCTTAGATCGTTGTCATGGGAAGGGGATTACTCACCCAAATATTATCGCCGTGTATAACGTACAATTAACAGAAAAAGAACTTGGATACTTCTATTGGAGAATGAAAACCAACAGATGGTACGAAAGATATTTCCTAAGAGGAATGAAACAAGTACCATGGGAGCCTTGGATGGCAGACACAATAGAAAAGCTAGAACCGATATATGAAAACATCAAGTAAATACATTCATCCCATAACTTTAAAGGCTGCCCTAGAGGTAGCCTGTAATTTACGCTCAGACGACTTCAGAGAGATCTCAGAGGGCCATGGATTAGATCCACTAACGTATCTAGCAGCCATGGCTTTCTATCCCTCTGCGGTCTATTTTACGGCTCCTAGCGGCAAGGCTGCTGGTATGGCAGGCGTAGGAAAGAAGGGCGATATTTGGATGCTCTGCACCAATGTAATCCATGAACAACCGACTTTATTCGCAAGACAGGCAAAACGGTTTGTCGATAGCCGTACGGAACCTTTACTTTGGAATATAGTTGACAGTCGAAACAAGGCACATCTTAGATTGCTAAAGTTTCTTGGCTTTAAGTTTTTACGTAAGTTGAAACACGGGCCGAACAATGTAACATTTATTGAATTTTGCCGTGTGCATAGACGCTAATGCTGGTGCTAGAAGAGCAGCCAGACAAAGAAACAAAGAGAAGCATGCTAACTTCCAACAAAAGAGCTTACAGTTCTTTAACAAGGAAACAAGTTTAGCAAGAGCTCAGAACAGAAATGTAATGGGGTACAGTCGTGACCTCAGTGATGCTTACGTAAGAGCTATTTATACTCAAGGTAAGGGTCGTTTAAGAAATCAGAAACTCGTTGCAGCCTACTTTGGTAAAAAGAAAATTGACCAAGGTGGTAGAAGTAGAACATTTGGTAGAAAACAGTACCAAGGTTTACTAAGAAGTCAAGCAGAAATAGAAGGTGTAACACGTAACATGTTCGGTAGAAACATGGCATACGCTCAAGAAGGTGCAAGACGTAAGTTCCAAGCTGCTAATGCTCAAGCTAGACAAAAGCTAGGTATTCCTCCAGCGTTTGGTGCTCCAGTTATGTTACCTCCAACAGATTACTTTACAGGTGCATTACAACTTGCAAGCACAGTTGTTAGCATTGGAGCTGGTATTACAACTTGGCAGGGTTCTGATATAAAACTAAAAGAAAATGTAGAACAAGTTGGTGTATCACCACAAGGTTATAAGATTTATGAGTTTAACTACATAGGTCAAGACGTAAGATTCCGTGGAGCTATGGCTCAGGATGTTTTACAAAAGAACCCTATGGCTGTAGGTATAGATCAAAACCACTTAACTGTTGATTACAGTCAGATTGATGTACCTATGGAGGTCGTATGAGCTCATCATTTCAGAACGTCGTAGGTACGCCACGAGATGCCGTTCCTGATATAAGTAAAACTAATTACTTACAGACATCCCCCGACATGACTGAACCTGTCAACGAAGACAGCGACGAAAGAATAAAAGACACTAAACAGTTCTTTGACCAGATGGTAGAACTAGAGGAACTAGCCGCCAGTAAGATGGATAAGCGGCTAGCTGCTCTTTCAAGTATTGCAGGCGATGTAGGCACTATCCGAAAAAACTTAATAGCAAAACAAGCTGACGACCTTGCTAAAAAATTACTAGAACCAGAAGAAATTGAGTTTCAAAAACAAATAACTAAGGTTGTTGACGCAACAGAAAATAATGCTGCTTTTCAAGAAGGTCTAGCTTTAGGTCAAATTAATCGTGATAACACTTTAGGTCTAGCAGAAAAACTTGATCTTAGTATGGGAATTATTCCCCGAGAACAACTCGATGGTAAAGTACTTGAGCATGTGGCATATCCTATTGCTATGGGTAGACCTAAAACTATTCATGATCTTTTAAATAGGTATAATGCTAGTGCTGCAACCTCACAAGAAGAATTTACAGCTAAAAGACGACAAGCTTTAAATGCTGTTTATAGAACCGCAATCTTTAACTGGATTGCATCAGGTGGTGATCCTACTGACAAACGTTTTCAACGTAAATTATTTGAAACAGTTTTACCAGTATATAATAAAGAACTAGATTTAGCACAAGATCGGTTTCTTTATACTTTAGAAAAAACTCAACAAGATGAAAGAACCAGAGTTATAGATACAAGACTTACTAAAAGTGTACTAACTAAACAATCTAATTTTTATGGCTCAGATGGTATAATTGCTCAAGTTAGAGCTGAACTAAATTTAAGTAAACCAGAAGCAGAAGACTACGTTTATAAACGTGTAGGACATTTAGTTAGCACAGGTACACTTACACCTCAGCAGGGTCAAATAATAATGGATGAGTTGCCTTTTACACCTGATGGTGAAAACGGTAAAACATATAAAAGTAAAAATATTTATTTACAGTCTATAAAAAATAAAGATAGTGTATTCTACGCTAACGCTAGCGGCAGAGCTCAAAGACTTTCAAAAATTATAACCGAAAAACAAATAGAATTAGATAAATTAGAAGTAGACAAAAGTAATTTAGCAGCTAAAAAGTTTGAAACAGATGAAATAGATCCTTTAATAGAAGCCAGTGTTAATGGTACGTTAGAGACTTCACAAATAAAAAGTCTGTATGAAGAGTTTACTGATCCTGATGGTTTTTATATAGAAGGTGAAACTAAGATTCCTCCTTCGTTACAAAGTATGCACAATAAAACGCATACAGGCGGCGTAAGAGATAAGCAAGTTTTACTTGTTGACGAATTTGCAAATCAAATTAATGAAGCTGTAAAAGGCGTAGAACTTTTGTACAGACAAAAACAGTCTTTAGAAGCTGCACCTAAACTTGGAAAAACTGATACTAACGCTGTTGAAAGGTTACAGGCTGAATTTTTAACAGTGTTATATGGTGAAAACGGTAAAGAACTTGAGGCTGTAAAAATGGCTATAGGTCAAAACCAGTATACATTTAAAGATAAAGTGCGTGAAATTGAAGCAGATCTTTTGAAAAGGTTTGATTCGATTATAGCAGAACCGCCTATAAAACCATTAGGTGAGTCAGTTCGTGCTGCATTAGAACTTAGAAATCAGGTTTCAGACAATCCAGATTTACTATACAGCAAGACAGCACTCGAAGGAGAGGATGTAAATAGGCTATTTGATTTTCTTAATACTGGTGGAGACAGGAATAAAGACTTAGGAATGTTTTACAAAAATGCACGTTTTAAAATTGTAGAAAATGGTGAGGTTAAAGTACTAAGTGGCTATGAAGCTGCTGAAGTTCGAGGCAAAGAGCTTGGTATCTATGACCAAAAAGATAAAAAGTTAATGAACTTTAATGCTAAAATTTTAAAAGATTACAAAGCAGTTAACGATGTAGAAAACAAAACTTCTGCTCAAAAAGTTAACCGTATATTTTCTCAGGGTGATCAGGCAAAGATGAAAGAGTTTCTAACTCAACACGCTATTAATCGAAGTGGTGGTACAAGTCAAATAGAAGATACTACTTTTACTTTTGCAAGAGGTGGTGGTACTATTACTTCAGAACGACAAGGTTTAACCAGACTTAAGGGAAGCCAACTTGTTAACCTTGCAAAAGGCGGATCTACAGATTTTGGTCGTTACAAGCTTACTGGCGAACAGATACTATACTTAGCTGACAATGGTAGAATAGATTTAGACAAGGAATTTACAGAAGATTTACAAAGTATGGCTGTTTTAGATCTTATGGCTCTAAATACTAATCGTACAAACTCTATTAGTGGAGCTGTAACTGAAGAGACTAAAAACTTTAGAAAGTTAGTTAATTTTACAAACGAAGAAAACGAGCTTATTAAACAAGTATTTCCTAACTTAAGTGAAAATTATTTTGCTCAGTTTAAAAACTTAGATGCTGAAGTTGCTAAATTAATTCTTAGTGACCTAGAAAGATATCAGCAAAACCTTGACAAACTTCTTGCAGAAGATAAAGCAAGAGAAGACGCAGAAAAATTAAGAAGATCAAAATTAAGTAAACGAGAACTAAGAGGCAGATGACTGATTCCGCATCCCAATATAATGGGGTAACTAACGAAAACGTTGATTTAGCGGCTGAACGTGTTGGAGATTATCTAAAAGAAATAGAAGAAAGAGATGCAGCACGAGCAGCAGCTGAACAAGAAACTTCAGCAAATGAAGAGCAAGCCTTAGCTCAACAAGAAGATCCCAGAAATGCGGAAACTTGGGGAGCTAAAGCTTTTATAAAAGAGGGTCAGTCCATCCTATCAGGTGGTTTACAAGATACTGCATCCTCTATTGCCACCTTTCCTGAGCGTACAGCAGATGCGTTGTCAGGAGAAATGCAACGAGAGAGGGAAGAGACTGGTACATATAAACCAGAATGGACACCTTTTGACGCATATGATAACCCTATCGAAACTAAAACTTGGTGGGGTAAACAACTCAGAGGTCTAGTACACTTTGGATCTCTAGCAGTTGGTACAATAGCAGCAGCTAAAGGTGTTGCAGCTACAGGAATTGTATCTATACCAGCTGGTTTAACTGCTATAACAAGTAGTACACTAGCTAGAGGTGCAGCTGTTGGTGCTGTGTCTGACCTTGTATCTAAAGAGTCAGATGAGCAGAACGCATTAGGTGCATTACGTGATAGATATGGTTGGGCTGATACCCCTATATCTACAAAAGATACCGACTCTCCTGTTATGATGAAGATAAAAAACATCGTAGAAGGTATGGGTTTTGGTCTATTCTTTGACGGATTAGCCTACACACTTAAGAAAGGTAGTCAACCTGTAATAGAACAGATTGTCAAACGTAACAAAAGTATAAAAGATCAAACTGTAGAAGCTGGTGTAGCACAGTTGCGTAAAGGAGAAGCTGAATTTAGAGCTGACAAGAACGCACCTATATCTGATGCACACCAAGGAGCACATACATCAGAAGTAGATCCACAGGTAGCTCGTGAACAGTTAGAACAAACTCGTAAGAAGTGGGGACAGGAAGAAGGAGCTACAGGCTCTGTAACCAGACCGCTTGAGCGTGAGCGTATAGCACAAGAAGGAGCAACAGACGAAGCTACAGTTGAGCGTATTATGCGTGGACTCATGAGTAGCGACAAGTTTGCTAAAGAGCTAGAAGCTGCCAAAGGTAGCAGACAGACTTTAGTTAATACATATAGAGATTCTATTGACGCTCACCAACGAATTACACAAGGCAGAAATGCTGCTGACATGTCTTCTGGTGAATATCTAAAAGAATTACTTGAGGCACAACCTGATATAGTTGATGGAGAAGCTATCTGGACATCTAAAAATGTAGTTGTAGCTGACCTTGTTTTAGGTTCGTTAATGAAACAACTAAGAGATACAGGTATAGCTGCTCGTGAAATAGCTGATCTAGTCGATATTAATGATATAGATGGACCAGCTAAACAGATAGTTGACACTATGCTAACAGCTTTATACGAAACTAAGAAAGCTAGATTTATAAAATCTGATTCTTTCAGAAACTTAAAAGCTGGTAAGCAAAGAAAGGTAGCTATAGAAGATGCTGTTCAGCAATCCGTAGCTGACTCTAAAGAGTCGATTATGTCTATACTTAAAATTACAAAAGACAATCAAGACGAAGATTTACTAAATGCTATGATAGAAGCCTTTTCTATGATGGATGATGTAAACACTCTTGAGGACTTTGACAACTGGGCTAGAAGAGTTATTAAAGGTGGTAAGCTAAGTGCAAATGACATTGACCGTACTGGTGCTCTTATTAGAGAACTAGAAGGTGTAATGACTAATAGTGTATTATCTGGACCTAAAACTCCACTTCGAGCTATTACTGGTACAGCCAGTGCAACATTCTTACGTCCTTTATCTACAGCTCTAGGTGCTGCAATACGTTATCCATTCGATGGTGACGCATCTACAGTACGAGCAAGTCTAGCTGCTATTAATGGCATGGTAGAAGCTATACCAGAATCCTTTACAATATTTAGAACTAAACTTAATTCTTATTGGAAAGGTGATTTAGCTACTATAAAAACTAGATTTTCTGAGTTTAGTCGTGGTGATCAAAACTGGGAGCTAATACGTAGATGGGCAGAAGATAGTGGAAGAGCCAATGCTGGTGATGTAGCTGCATTTCGTGTAGCTAACATAGCTCGTAACATGAATGATTCTAACTTTTTGACATACTCTACAAAGATTATGGCGGCAACTGATGATGCTTTTGCATACATACTAGGTCGTGCTAAGATGCGTGAGAAGTCTATGCGTAGAGTTATGGAGCTACAAGGTAATGGCATACAGACACCTAAGATTACTAAGAAACTAATGAAGGCATACGAAGATGACTTCTATTCACAAGTATTTGATTCTAACGGTAACTTAACAGATGAAGCTACTGCGTTTGCACGTAAAGAAGTTACTCTTACACAGGAGCTTACAGGCTTTGCAAAAGGTCTAAACGATGTATTTACATCTACACCACTAGCTAAACCATTCTTTTTGTTTGCTAGAACTGGTGTAAATGGACTTGCATTGACAGGTAAATATACACCCGGTTTTAACTTTCTTGTAAAAGAGTTTAACGATATTGCGTTGGCTACTAATGCTAACTTAGATATGGTAGGTAAGTATGGTATTACTAATGCTACAGAACTTGCCAATGCTAAAGCTTTACAAACAGGTAGATTGGCGATAGGTGCTGGAGTAGTATTTATGGCTACACAGGCATGGATGCGTGGTGATCTAAACGGTAATGGACCAGTTGACAGACAGAAGAGACAGATGTGGATAGATGGTAAGTGGGAACCAAGAACTATAAAGCTAGGTGCTGTACGTGTTGGTTATGATGCTTTTGAACCATTTAACCTTATTATGTCTACTATAGCTGACGTAGGTGACGCAAGCGAACTTATGGGTGAAGAGTGGACAGAAACTGAACTACAAAAAATTTCGTTGGTTGTAGCACAAGCTATTACAAGTAAGTCTTATCTTGCTGGTATACAGTCATTTGTTGACTTGTTTGCTGGTAGACCCGGACAAGCTGATAGAATTTTAGCTGGATTAGGTAACAATATTATACCTATGTCTGGTTTACGTAACGAGCTTGGTAAACTATTTACACCATATATGCGTGAAATAGGATCTGGTATTGACCAGTCAATTCGTAACCGTAACCTAATGACTGAGCAAGTACCCGGTGTAAAACAGCTACCTATAAAGTATGACATGCTAAATGGTCAGCCTATCAAGGACTGGGACTTTTTAACTCGTGCATACAATGCAGTCAGCCCTATTAGTCTTAACTTAGACCAAAGTGTTGGTCGTAATTTTTTATTTGACAGCGGTTATGATTTACGTATGTCTACATATTATGCACCTGATAGTACAAACTTAACAGACGCTCCTAGAGTTAGATCTGAGTTTCAACGCTATATTGGTATGCAAAATTTAGAACGTAAATTAGATAAGATGGCTGTAGATCCAAAAATTATAGCATCTATGGAAAAAATGTATGCTGATATTAAAGCTGGTTTGCGAGACCAGTATGATTCCAGAGACTACTACCATAACATTATGATAGGTAGATTATTTGATCAGGCTCGTAAAAAAGCTTGGGCACAGCTAAGAAATAATCCAGAAGCTATAACATTAATGGAAGAGCTAAGACAGAAAAGAGTTAGAAAACTAACTAAAAAACAAGAAACTCGTAACATCCTCAACATTTATAAATAAATGGCAACAACATTCGTAGATTACACTGGGGATGGAAACGCAACTA
>CERX01142983.1_pt1 | contig 10180 bp, 7 predicted proteins | sample 350251 | NCBI WGS metagenome assembly CERX01 (sample SAMEA2621044, study PRJEB7988) | marine metagenome | biome: marine biome (ENVO:00000447); feature: deep chlorophyll maximum layer (ENVO:xxxxxxxx); material: "saline water (ENVO:00002010), including plankton (ENVO:xxxxxxxx)" | depth 50 m
CCTAGACATGGAGATGATATTTTAGGTCAAGCAGTTGCTGAAGCACAAATGTTTGGAACAACTATAATTATGCCCGCAAAGATGGTTACTGAACCCACATTGGTTCCTCCGCAATATATTTCTTATCCTGTTAAGCAAGTTATGGATGCAAAACCAGAACTTGGCTTAATAAATGATCAAATGGATTTAGATGGATTTTCGAGAAGGTATTCCCTTTTTGATGTTATGTCGCATGAGCCTGATAAATACTATCTAACCTTAGGAGTAAAAGCTTTCAAGGCTTTTAATAATATCCCCGATACAGCAAAACCATATTTTGATAGCAGCAATCTTACTTGGGAATATGGAAATCGTAAAATTAAAGCCTATGGTCAAGGAAATTCATTTTTAGTTAACTATTATGGTCCCCCTTCAGGATATAAGGTTAGAGATCAAAGAAATCTACCTCCCTGGGGAACCTTTCCTAAATATTCTTTAGCCTATATTATTGATACCGATGATGTAACATTAAGTAACCCTATGGAAGATTTAGACTGGATGAGTCAATTTATGCCGGGTGAAACTCCAGAATGGATTAATGCAATCGAAGATGAGAATGAGCGAAATGAGATGCTAGATGCTATGGGAATTAGTAGAAATAATGATATTTCAAATTCACCTTTCTACAATAAGATAGTAGTAATTGGAACTTCCGTTGAAGTTCACCATGATTATAAACAGACACCATTTTATAATTATATAGGAATTCAGCAGCTAACCCCTGGAATGGAGACCCATGCCAATGCTATTCAAACAATGATTGATGATAATTATATCAATGTTTTAGGAGGTGGCTTAACAGAGTTTTTCAATGAATATAATAGGTATCCAGTAAGCCATCTAATGCTGATTGCATTATTAAGTTTGATTGCACTTTTAATTCTTTCATTTGTAAATCCCGTTGTAGCTGGTTTTTTAATTATTCTAGAGTGTTTAGCCTATTTTGCTATTGCTTGCGGTATGTTTATAGGAGATATCTTCTGGGGAATAAAAGCAATCTTGCCTGATTTTTTTAATAGCTATCAATCATTTCAATCTCAGCTACCTCAAATTGGTGAGTCTTACATTATTCCAATTGTAGCTCCATTGTCTTCTGTGGCTGTAACATATTTTGGCATTGTGCTCTACGACTTTATTAAAGAGCAGCAAGATAAGAAATATTTAAAAAGCACTTTTGGAGCCTATATCTCACCAGATTTAATTGACCAAATGTACGAAGATAAGCAAGAACCAAAATTAGGCGGTCAAGCTGGATACCACACAGCATTTTTCTCGGATATTCAAAGTTTTTCATCATTCTCTGAAATACTTGAACCTGAAAAAATGGTGAGTTTGATGAATGAATATCTCACGGAGATGACATCAATTCTTTTGGAACATAAGGGCACACTTGATAAGTATATCGGAGATGCTATAGTTGCATTTTATGGTGCACCTGTTCCGCTAGAAGGTCATGAATATCATGCTTGCATGACCGCGCTTGAAATGGACAAAAAATTAAATACGATGAGAGAAAAATGGACTTCAGAAGGAGACTGGCCTGAATTAGTGCACAACATACGTCATAGGATTGGCCTTAATTCTGGAGATATGGTAACTGGAAATATGGGATCATCTATGCGAATGAATTATACAATGATGGGCGATACTGTGAATTTAGCAGCTAGATTAGAACCTGCTGCAAAACACTATGGCGTATATAATTTCGTTGCTCAAAATACTTATAAAGCTGTCAAGGATCAGTTTGAATGGAGATTGATAGACTTTTTAAGAGTAAAAGGAAAAGAAAAACCAGTTAAGGGTTATGAATTATTTGCTGTTAAAAATGACCTAAATGATAAGCAGGCTCAACTTATAACCGCATTTAATGAAGGATTGGATTTATATTTTAACCAAGACTGGAAAATGGCGCTAAGTAAATTTAAAGAAGCGTCTGAATTAGAAGATGATTTCCCACATCGCCCAACAAATCCATCTCAGATATACATTGAAAGATGTAAGATTTTTGCAAAAAATCCACCAGCAAAAAATTGGGACGGTATATGGACAATGAATACAAAATAAAAGATTTCTGACTATAATGAATGAAAATCGTGGAAAAATACTTTGGATAGATGATGAAATTGATCATTTAAAGCCCCATATTTTATTTTTACAAGAAAAAGGTTACGAAATAACAATATCATCTAATGGAAAAGATGGCGTAGATAAAGTATCTTCAGATTCATTTGATTTAATTCTTGTTGACCAATTTATGCCCGGGATAGATGGAATAGAGACTGTAGAAAAAATAAAGACATCTAACCCTTCAATACCGATTATTATGATAACTAAAAGCGAAGAGGAATGGTTAATGGATGAGGCAATATATAAAAAAATTGACCATTTATTGATTAAACCTGTCAATCCTAACCAAATTTTTGTTGCCTGTAAACAAATATTAGAAAATATAATTATTTATTCTGAGAAATCTAAAACTGAATATTTAAGTCAATTCCAAAGCCTTGAATTGCTTGTAGATCAGGCTGGTTCTATTGATGATTGGTGGGATATTTATACTAAACTCGTTAAATGGCAATTAGATTTTGAATTTCAGAGCGAAGAAAGCTTGATTCAAATATTAAATGAACAGCTTAATTCATGTAACAAAAAATTCTCAAGATTTATAATTCAAAATTATCAATCTTGGTTAAGTTTACAAGATAGGCCAACACTATCATGCGATATTTTTTCAAAAAAAATTAAGCCGCTATTATCAGAAGATAAAAAAGTATGCCTAGTTGTAATGGATGCTATGCGTTATGATCAGTTTATGGAGCTGTATCCATTATTTTCTGAAAATTATTCTATTGGTATTGAATCAAGTGTTTCTCTGCTGCCCTCAGCTACGCCATATTCAAGAAATGCAATATTTTCTGGCTTATTCTTAGATGAGCTTTGCGATAAGTACCCTAAGCAAAAAGAAGACATGATAAATGATTTAGGAAGCTTAAATAACCATGAGAGAGAATTTTTATCTGATCAGTTACATCGAAATGGACTTGGAAATAAAAAGATGCACTACCATAAAATATGGGCTGTTGCAGAAGGCAAAAGATTTCAATCAAAAATTAAGTCTTATCTTAATAATGACTTGTTAGCGATTGTGGTCAATTTTGTAGATCAACTTGCTCATCGAAGATCTGAATCAGATGTTCTTAAGGAAATGGTTCCAGATGAAGCTGGGTACAGAAAAGCTGTTCGATCTTGGTATAAGAAATCTTGGATCAGACAAGTGCTTCATGAATTAAGCAATGAAGGTTTTAATGTTGTAATTACCAGCGACCATGGAAGCATAATGGTTAATGATAGCGCAATTGTTGCTGCAGATAAGAATTCTTCGTCAGGTGTAAGGTATAAATATGGCATCAATATCAATTCATCAGAAAAAAAAGCAATTGACATTCGAAATTTGAAGGATTACCGATTACCGATCCTAGAGGAGCGAACAAACTATCTAATTGCAAAAGATAACTTCTTTTTTTTATATCCAAATGAGCAGAGAAAATATAAAAAGCTTCTTGAAAATAGTTTTCAACATGGAGGTATATCAATTGAGGAGATGTTGATTCCAATTTTTACAATGAAACCAAAATGAATAAATACACATTTAAATCACCTGAAGAAACAAAGGAATTTGCATCTCAATTAGCTAAAAAAGTTCCTGATGGAAAAATTATTGCTTTAATTGGTAATCTTGGATCTGGAAAAACAACTTTTAGCCAAGGGTTCGCTTTGGGGATGAATATTGATGAATCAGTAATTTCTCCAACGTTCAAACTTGTGAGCGAATACTATGGCGATAGAACCCTTAATCATATTGACTGTTACCGCCTAGAATCTTCTAAAGACTTTCTCAATATTGGAGGCGAAAACTTTCTAAATTGCGAAGATGGTGTAACATTAATAGAATGGGCAGATCGAATTAAAGATATTTGGCTTGATGATTGGATGTATATTTATTTTGATAGAGATGAAATCCACCCGGAAAATCGATATGTTAAGATAGTAGATTAATTGTATGAATCTTATAGCAATAGATACTTCAACCGACTGGTGTGGAATTTCTTTTTTCTATAAAAGTGAATGCAAAATTTTAATTGAAAAATCAATTCCAAAAAAACATTCTGAATTTTTACCTATATTTTATCAAAAGATTGAAAAAGATCAATATTTTGATAAAAAATCATTAAATGCGATTGCTGTATCGATTGGACCAGGATCCTTTACCGGTTTGAGAATTGGTTTAGGTTTTGCTAAGGGCCTTGCATATGCTTTAAATATCCCTGTAGTACCTGTACCCACTTTACAAGTAATAGCCAATAATCCAGAAAACAAATTAGCAGATCACTATGTATATCTCTACTCACATAGAGATATCGTATATGCACAAAAGTTTAAAAATAGAGAACCTTTAAATAAGCCAAAAGCAATTTCATGGAAAGAATTAAATCAAAATCTAAAAGCTATTCATTATGGCTGCAGGAAACTACCAAATGCTGAAAACTATCCATCCATTCATCCATCTGCTTTAGCAGTAGGGGAATTAGCATTAAAGAATTATGACCTTTGGAAGATAGATGACCCATATACTTTAGCCTCAAATTACATTTCTCCATTCGAGTTAGGTTAAAATGAATATTAGAACAGCCGAACTTGACGATTTAAATGAAATATACAGTATTGAAAAAAAAGTTTTTAATGATTACTGGTCTATTGATTTAATTAAATCAGAAATAAATGATAAGAAATATTCTAGAGTAACAGTGCTTGAATTAAAAAAAAAGATAATAGGCTACCTTTTTCAAAGGAAAATATATGATGAGAATCATATTATTAACCTAGCAATTGATATCCCCTATCAGCATAAAGGGTATGGAAAATATTTATTGATGAAAATTTTAGAAGAAGATGGCAATGATACTAATGTTTTTTTAGAGGTAAAAGAGGCTAATTTGCCTGCTATAAAATTGTACTTAGATTTAGGCTTTGAAGAAGTAGACAGAAAAGAAAGATATTATTCTGATGGCTCTAATGCTATTTTTATGTTAAAGAAAAATAAAGAATATGGCTTGGTTTAGTAGAAAAGATAAAAATATTTTAGCTGACGCTACAAAAAAAGATATACCTAGTGGATTATGGACTAAATGTCCATCTTGTTCAGAGATACAGTATAAACCGGAGCTCGAAAAAAACTATTTTGTTTGCAGGCAATGCAGTCATCATTTTAGAATGATTCCTGAAATTTATTTTGACCTTCTAATTGATGAAAAAAGCTCAAAAGAGATTTTTAACAATGTTAAATCTTATGATATTCTAGATTTCAAAGCTGAGAAAAAATATTCTGAACAACTAAAAGATGCAATTGAGAAGACTGGTAAAAATGATGCAATAAGTTGCGTAGAGGGAAAAATAAACAATCACAAAGTAATTCTTTCTGTGATGAATTTTTCTTTCATTGGGGGAAGTATGGGTTCCGCCGTCGGAGAGATTGTTGCAAGGTGTGTTGAAAGTGCAAGAAAAAAGAAATTACCATTTATTCTCATATGCTCATCTGGTGGAGCTAGGATGCAAGAGTCAGCTTTATCACTAATGCAACTCGCAAAAACAAGTTCTAAGCTTGCTAAGTTTCACAAAGAAGGAGGATTATATATTCCAATTCTTACTGATCCAACCACGGGTGGAGTTACTGCGAGCTTTGGGATGCTAGGAGACGTAATTTTAGCTGAACCTGGCGCTTTAATTGGTTTTGCTGGTCCAAGGGTTATCAAGCAAACTATCGGGGAGAATCTCCCAGAAGGATTTCAAACATCTGAATTTCTTTTGGAGAAAGGCTTTATAGATCATATTGTTTCAAGAAATGAAATGAAAATGAAGCTGTCAAGTCTAATTGATTTACTATCTAGATGATAACTCCTTCAATTTTAATTGTTAATGATGATAGTATTTTTTCTGATGGGATAAAAGCCCTCTGGGAGGCAATGACTGAGATTGGAGAAACCACTGTTGTAGCGCCAAAGTCGGAAAATAGTGGAGTTGGGCAAGCAATTACTATTTCTAGGCCCTTGCAATGCGAGGAAATTAATCTAGCATGCGGACTTTCTGGCTTCGCAGTTAATGGAACCCCAGCTGATTCCGTTAAATTTGCTGTTAGCGTAGTAATGGATAAAAAGCCAGATATTATCGTTTCAGGAATAAATGCAGGTTCAAACGTAGGTCAAAGTATACTTTATTCTGGTACTGTATCTGCAGCTAGAGAAGGTTCATTTAGAGGAATTAACTCCATAGCAATTAGCCTTGACGGTGAAAATGATTTTGATTTTTCTGGGGCAAAAATAGCATCTATCAATGTAGTACGTTCTGTTTTAAAGTATGGACTTCCAAAAGACACCTTATTAAATGTTACAGTGCCTAATATACCTGAAGATAAATTTAAAGGATACAGGATAACCAAGCAGGGGTCTATGCATTTTACCGATGAATTTGAAAAAATTGAAAATGCTAGAGGCGCATCATACTATTGGCTAACTGCAAAGCATAATGATTCTGACATCTCGATTGATTTTGATAGGGTTGCGGTAAAAAATGGATATATTAGCATTACCCCTGTTCATTCGGTACAAACTAATTATGATTTTTTAAGTGAATTATCAAAATGGGAAATTAGTTAATTAATATGAAAGAAAATGGTGTACTAATACTTGATTTTGGATCTCAATACACAAAATTAATTGCAAGAAGAGTCAGGGAAGAAAATATTTTTTCTCAAATAGTTTCGCATGATATTTCATTGAACGATGTATTGGGTAATGAACCTGCAGCATTGATTCTTTCAGGTGGACCATCTAGTGTTTTTGATAGCAATGCATTGAAAATTGATCCCAAAATATTAGAGCTTGAAATTCCTATTTTTGGAATATGCTATGGGTTACAACTTTTGGCACATAACTATGGAGGCCTTGTTGAAGAAAAAGAGAAGGGTGAATATGGCTTTTCAGAACTATCTTTAGATAATTCGCATGATATTTTTTCAAAAATACCTTCAAAAATAAATGCATGGATGAGCCATATGGATCAAGTTACTAAGCTTCCTTCGAATTGGAAGGTTATTGCTCAATCCTCAAATGAGATTATAGCAGCAATCTCAAATGAAGATTCTACTAGAGTTGCTACACAATTCCATCCAGAAGTTGCCCATACTGAATTTGGTAAAGAAATTCTTAGAAATTTTTTAATCACTACAGCGCAGTGCTCTACAAACTGGACTCCAAGTAATTTTATAAATGATCAAGTTTCAAAAATAAAAAATGACGTTGGAAATGAAAAACTAATCATTGGAGTCAGCGGCGGTGTAGACTCAACGGTAGCAGCTGCGTTAATTCATAAAGCAATTGGTGACCAGTCCATTGCAGTTCTGATCGATCACGGTTTAATGCGTAAAAATGAGGCTGAAAAATGCGTTACCGCATTAAAAAAAGGACTCAAGCTAAATATTCATCTGTACGATGAATCTGAAATTTTTCTTTCAAAGTTAAAAGGTTTGCTTGACCCTGAAGAAAAAAGAAAAATTATAGGAAATCAGTTTATCAAATCTTTTGAAAAAATTTCACAAAACTTTGGAGAAATTAAGTTCTTAGCTCAAGGTACCCTTTATCCTGATGTTATTGAGAGCGGTGTTGTTGATGGGCATTCTTCTAATACTATAAAAAGTCACCATAATGTTGGAGGTCTTCCAAAAGATTTGAAATTTAAATTGATTGAACCGCTGCGTGAATTATTTAAGGATGAAGTTCGTAAGGTAGGTCTTGAGCTTGGATTACCAAAGGATCTGGTGCAAAGACATCCATTTCCTGGTCCTGGCTTAGCGGTGAGAATAATTGGCGATATTACAAAAGAAAGAGTTAGCATTTTACAACAAGCTGATCAATTATTTATTGAAACTCTATATGAAGATAATTTGTATGACAAAATATGGCAAGCTTTTGCGGTTTTAATTCCAGTAAAAACCGTTGGTGTCATGGGTGATCAAAGAACTTATGAAAATTTATTAGCCTTGCGAGCTGTGACTAGTAGCGATGGTATGACGGCTGATTGGTATCGCTTTCCAGATGAAACCCTAGCCAAAGCTTCAAATAAAATTGTAAACTCTGTTAAAGGAATTAATAGAGTTGTTTATGATATTACATCTAAACCCCCCGGCACTATTGAATGGGAATGAGTTTTTCATTATTGATGTAAATCACACATATTTATAAATGATTTAAATAAATTTAACAAATTTTAGAAAGAAATTTATGTGCGGCATAGTTAGTTATTTTGGGAAAAAAGATGCAGTTCCTATTTTAATAGATGGTTTAAAGCGATTAGAATATCGTGGATATGATTCAGCGGGAATAGCTTTAATGCATGATGGTGTCATAAAATCAATGAAGAAAGCCGGTAAAGTTAGCGAATTAAACAAAAAAATTAACGATAGCCCGCTTCAAGGCTCTGTCGGTATTGGTCACACTAGATGGGCAACGCACGGTGAGCCAAATGATGCAAACGCACATCCTCATAAAGATCAAACTGGAAAGATTTTTCTCATCCATAATGGAATTATTGAAAACTATTCAACCCTTAAGGAAGTATTAATCAGGAAAGGATTTTCATTCAAAAGCGAAACGGATACCGAAGCACTGGTTAATCTAATATCAGATATATATTATGCTGATGGCTTGAATTTTGAACAAGCTGTTCAAGCTGCTTTAAAACAGGTTGTGGGAACATATGGAATTGTAGCATTTTGTAGTGATGAGCCTGATAAACTCGTAGCTGCGAGGCATGGAAGCCCTCTAGTCCTTGGTGTTGGTAACGAAGAATATTTTATTGCTAGCGATGCATCACCTATTGTTGAGCATACAAGAAATGTAATTTTTTTAGATGAAGGAGAAATTGCAATAGTACAGCAAAGTGGATATACTATAAGGTCCACGGAAGATGATGCGATTGTTAATCGAGAAACAACAGAAATAGAATTTAGCATTGAAGAAATAGAGAAAGGTGAATTTCCCCATTTTATGTTGAAGGAAATCCATGATCAGATTTTCTCAATCCAAGATACTATGCGAGGAAGAATTGACCCAGTTGATGGTACAGCGCATCTAGGAGGCATAGGTGATCAGTTAAGTAGGATTCAAGATGCACATAGGATTTACATTACAGCTTGTGGAACATCTTGGCATGCGGGATTGATGGGCAAATATTTAATCGAAGAATATGCAGGAATTCCAGTCCATGTTGAATATGCTTCTGAATTTCGGTATAGAAAACCAATTATCAACTCCAAGACAGTCGTGATAGGAATATCGCAATCTGGGGAGACAGCTGATACGCTTGCTGCAGTAAGAAAAGCTAAGAGTTTTGGTGCTTTAACCGTTGGTATTTGTAATGTTGTCGGATCTTCAGTTGCCAGAGAAACTGATTGCGGAATTTATACTCATGCCGGACCTGAAATTGGTGTTGCTTCAACAAAAGCCTTCACTTCTCAGGTAGCAGTACTTTTTTTACTCTCTCTATGTTTTGGTAGAAAAAATAAGCTCTCAGCTTTGACGGGTCAAAAATTTGCTCAAGCTTTAATGAATATTGGCAATCAGGTTAAAATTATTCTAGATGATTCAGAATCAATACTTGAAGTTGCAAAATCTACTGTGCATAATGAGAATTTTCTTTATTTAGGCCGCGGATTGAATTTCCCCGTGGCGCTCGAAGGAGCATTAAAACTAAAAGAAATTTCATACATTCATGCTGAAGGGTACCCAGCTGCTGAAATGAAGCATGGTCCCATAGCGCTGATAGATGAAAAAATGCCCGTTGTTTGTCTAGCGCCTCATGATGATACCTTTGATAAGGTTTTATCAAACATTCAAGAAGTTAAAGCCAGAAAAGGAGTTATAATTACTGTAACCGATAAAAGGACTAAAGAGCTTGAAAAAGTTTCTGACTATTTAATAGATGTGCCCTCAACGCACCCAAAGATTTTTCCCATGCTAGCATCTATCTCCCTACAACTTTTAGCATATCACCTAGCAGTGCTTAGGGGATGCGATATAGATCAGCCAAG
>CERX01095736.1_pt1 | contig 10169 bp, 16 predicted proteins | sample 350251 | NCBI WGS metagenome assembly CERX01 (sample SAMEA2621044, study PRJEB7988) | marine metagenome | biome: marine biome (ENVO:00000447); feature: deep chlorophyll maximum layer (ENVO:xxxxxxxx); material: "saline water (ENVO:00002010), including plankton (ENVO:xxxxxxxx)" | depth 50 m
GATCTAGTAGACGAAACAATTCTTAAGGCCGGAGACTATACCGCTGTTAAGCCAGGACTTTATCATTCTTTTGAAGGCTTGCAGTCTGGAGTTGCATTTGAAATATACTGGGCTGAATTTAGACATAACGATATTCAACGAGAATCAGTAGGACACATAAAATCAGATAATGTTGTCAGATTAGATAAGAAGAAAAAATAATGGCAGACATATACCACATATTTGCGGACCATAACGCAAATGTGAAAGCCAAAGAATTTGCTATAAAAATGCGTAAATTTTTAGATGGTTTAGTAAAAATGGGACGCATGAAAAGTTACCGACTTACACGAGCAAAACTTGGTTTTAGATCGATGGATTTACCTGAATTTCACGTAATGATGGAGTTTGATAATATGCAACAACTAGATGATGCTATGACTAGTGTTATCAGAAATGAAGAAAACATTGATGAATCTCATGTAGCCTTTAACCAATTAGTTGATACTGAAACAATACAGCATTTTTTATACAGAGACTTTCCAGATGATCTAAATACTTCAAACTTGACTCCAAAAGCAAAGGAGTATACAATTAAAGAAGTAACACAAGCAACAAAAGATATAGATCCTAAAATATGGAAAAACTAAGATATTCAGAAATATTTTATTCAGTTCAAGGTGAAGGACGTTTTGTGGGGGTACCAAGCGTGTTCTTCCGTGTGTTTGGTTGCAATTTTAATTGTCATGGATTTGGACAAGGCAGAGATAAATCAAAATGGTTAAAGCCTGAAGAAATGCCGTACAACACACAAGACTTATCACATGTAAAACATGTTAGAGATTTGCCTGTTGTAGAAATAGGATGTGATGCAAGTGCCAGTTGGGCCAGTAGATATAAACACCTTGTAGAGTGGGATAGTGTAGAAGACATAGCACAAAAAGTTAAAGAATACACACCAAATAAAAAATGGACAAATGATAACGGCTCAGACATACATTTTATAATCACAGGCGGAGAGCCTATGTTGTGGCAAAGAGAAACGCAACAACTACTAAGACAACCCGAATTCACAGATTTAAAAAATTTAACAATTGAAACAAATTGCACACAATTATTCAAAGCAGACTTTCAAAGATTTTTACACGGACTGACAGCAGGCGATTATACAAAAGAACCTGTACACATCACTTGGTCAACTTCTCCAAAACTGTCAATATCTGGAGAACATTGGGCTAAAGCAATAAAACCGGATGTGGCAAGACAATATGCAGATATACCAAACAGCCATTTGTATTTTAAATTTGTAGTACAAGATGAACAAGATTTAGAGGAGGTAGAACTTGCGAGAAATGAATATAAAAAAGCAGGAGTAGAATCAGACATATATCTAATGGGAGTTGGTGCTACACAAGAAGGACAAGCGAAAACAGCAAGACAAGTGGCTGACATTGCACTACAAAATGGCTACAAATATTCTCCAAGATTACATGTAGACTTATTTGGTAACAAGTGGGGAACATAAATGATCCCTATAAAAGGCTATGCAACTTTTCATCCTTTGAAACATTGCCTAGTAGGAAAAAATTTTAGTAGTGATTTTTTTAAAAAGTTATCATTAGATCCAAAAGTCATATCGCCCTTACAAAGAATTGCAGATGAAACTGAAGAGGATTATCAAAAACTCATAGACATATTAAATTCCCATGGCGTAACCACATACAGACCTGAATTTGATGAAAATGAATATGATACTAAAAAACATTTTAGACCGCCAACTTGTCCGCGTGATCATTTTGCTGTGGTAGGAGAAACTTTTTACGCTACACATCCAGTTCAATTTTACGGAGAAATGTTGAAAAATATATCAAGAGATAATGTATACCTTAATGGCTGGGACTATAAGCAATGCCTTACAAGCACAGCTAATATTGTGCGATGTGGCAAGGACTTGTACTGGGATATTGTTCCGCAGAATACAAGATATGGGAGTAACGAAAAAGATCAATGCCAAAGTAGAATAGATTTTCTATATGATAAATGGACTGAAGAAGGTTTTAGAGTGCATAAATCTCACAGAGGTTATCATAATGATGGTGCTTTTTGTTTGGTTAAACCAGGCTGTATTGTAAGTCTATATGATGTACAGAAGTACGAAGAGTTGTTTCCAGGATGGGACGTGTTATTTTTACCAGAACAATCATGGTCAGCAGTTAGTCCATTTCTAAAAATTAAAGAAAAAGTTTCAGGCAAATGGTGGGTGCCTGGAGAAGAAGATAATAATAATCTAATACAGTTTGTAAACACTTGGCTCAATGACTGGGTGGGCTACGTTGAAGAAACCGTATTTGATGTCAATATGTTATCTATTAATGAAAATGTAGTGATATGTAATAATGAAAACAAAGAAGTGTTTGACTATTTTAAAAAACATAAAGTTGAGCCAATTGTTTTTAATTTTAGACATAGGTACTTCTGGGACGGTGGTGTGCATTGTGTAACGCAAGACTTTTACAGAGAAGGTAAAAACGAGGACTATTTTTCATGAACAGATTAGTAAACATAGCATTTCAAGGTGGTACACATGGAAATTTTCTAAGATTCTTTATAGATAAATTTAGTGCTCTTACACCAAATATTCAAGGATCGCCTTTTAGCGATAATAATACTGCACACAAAACGTTAAACTATTCTAGTTTAATAAACAGATATCATCCAAATATTTCAGCGCCATATTTTAGCCACACAGGCGAGCCTCATATTTTAATTACAGTTGAAAAAGATGATATCCTATTCTTAGAAAGATGGGCCACTTATCGAGCTGGCGATTACAAAATTAATATATCAGAGGAAAACATTAAAATACATTCAACGTTTGCAACCAATTGGAAAGATACTTTTCTTAAATTTTACAATATCGATATCACCACAACATCTGTGCCAAGATTTATAATGCGTGATTTTTATAAACTTGGTTTTATTGATCCTGATAGTAACGGTTATATCAAATATGATAAAGAATTAAGAAAACATATGCCTCACAACACATTTTGTTTTCCAGTATCTTGTTTTTGGAATCAGGCATTGTTTATAGAAAAAATTTTAGAATTGAATAACAAATTTAATCTTAAAATTAGTTTACGTGATATGACACAGCATACTTCATTTCTACATAAATTAAACATTTATACAAGAGATCGTGCAAATCAGGTAATACAGGCAATTCAGAATAAAGCAGATATAGATATCAGCAATCTTGATACAGCAGAGCAGGCTTTTATATCAGCTTGGCTAGAACAAAATTATGTGTATATACTGACCCCACAAATAAACAATTTTTTCCAAAGTACAGGAGAAATACTAGAATGGCTACAAAAATACCCTCAGCACTACAAAGCGATGAATCCTAATTTACCAAAATTTAACAATATTGACAACCCATTCTACTTGTGGAATCAAAAGAAATAATATATAATAGTAATATGAAAGTTAAAAAAACAAAAAATACTAAAGCAAAGACAAAGAACAACACTAAAAAAAGTCAAAAGCCTTGGGTAAAGGTCCTTGATATGAACGTTAATCCAGAAAATCCTAGAAATGGCTTTTTTGAACTAGACTGGAATGACGAATTTGTTAATATGCTAAAACAAAATGGATACGTTGGCGAATCACAAGAAGAAATTGTTGACAGATGGTTTCAAACGTTGTGTAAAACAATTGGCAACGAACAAGGTGTTGACGTAACTGGGTCTGGCTACGTGCAGATAAACAGACGAGATGATGGCAAAACTGAAGTGTCTTAATCTTGATTTACATTTTACAACTTTTTACAAAACAAATCCTGTACAAATAAAATACAAAAATAAATTTATACAAGATAGTTGTCAGCTAAAAATTGAAACTGTAAAACAACTAGAGCAGATATCTTTTACAGGCTTTGTTCCAGAAGACAAAGATCAAAAAGTAGTTTGTCAAATATCACATAATAATATTGTTATAGAAGATTCTACTCCTTTTGTGTTTGAAATGCACAACAATTTATATGTTCAAAACGAAACAATAAACAATTATAAAGAAATACATTTTAATGGCGAATTAAATTTAAGTTTTGATGAGAAATATTTCAAACATAATCTATTGAATGGTGCTAATCTATGGAAATATAAAGGCTACATTAATTGGGAAGATAAATTTTATGACACACAAATATTTTGTGTAGGCGATAGTTTTACCTTTGGGCACGGTGTTGATCCGGAACACTCTTGGCCAGGCTTAATGCAAACATATACAAAGCAACAAAACTGTAATTTTGGCTCGAAAGGCCTCAGTCACGATGGGTGTCTAATGAATACGAATTACATTTTAAACACATCACAAAAAGTAAAAGATATTATTTGTTTAATGCCTCCTCCAACTAGAAAACTATTTTTGTTTGACTTTTTAGACATGCATGGTGGCATTACATTATCACACTGGTTTGATTATCCATTTCCTATTGAATACACAAATGCTAAAAATAAATGTTTGGAACAAATCAATAACAAAGATTACATTACCAAAGACTGGTTAGATGCGTGTACAGCAATTATAAGAGCTTGTGAATCAGAAAATGTAAGATGCTTAATATCCACATGGGATAAAGAGATGTACCCACAGATTCCAGAAAAAAATAGATTACCAATTTTTCCTGATTTAGATACATTTCCGGAAAGAGCTAGTGATAATAACCATCCTCATAGAAAACACTATGAACTTTTTGTACAAAATATTTTACCTTATGTAGACAAAAAATAAAAAAAGTGTTATAATAAAGCATGAGTTATATTTTATTAGGAATATTATTAGGTTGGTTGATACCAAGACCAAAGTTTATTGGTAGAGCAGAAATTGCCATGTGGGCACCCATCAAGAAAAAACTTCCAAAGTTTACTCAAAGCTGGTGGGGATAAGTTGGGTGATTTTAAAATATTAATCCTAGCGTATTTAATTGGCACAAATCCAATTCAAACGCAATACTTCCAAATGGAGGGTTGGTTCAATACTATGGAAGACTGTAAGAAAGAACTAGAAAAACAGATGCCTGATGATAGGTACGAAGTGATGAATGAATTTGTAACAGATTTAGAATTTAAATGGGATTGGCTACTTGCTGGTTGTAAAAGTGATACAACAGGAGAGGAATTTGTTTTGGAACCAACATATCCTAAAGGCAAGCCCAAAGAATTAGAAGGTCTTGAATTTAATTTAGACGAGATGAACGGAGAAGAAGTTTGACACATATATTAGTCGATACTGCAAATACATTCTTTCGAGCGAGGCACGTAATCAAAGGTGACGCAAGTGAAAAGATTGGAATGGCTATACACATTATGATGAATTCTGTCAAAAAAGCATGGCAGGACTTTGATGGTTCACACGTAATATTTTGCCTAGAAGGACGCTCATGGCGTAAAGATCATTACGCACCTTATAAAAGAAATCGTAAAGATGCGGTAGATGCATTGACACAAAAAGAAAAAGAAGAAAATGAAGTATTTTGGGAATGTTATGATGATTTCTGTAAATTTATACAAGAAAAAACAAACGTTACTGTTTTAAGGAATTCACAGGCCGAAGCTGACGATTTAATTGCAAGGTGGATTGACCGACATCCTAACGAATCGCATGTCATTATTAGCACAGACAAAGACTTAAACCAACTAATAAATGAAAATGTTAAACAGTATAACGGTGTGACAGAACAAACAATTACACACGAAGGCTGGTTTGACAAAAAAGGGCAACCTGTCATAGACAAAAAAACAAAGACTGCAAAAGGTGCGCCAAATATTGAGTGGATACTGTTTGAAAAGTCAATGAGAGGCGATCCTAGTGATAATATCTTTTCCGCATATCCAGGTGTTCGAACTAAAGGCACAAAAAACAAAATTGGTTTACAAGAAGCATTTGCTGATCGTAATGAAAAAGGATATACATGGAATAATTTAATGTTAAGCAAATGGGTAGATCCAGATGGAAAGGAACACAGAGTTTTAGAAGATTTTGAACGTAATAAACTTTTAGTTGATTTGCATGCACAACCTGAGGCTATTGTACAAGAACTAGATCAAACAATAGACCAAGCAAAAGCAGAGAATAAAAGTGTTGACCAAGTTGGAGTCAGATTTATGAAGTTCTGTGCAAAATATGATTTAAATAGAATAAGTGAGCAGGCCCAATTATATGTGGAGCCTTTTAACGCAAGGTTAAGTGCATGACAGTAACAGCAAAAACATTAGTCAAAGATAAATTTTGGATTGTTGAAGAAAAGGGACAAAAGCTTGGAACTTTACAAAAACAAGAAAATAACGGATGGGTATTTTTAAGTAAACAAAAAGATAAACAAGTGTTTCATACGCAAGAAAGTTTATTTCAAAAATTTGGTATTGATATTTTTAACAATTCTTTTACTACAAAAAGTGAGGCTGTTGAGGTTAAAGATAATTTTGATGTACATGGGTTTCCATGTAGCCAACATCCTTACAATCCTATGTTTGATGTACAAAAACAATTGCCAGTATATACTAAAACTCCAAAATCCAAAAGCCAATTTTGTGCAGGTTATTATATAATTTGTTTTGAAAAAGGATGGCGTAAAGCATACTGCCCAAAAATGATAACATTATCGAGATATGAATATAAAGGCCCTATTAAAAGTAAACTAGAAATGCAACAGGTATTAAACAATGCAGTCAAAGAGTTCCAAAATACAAACACGGCCGATTGAGGATTTGTTAGGCCGAATTAGAACCTTACGTCAGCAAGGTCAGCCGCAAATAATAATCACAGCCGCAGAAGCAGATAGATTAGCTGATTCATTATCTCAAGTTATGACCAGGATGGTTACCATACAGGAAGAAATAATTGAAGCATTAAAAACCGCACAGCAGGCTCAAACCATTGATATTGAAATGGATGGTGGTGAATTTGACGCAAAAAAATAATTTAGAAAACTTATTAGAAATTATTCATCCTAGTAAAAGTATTCATACTACTTTCAATAGTGTTCAAGAAAAATTTGACTATATTGCTGATCTCAAAGAAAAAGAATCAAAAGTAATAAAACAATTTTTAAAATTATCTAAGACTGACATTTTACTAGATTATGGAGTAGGCTTAGGATTTATTACTGAACACCTGCACGAATTTGTATCAAAAACTTATTGTTATGATACCGACCATAGAATGCTAGATTACTGTAAAGAAAAATTTGGTATCAAAAATAATGTTGAGTACACAACTGACCTTGAGAATATTCAGCCAAACAAAATTACAATTAATCATGTATTTGCAGAGCATTATACGTTTACCCAGTTTACAGAATGTTTGCAAACTTTGTATAATATTTTAGCAAACAAAGGTTTAGTTTGGTTAGACTTTTTTAATCTTGAACAAAAAAATCATTTAAATGGCCATCTAAATAAAAATTTTTATTCTCTTAAAAAAACAATTTTTACATTACAACAAATAGGATTCAAAGAAAAATTAGTTGACTCACGTAATGTTCATGTAAAAATGGTTGTTGAAAAATTATAAATTAGATAATACTTTTTTAACGCCAAAAAGTATCTTCCAGTCCAGACTAAATGCCGCATGTATTATATTTGAAGGTCTTAGTTTAAGCGTCTTGCACATATTAAAATATTCATTTCTATATAGTGTAGTAAGGTAATCATATGGGTAGTGAGTTAGATATTCACAAGCGATTTGATAGCTTGCTTTAGATATCATATTCCTATCATTCATATGTGTAATACTATCATATGTTTTATTTTTACGTAATCTTAGTCCAATTCGATTATCTCCCAAATTGTAAGCCTTACTACAACTAAAAGCCACTTGCTTTATACATGCACTAGACAGATCTAGTGTAATATCAAATGCAGATGGAAACCAAGCCGCATCAATAAACACACTGATATTTTTAGCTTCACATTTTGCTATTATATCAGCATACTGTCTATGCATGCCTAAATGTCCAGGAAAAGGTGCCGCAATAATTAAAGGCTTCTCATTTGTTAACGTATCTAGTGTGGTATATTCAATTGAAGGCAAAATTTTTTTATAGTAAGAATAATCATGTTCAAATATTTGTATATTTTGTAAGCCGTATTCCATGATCAAATTGTCAATGAAATGGTTACATCCAATAATTAGGTCGTTGTACCCAAAGGTATCTAACCCTATCAAGTTACTTTCTTTGATATTTTTTAATCTATCTAAAAAAAGCCTAATAAAATCATGTTTAGTATACTTTGAAATTGATCCAAGCTGTAAGTTTTTCTTACAATCCTCAAAATCTTTACAGGTTAAAGGTTGTAAATTTGTTGGATCTAATTTAAATTTATTATACATATGTGTGTATAGACCAACATTCTTTAATTTTTAGATCACTGGTGAAATGACTGCCTGCATGATCCATATCACTCCGCCACCAAATTAGGTTGCCACTCTGCCATTGATGTGCTTTTAAAATTTTATATTTTTTGACACGAGAAATTGGATTATTACTAAGATATTTTTTATGATCTTCCATAGCATTTGGATTATGTTCTTTTGAAAATACAATTGTGTGAGATTTATAACATTGTTGAACGTCATTGTTAACTGAGAAAGGAATTAAAAATACTAAATGACTTTTATGTGTTTTGTCAGAAAGATACTTTCCATAATCGTTATGAATTTTAAAAGAGTCTGTGAATTGGCAATACATTGCTACTGCTAAATTAACTTTTGTATCTAGTATTTGACTAAATTTTTGCCACATGGTTTTTTTAAACCACAAATAATGGCTAATATTTTTAGTATCTATTCCATATATGTTGTCCATGAAATTACTTTTTGAAGGTTTGGTTGAAAGAAAATGCTTTCTATACTCCACCATTTCGTCGTGCGTTAAAAAGTTATCAATACTTCCAGTTTTAGCATTTATATCCAACATACAGATATTTACAGTTAATAAGATTCAGAATTTCAAGTATTGATTTTTGGTAAATACAACTATAGATATGAGCAGACCTAAACCAACAGTGTTATTACAACACAGTAACAAAACAACCTTTAAATTAGATGAAGTCCTTGCGGCTGAAGGCATATGGGCAGTGTTTTATGACGGTAAACCTATTAATTTAAAGTCGTCAAGTTTAGTTGCCAACTATCCTGGTCCAAAATACAAAAAAGTTTCTTTTTCAAATCCAGGGCATGCAGAAAACTTAGCTAAAAAATTAAACACTCAGCACAACACAGACAAATTTGCTGTATTCCTTTTAAAAACAGGCGACAAATATACTAGATAATTAAGTGTATGGATGTTAAAACAGCCTACACAAAAACCTTCCTGATGTTGAAGGAGCAACCTACCCATGACGAAAGCATAAAGGCTTCATATTTTGCATGGTGGCAAAATGTTCGTGAAAGTTACCAAGCAAGATCATTAAGACTTACCAAACTTGGTTTAGAATGGGTACACTCATGTGACATCAAATGCTATGACATCAAATTTCCAGCAAAAATTATCTTTACCCCACAAACTTACCTCTGGCTGGACGAGTTTGTAGATTGTCCATACTATGTTGATAAGAAGAAAATTATAGTAACCATGGAAAAAATGGCACTTCAACTCATGATGTTTGCCGGAGATATTACAAAATATGGACTAGCACGGGCTATGAGTAAGGCCGACGAGCAAAAAACCTAGTAAAATAGCGACTTTTAGTTGGTTGACGTATATAACAGTTCTGCTATAATGGTATTATAAACATTTTACAAAGGAGCGTACAAAATGGCTAGAAAAACTAAAGAGACAACAGTAGGTTCTCAGAATAGAACTGTAACACCGAATGAGGCAAAATCAGCAATTGAGCATTGTATAAAATTACAAAGACCGTTAATGATGTGGGGTGCACCTGGTATTGGGAAATCTGACATTGTAAAACAGGTAGCGGATGAACAAAATAGAGATGTTATTGATATTAGACTGCCTTTGTGGGAACCAACAGATATCAAAGGTATTCCGTACTACAATTCCAAAGAAAACAACATGGTATGGGCAAGTCCAGCAGAACTGCCAACTGATCCTAAATCAAACGCAATAGTATTTCTAGATGAATTGAACTCAGCGGCTCCGGCTGTACAAGCGGCGGCTTATCAGT
>CERX01132634.1_pt1 | contig 10141 bp, 9 predicted proteins | sample 350251 | NCBI WGS metagenome assembly CERX01 (sample SAMEA2621044, study PRJEB7988) | marine metagenome | biome: marine biome (ENVO:00000447); feature: deep chlorophyll maximum layer (ENVO:xxxxxxxx); material: "saline water (ENVO:00002010), including plankton (ENVO:xxxxxxxx)" | depth 50 m
TGATTCCTCTATCACCAAGTTAACATTTATAGATCAGCAGGCATTGAGATATAAATTAAAAAAAATAATTGATCCTGTTTTTACATCTCTAAAAAAATATTGCAATAAGATTGAGACAATTGAAATGGCAATGACGCACGGTGATTTTCAGGATGCTAATATTTTGCTACTTCAAAAAAGAGAAGATTTAACAATACAAATAATTGATTGGGAGTATTGTTCTGAAAGAAGTATTAATTTCGATACATTTGTTTACAATCTAAAGAGCAGAGCACCCAGGGGTTTTGCAGATAGAGTGGCATCACTAATTGTTAGCAATGAGTGCCCAGCGATACCGATTATGAATGAAAAAGAAAAAAGATTCAGACATGATGAGCTTCATTTGTACTTACTTGTATTCATTTTGGAAGAACTTCTATTTAGATTGGAAGAATCCAATTTTCCAAGTGCCAAAAAACTCTCATCAGGTCTAGAAATTTTTCTGGATGAGCTATCAAAAATAAAATTTTGAAACAAATATTGATGAAAAAAAGAAAAATTACAAGATTGATAATGTTAAATCAAGTTGCAGGTCCATTATTTAGAGAGTTAGGAGAAGATCTTGCTAAACATTATGAAGATGGATGTATTTTGATGACTGGTCATCTGGATACGTTAAGTAAGAAATCTCCAAGAGACTCAAAATTGAGGATAGATAAAGGCCCAACTTATGACAGACGATCTATGTTTAGTAGATTGGTTTCCTGGCTTTTATATATATTTTCGTCCACTGGGTATGTTTTGAAGGCAAAGTCGTCCGATGCCATACTAATAGTATCAAATCCACCGATTTTGAGTATGTGGGTCTGGATTCTCACTCGGATAAAGAAATGTCCTTACGCCGTATTAGTTTATGACATTCATCCTGAGGTGTTGATAAAACTAAAAATATTAAAAAGAAACAGTATCTTGTCCAAAATATGGAACTTCACTAATAAATTATCATATAGGGATGCCTCTGCCATTTTTACTATCGGAGAGAGAATGGCTTGCTTCATAGAGTCTAATTATTCCCTTCCAGATGATACTGTAAAAATCATCCCTCCATGGGTGGACGTGAATACTATCAAACCGATCAATCGAGAAAAAAATTTAATAGCAAAGAGATATAATATTGAGAATGAAAAAATTGTTGTACTCTATTCCGGTAACATGGGCAAGTCGCATGATATTGAGAGTATGTTGGAAGCTGCAAAAGTTCTCGATGGAGACACAGACATTTTGTTTGTGTTTATTGGGGAAGGTGAAAAGTTTAATTTCATTAAAGCTTATCTCGAAAAAAATAAATTAACTAATACTTTGTTGCTTCCTTTTCAGCCAGAATCAATGATCAGATATTCACTTCCTCTTGCTGATATATCTCTTGTGTCACTTGATCAAGGGATGGAGAATTTAATGGTTCCAAGTAAATCCTTTTATTATCTTGCATCTGGATCTGCTCTTATAGCTATTGCTAATGAGGGGAGTGAGCTGTCAGATTTGTTAAATCAGTCTTGTTGTGGAAAGTTAATCTCTCCGGGTAACTCAGAATTACTTGTTAAAACTATAAGGGAATGGGTTGCAAATCCTAAAAAACTTGAATCAATGAAGAAAAATTCTAGATTTCTTGCAGAGAAGCGGTATGCTCGTGAAAAATGTACTTATAAATTTGTACAAAATCTTAAAGAGGTAAAACTCTTGTGATTTTGATTTAATATATTAGCGGATAAGATAATTGAAATGATTGACTTTCGATTGACTCAAACAGAACAATTTTTGTCAGAAATACTTTGCCATCCTGATAGTCTAGATAGAGATAAACTGTCTTCTTTATTCAGTGTTTTAGGCGAAAAATATTGTTTTGATACATGCGAAAAGAATAATGTAACTTGCATTGCTTATTATTCATTAAATCAATGTCAGGAAATATATCTACCTGAATATTGGAAAGATAGATTTATAGAAAATGAAAAGAAAATAAATGAATATATGTGTGAACTGGATAAAATTTCGACACTCCTAATTAAACATGATATTCGGCTTGTTGCCTTAAAAAATAGTGGGATTGCGAGGTCATTATTCCCTGTATATGGGGCTTCACCAATGGGAGATATCGATGTTCTGGTAAGAAAATCTGATTTTAGAAAAGCACATAAGTTACTAATAAATAATAACTATAAAATGAAATTTCGGTCTCCTCTTGAAGAGGAAAATATTGAGTCGGCTGAGCTTTCTGGCGGCTCAGAATATTCTATCAATCTAAATTCAGGGAACCATTTGTGGTTTGAGCTTCAATGGAGACCAATATCAGGTAGATGGATAAGAGAAGATCAAGAACCTTCTTCAGAAGATTTGATTTCAAGGTCAATACCAATCGAAAGAAGTGATACTAGGCTATTATCTCCTGAAGATAATTTATTGCAAGTAGCATTACATACCGCAAAGCATACTTATGTTAGAGCTCCTGGATTCAGGTTACATACAGATGTAGATCGAATAATTAGATCTTCTAATATAGATTGGGTCAAATTTAAGGATGAAGTGGAAGCTTTGGAAGTAAAAACAGCAGTTTATCTCTCTCTTTTATTTGCGCAAAGATTACTCAAAACACCAATTCCTGAGGGTGTAATCAACAACTTAATACCAAATAAGCTGAAGATTAAAATTATGTTGCTGTGGCTAAGAAAGGTGGGATTTTTTGATCCAGATGGAAAAAAGTGGGGAAGAATAGGGTATGTGATATTTGTTTCAATGCTGTATGATAATTTCCAGGGACTTTGTAAAAGCGCTTTTCCATCTCAAAATTCAGTTAGAAGCCAATACCCTCATTTAAAAAACACACCTCTAATATGGCTATACATAAAAAGATTATCAGATCTTTTGATAAAAAGAATACTAGTTAAATAGCTTATCTGAATTTACTAAGTCTATGTATCAAAATTATTAATAGGAATTATGTATGACTGACAAGATATCCAAATCTCTTAAAAATGGAAAAGAATATATAGTTCCATTAGTTGAGAGAGATAACAATTTAAAGCAATTTTTGGAATTGAATACAGATAAGAAAGTTGTTGTTGTTCAAGGTCTTGGATTTGTTGGTACAGTGATGTCTCTGGTAATTGCCAATAACCAAAATAATGAATATGCAGTAATTGGAGTGGATAGGGCGACTGAAGATTCTTACTGGAAGATTGCTCAAATTAACGAAGGTAACTTGCCGATTAGCTCATCAGATCCAAAAGTGGAAGAATATTTCACAAGTTCTATGAGCAATAATAACTTCTATGCTACATATGATGTGGAAGCCTATTCTTACGCTGATACGATAATTATTGATATTAATTTAGATGTTGAAAAGATAAGAGATACTCAAGAAAACATTATCTCATTTGATGTTCCATTTAGTAATTTTAAAAGAGCTATTCAATCCATAGGTGAGAATTGCAAGCCAGATGTACTGATTTTAGTCGAGACTACTGTCCCTCCTGGAACCTGTAGAAATATAATTTATCCAATTATAAAAAAATCTTTAATAAAAAGAGGTTATGACGGCGATTCATTTGTTTTGGGCCACTCTTACGAAAGGGTTATGCCGGGACCAAAATATATAGATTCGATAAAAAATTTTTATCGCGTTTATTCTGGATTGAATGAAAAAAGTGCTGCAGCTGTAAAAGAGTTTTTAAAAACTATTATTTCAACTGATGAATACCCACTTACAAAGTTACAGACACTAGAATCTACTGAGATGGCAAAAGTACTCGAAAATTCATACAGATCTATGAACATTTCATTTTTAAATGAATGGTCTAGATTTGCTGAAAAATCAGGTGTTGATTTATATGAGGTAGTCGATGCAATAAGATTAAGACCGACTCATTCCAATCTTATGTATCCTGGAATCGGAGTAGGCGGATATTGTTTGACGAAGGACCCTCTAATGGCTAGTTGGGCTGCAACTAATTTATATGGAATTTCTTCAGGATTAAAAATGTCTGAAAATGCTGTTGAAAATAATGATAAAATGCCAAGATATTGTCATGATTTTGTTAAAAAAATAATTTCAGACTATACAGTCAAAATCAAAAAAATAGGACTGCTCGGAGTGGCATATGGGCCTGGTATAGGTGATACAAGGTTCAGTCCTGTAGAAGATTTTTATAATCGATTAATCACTGATAACTATGAGATAAGTTGTCACGACCCATATATTGATTTCTGGCCTGAGATAGGAATTGAGATTGAATCATCATTAAAAGAATTTCTTGACGATAAATTTGAGGTATTGATTATCACAACCGCTCATGATGACTATATTAGCCAAAATTCACTTTATGACTTAATTTGCTATAAATATTCACCACCACTTATAATCGATACTGTCGGTTTGTTGGATATCGAGAAGCTACCATCGTGTTATGAATTAAATAGAAATTTTTACGTATTGGGTGTTGGTTAATATTTGGGAAAAAAAATGAAAAAAATTCTAATACTTGGTGGTGGTGGTTTCATCGGTTCAAACATACAGAAATATCTTCTAAGTAGCGAAGATTGTCTTATTGATGTCGCAGATAACTTCTCAAGAAATCCATCCAATGAAGAACAGCTTGAAGAAATTCCCAAAGATAGAGATCAATTAAACATTATCAATACTGACCTAACGATTCTCTCTAATTTTGAGAAATTACGAACTGATTATAATCATGTTTATATGTTAGCTGCAATGGTTGGTGTAGATAAAGTGAATAGCATTCCACATGAAGTAATAAGAGTTAATACTTCGTTAACAATGAATACCCTTGAGTGGCTTAAAAATTCAAATTGCAAAAGAGTTTTATTTAGTTCCACCAGTGAAGCTTACGCAGGAGCAGTTGAAGCATTTGATTATAAGGTACCAACTGACGAAAATGTCCCGTTAACAATTGAAGATATTAGTCATCCCAGGTTTACATATGCCGTAACAAAAATGTTGGGTGAATCTGGTTTCATAAACTATGCCAAGCAAGGTTTCTTCGAAGCGATCATAGTTAGATACCATAATGTATATGGTCCAATGATGGGATTTAGGCACGTTATTCCTCATCTTATAGAGAGATTCAAAGAAAAAGAGGATCCTTTTCTCATTTATGGTCATGATCAAACAAGAGCATTCAATTTTATTGATGACGCTGTTTATGGGACTGTTCAAGCGATGAATAAAGGAATCAATGGTGAGATATATCATATTGGAGATGATATAGAAATTTCAATTGAGGATCTTACTAAGTTTGTTGGTAGTCTCCTGGGTTTTGAAGGGGAATATAAGACAGCACCAACTTTTCCTGGATCTGTCTCTAGAAGATGCCCGAATATCGATAAAGCGAAAAAGAATCTTTGTTATTCACCTAAAACCACTTGGAAGGATGGCGTAAGAGAGACAGTCAATTGGTATGTAGATTTCATGAAAGATAATCGAGAAATACATGAATCTTTCTACGATCAATACGGAGTTAATAAATGATTCCATTGAGTGTTCCAAATATTTCCAGTGAAGAGTTAGAAAATGTTAAGAATTGTATTGAAACAGGCTGGATCTCTTCAGCAGGATCTTATGTTGATGAATTTGAGGAAAAATTTTCTGAATATCTTGGTATTCATGACAGCGTTTCAACTGTTAACGGAACTGCAGCACTTCATCTAAGCTTGAAAATATTAGGTGTTAAAAAAAATGATCTAGTAATTATGCCAAATGTAACATTTGTGGCTAGCGCGAATGCTATTTCATATCTTGGGGCGAATCCAATTCTAATTGACATAAGCGAGGATGACTGGCAGATGGATATCTCTCTACTGGATCATTTTCTTTCTAAGCAGTGTCAAAAAAATAAAGATGGTGACTTAATACACCTAAAATCTAGCAGAAGGATTTCTGCATTAATGATAGTTCATGTGCAGGGAAATATTTGCGATATGGATAAATTATTATATATTTGTAATAAGTATAATTTACCTGTCCTTGAGGATGCTGCTGAGGCCTTGGGATCAAGCTTCAAGAATAATTTTGCTGGCACTATGGGGCACATGGGCTGTTTTAGTTTTAATGGAAACAAAATTATTAGTACCGGTGGTGGAGGCATGATAGTTTCGAGTAATCCTGATTTCATAAAAAAAGCAAAACATTTGTCAACAACGGCTAAAGTTGATTCTCTAACATACTACCATGATGATATTGGTTATAATTATAGATTGGTAAATATTCTTGCAGCAATCGGATTGGCTCAGCTAGAAAAGCTAGATACATTTAAAGAAAAAAAGATACAAATAGCATCAAGATATAGGGAAAATCTTACTGGAATTGGTGACATTGGTTTTCAAAAAATCAAATCTGATGTAATTTCTAATGAATGGCTATTCACGATCACAACAAAATCTATGCAAAAGCTTCTTTCTTATCTTAACAGTAACAATGTTATGAGTAGACCATTTTGGATACCTATGAATGAATTACCTATGTATAGTGAATGTTTATATATCAGTTCAAAAAATATAAGCTCGTATGTACATCAAAGGGCATTATCAATTCCATGCTCAACTGGTATAACTGATGATCAAATGGGCGAAGTTATAGAAAAAGTAAAATTATTCTTTAACTCATAATATGCAAAGATTTTTTGATATTCTATTCTCCAGTATCGCTATCTTGGTATTTTCACCTCTATTTTTTTTGGTTATTTTATTACTAAGATTCTCTGGCGAAGGTTATATATTCTTCATGCAAGACAGAATTGGATATCAAAAGAAGAGTTTTAAACTATATAAGTTTGTAACAATGTTAAAAAATAGTGAAAATATTGGGACTGGTACTGTAACACTCCATAATGATCCAAGAATATTACCTTTGGGTCATTTTTTGAGAAAGTCCAAAATAAATGAGTTACCTCAACTCTTTAATGTATTTTTAGGGCATATGAGTATCATCGGACCGAGGCCCCAGACTGATCGATGTTTTTATGCATTTCCTGAATCATCACAAAAAATTATTATAAATGTTAAACCGGGCTTGTCTGGTCTTGGGTCCATAGTTTTTCGAGATGAAGAGCAAATAATGAAAGATCATAAAAATCCAGATTGGTTTTATGATTCTGTAATAATGCCATACAAAGGTCAGCTTGAGCAGTGGTATGTCAATAATAACTCTATTGTGAATTATTTTTTACTTATTTATTTTACTATTCATGCGGTCATTTTTCCTAAATCAAATAAAATATATCTCATTTTCAAAGATCTTCCTAAACTACCAACAGATTTAATCAATAAAATTTAGATGAATACTAATAATTCAAGAGTTCTAATTACTGGTGCCTCAACTCGATCTGCTTATGCCGTTATGCGAAGTCTCAGTAGAAAAGGAATTGATTGCCTGAGTGCTGATACTTCAAAATATGGGATGTGTCAATTTTCGAGATTTTCAAAGGGGAGTGCATGTTATAAATCTTTCTATCAGGATGAAAGCTCCTTTTTAAAAGATATACAAAAAATAATTAAAAACAATAAAATTTCAATAGTAATTCCTACTCACAATGAAACAGAAGTTTTTGCTAGAAATATTGAAAAATTTAATCCAGATTTAACTGCAATTATTCCAAATTCATCTACATGCCACATTTTTAATAATAAATCACTTTCCTATGACTTGGTCGAAAGCTTGGGTGTGCCTATACCTAAAAGAATTAAATATACTCATCCTTCTGAATTAGTAGAAAAAATTAGAAACAATAATCTAGAAAAAACAGTTATAAAGTTATTAACTGGTAATAGTTCAAAAGGTGTTTTTTACGCAAACAGTCCAAATGATGCATCAAAAATAGTAATTAATTTAATTAAAAAATTTAATCTTAGAAAAGATCGATTTCCACAGGTCGAAGAGTATGTAATAGGAGAGGGCTATGGTCATTCAGTTTTATATTGGCAAGGTTCGCAAATAGCTAATTTTACTCACAGGAGGCTCAGAGAAAAAATTAGCACCGGAGGGACAAGCACATTCAGAGAGGCTTCTTTTCATCAAGGTATAGAGGATGCGGCTGAAAAAATATTTCGTCATGTTAATTGGCATGGTCTTGCGATGAGTGAGTTCAAAGTTTGTAGCAAAACTGGAAAATTTTGGTTTATAGAGGTAAATCCAAGAATATGGGGTTCAATATCCTTAGCTATAGAATCAGGTGTGAATTTTCCTTACTTAGCTTATCAATGTGCAACCAAGAATTCGGATATTGCTTTAAGTTATTTTAATTCATCTGAGAAAAAAACTGATTGGAGGGCAAAATGGCTTCTCGGAGAAATTTTTATATTATTAAAAAGCATATTTAAACTTGATTTTAAATTTATAATAAACGCTTATAGACAAGAAAAATCTGACTCATTTGACGATTTTTATCGTGATGATTTATTTGTTTTTTTCGGTCAAGTAATCTCTTACTTAACTAAGGTCACTAAAAAAAGAAGCTTAAATCCCTCAGAAAAAGGAATGATAGGTTGATTAATTACGTATTATTTGACTTTGATGGAACTATAACTAAGTTAGATACGACCAAAATTCTAATAAGTGAGCTCCTAAAAAATCGTCCAAGTAAGATTTTTTTTGTTACATATTTAATGCTAATGATGTTTTTTAGTAAAAAAAATAATATGGAATCATTTCAGAAATATAAAAATAGGATCATTGGGTTTTTAGTTTCAGGGCTATCTGTTGACAAACTCGATAAGATAATAGATAGATTTAAAATTAGAGTTAAATCTTTCTTTAGGCGATCTTTACTAGAAATAATTACAGATCATATTAAAAATAATAACAAGGTTTTGGTAGTAACAGCATCACCAACATTTGCTGTTGAAGCTTGTTTGGAAGACTTATCTATAGAAGTTATTGGCGTAGATTTTGAAATAATTGATGATCATTATACTGGGAATTACAATAATTCATGTTATGGAGAAAAGAAAGTCCAGAGAATCATGGAGTTATTGGAATTTTATAATCAAGATTTCTGCTTCATTGAAGCCTGGAGTGATTGTTTTTCAGACATAGGAATGATTGATTTAGCTAATAAAAAATACTGGATTGGCAATGCAAATATGAGGAAAAGAGTAAATCAATCTCGTCCAAATGATTATTTTATAGAAGAGAGCCACCTATGATTTCAGTCTCAAAAATCAAATTCTGTAAAGTCTTTCTATCCAAATTTTTTGTGTCTTTAATTGCAATAAATTTCTCTTTATTTTCAGAGGCAAAAGTAATTAATTACAATTTCGACTATCTAAAATTATCGGTAGCAAAATTATCAATAGACTTCAACGCAAAAGAATATGCAAAAGGAGATATATCCTTTAGCTTGGAGACACAAGGACCCATGAAGGTTTATAGAGATTATACGTCAGAAGGTAAATTAAGATATCAGATTGATGGAAGTTGGATATACTCTATTAATGGATTTGACCGAGGTCAACCAGAAGAGAAGATAATAATTTACAGTAAAACTAAGGAGCCTATAATAGAAAAATTTATTGATGATAAAGGTGTTCTTCCTATTGCTATCATACCTGATGAAGATATAGGTTCAATTGACCCATTTTCTGTAGTAATTAATACGATTATTAATCTGGAAAAAAAGAAAAATTGTTACGGTAATTTCAATGTATTGGATGGGAAAAGAAGGTATAAAGTAGCAATGAGGGAAGTAGGTTCAAGTTTACCCAATACAGAAAAAAATACTGTCACTGGAAAAATATCACACTGCAGATTAACAGTCTTAAATAATGAAAATAAATCAAAAAACTATAGGATATGGCCTTTTAATAAAAAAAATCTTTTCATTGATCTGTGGTTTTCACATGAAAAAAAATATCTTCCGATAAGAATAAGAGTTAAAACGCCTATTGGCTCAATTGTCGGCAGAGCGATCACAGAAAATTTATAATTTATTTTGAATATTTAATTTACTAAACAAATTATTGCTTAAAATGATAGAATTAAAGTGCAAATGTAAGTATTATCCAATTTGATTTTCAATTTAACTAATTACAAATATATTGTTGTAATTAAATTAAATTAAGGTAAAATTGGAAAAACTTATAAAAACTATGTTTA
>CERX01049053.1_pt1 | contig 10121 bp, 8 predicted proteins | sample 350251 | NCBI WGS metagenome assembly CERX01 (sample SAMEA2621044, study PRJEB7988) | marine metagenome | biome: marine biome (ENVO:00000447); feature: deep chlorophyll maximum layer (ENVO:xxxxxxxx); material: "saline water (ENVO:00002010), including plankton (ENVO:xxxxxxxx)" | depth 50 m
ATGAAAGCACTTGTAAAGCATTCACCTAAGATGGGTATTTGGATGGAAGATGTCGATAATCCAATATGTGGTACCAATGATGTAAAAATAAAAATAACACATACTGCAATTTGCGGAACTGATATCCATATATACGATTGGGATGAATGGGCACAGAAAAACCTGGACCTACCGCTAATAGTCGGTCATGAATTCTGCGGAATTATTGAAGAAATTGGAAATGGCGTAACTCATTATGAAGTTGGAGAACGTGTATCGGGAGAAGGGCATTTGACTTGTGGATATTGTAGGAATTGCAGAGCTGGAAAACGCCACCTTTGCCACAAGACTAGGGGCGTTGGCATTCATCGAAGCGGAGCATTTGCTGAATATTTAGTGATTCCAGAATCAAATGTATGGTCTATTCATAAAGATATTCCATCTGAAATTGCAGCTTTTTTCGATCCATTCGGCAATGCCGTACATACTGCGCTTACATATGATTTAACGGGGGAAGATGTATTAATTTCTGGAGCAGGACCCATAGGCATAATGGCTGCAGCAATTTGTAAGTTCTCCGGTTCAAGAAATATTGTGATTACAGATATAAATGATTACCGCTTGGACCTAGCATTAAAACTTGGCGCCACAAAAGCGATAAATCCAAAAATAGAAAATATTAAAGATATATTTAAAGAATTGAATATTAATCATGGTTTTGATATCGGACTTGAGATGTCAGGCAAACCCGAAGCATTTAACCAAATGATAAATCACATGTATAATGGAGGAAATATTGCACTTTTAGGATTGTTACCAGAATCAACAAAAATCAATTGGAATGATGTCATTTTCAAAGGGCTAAACATTAAAGGGATTTATGGCAGAAAAATGTATGATACATGGTATAAAATGACACAAATGATTAGAAGCGGCCTATCAATTTCTGAAGTTTTAACCCATCGTTTTAAGGTTGACGATTATCAGGATGCATTTAAAGTATTAAAATCAGGAAATTGTGGAAAGGTTATCTTGGAGTGGTGAATTCTTTTAAAAAAATTATTTCCGAAATAAAAGATGAAGGTCTCTATAAAGTTGAAAGGCCAATCTCTTCTCCCCAAAGTGTTGATATAGTTACGGACCAGGGTTTAAATGTATTGAATTTCTGTGCAAATAATTATTTGGGTTTAGCTAATCATCCAGATTTAATTGCATCTGCAAAACAAGCGCTAGATAAATATGGTTTTGGGATGGCCTCAGTTCGGTTTATTTGTGGCACACAAACTATTCATAAAGAACTTGAAGATACTATATCTCAATTTTTTAATTCTGATGATACTATTTTATATAGTTCCTGCTTCGATGCAAATGGAGGACTCTTTGAAACACTTCTTGGGCAAAATGATGCGATCATTTCAGATAGTTTAAATCATGCTTCAATAATTGATGGAATTAGACTCTGTAAGGCTCAACGTTATCGCTATAAAAATAACGATATGGAAGATCTAGAAAAACAATTAATCAATTCGCAAAATGCAGAAATTCGCTTAATTGCAACAGATGGTGTGTTCTCCATGGATGGTTACATAGCAAACCTTGATCGCATAACTGCGCTCGCAAAAAAATATGATGCTATAGTAATGGTTGATGATAGTCATGCTACTGGTTTCATTGGTAAAACAGGGAGAGGGTCTGCAGAATATCATGATGTTATGGATAAAATCGATATCTGGACTTCAACATTAGGCAAGGCGTTAGGTGGTGCTTCTGGTGGCTTTACTACTGGAAGAAAGGAATTTATAGATCTTCTTAGACAACGCTCTAGACCTTATCTTTTTTCAAACACGCTTACCCCTGCAATTACCTCCGCAGGGATTAAAGCCTTTAAAATGCTTTCAAAATCTACGGAATTAAGAGATAAGTTAGATAAAAATACAAAATATTTTCGACGAGAAATATCAAACCTAGGTTTTGAAATAAAAAATGGGGAACATCCTATTATACCGATTATGACTTATGATGCTCTAGTTGCTCAAAAAGTTGCTTCGGCATTATTAAAAGAAGGAATTTATGTCATAGGTTTTTTCTATCCCGTTGTTCCAAAAAATGAAGCGAGAATAAGAGTTCAGATATCAGCTGGCATGTCACAGTCTCATTTAGATCAAGCTTTAGATGCATTTAAAAAAGTAGGGGGGAAATTTAATATCATATAATAATTGGTACGCAGGCTTGTTCAATAGGTAGATACAAGAGTATATTCCCCGTCCTTAGAGCAATTATATATTTAAAAAATGCAAAATAAACTAACACCACGATTTTTACTGATTGGATTAGTCCTTGTATGGGGTATCTGGTCTCTTTGGCCAACCATTAAGCTTCAAAATCTATCTGATGATGAAAAGAATGCTCTTAGTGATGAGGGAAAACTTGAAGTAATTGAGACTAAAGCGATCAAGCAAGGCCTTGATCTCAAAGGTGGTATGTATATAGTGCTAGAGGTAGATTTGCCAACATTGATTGAAAATATTGCAATCAACAAAGATGGGAAGCTTTCCAGTATTTTTGATAAAATTCGCTCTGATATTTCTATCTCACCTGAAGCAGGTTTTTTTGATTTATTTTCTGAGCATGTTGAAAAAAATCAATTAAAACTTTCAAGATATTATTATGATTATGGCTCAAGCTCTGATGATATCCTCAGCTCTTTAAATGATGAGGCCGAAGATGCTATTAATCGTGTTTTGGAGATTCTTCAAAACCGTATAGATCAATTTGGAGTAGCAGAGCCAACTATTCAGAAACAAGGCAATCAGCGTATTATTGTTGAGCTTGCCGGTGTTCAGAATTCTGAACGTGCTCGTTCATTATTAGAAAGTACAGCATTGCTTGAATTCTATTTAGTAAAAGATGTTACAACCACTAATGAATTAATGATAAAGATTGATCAAATTCTTAAAAAGGATAAATCGGTTGCATCAGTTGCAAAGGAATTAAAATCACAGGAAATAGAATCAGATGATGTGAGCAGTGAACAGGCGGTGTCTGTAAGTGAGCTTTTTGGAGGGGTTGATTCTACCAATGAGGCAGATTCTGCAATTGTAGATGAAGATATTTTTGCAGAAAGGCCCTTCTCTTCACTGCTTAGAAGCTTAGGTAATTCTATTGGCGTTCCTGAAAAAAATACATTTGCAATAAAAAAATTGATTGAAAAACCTGAAGTTCAAGAACGATTAGCCTCCGTGGGATCAAATTTTCTTTTTGGTCATAAGGCCGAGGAGTACGTACTCACAGATGGATCAGTTGAGCGAATGTATGCTCTATACTTGCTTGATGACCAAGCTGAACTAACTGGAGGCGTTGTTGAGGAGGCAAAAGCTAATTTGGGACCTCAAGGAACAACGTCAGCTGGTCAACCAATTGTTAACCTTTCGATGAACTCTGATGGAGCTAGAAAATGGGCCATTATGACAGGATCTAACATTGGCAGACAAGTTGCTATTGTTTTAGATAAAAAAGTTCATATGGCCCCCAATATCAGAGAAAAAATTTCCGGAGGTGGTACGCTTATTGAAGGATTTGCAAATATTGATGAAGCAAAAGATATAGCAATTGTTCTCAGGGCAGGTGCGTTACCTGCGCCTGTTGAAATAATTGAGGAAAGAGTCGTAGGTCCATCTTTAGGAGCGGAATCTGTGAAAAGCGGAACCCTTTCGGTATTAATTGGCTTAGTTATCGTATTACTATTTATGATCTTTTATTATCGTACTGCAGGAACTATTGCTGATTTTGCTCTAGTTTGGAATATCGTACTTGTATTGGCGATTTTAGCCTCCCTGCAAGCTACTTTAACTCTCCCAGGTATAGCTGGGCTGATTTTAACTGTTGGAATGTCAATTGATGCAAACGTAATTATTTTTGAACGAATTAGAGAAGAATTAGATAAAGGAAAAACCGCAAAAGCAGCCATTGATGGTGGTTATAATCGAGCACTAACAACTATTATTGATGCAAATATGACAACATTAATTGCAGCTCTTGTTTTATGGCAATTTGGTACAGGGCCAATTAGAGGATTTGCTACCGTCTTGTTTTGGGGTATCCTCATATCAATGTTTACTGCAATTTTTGTAACTAGGACAATTTTTAATGCATTTGTGAATCGAAAAGGTTTTTCAAAACTTAGCATATGAGATTATTAAAAAATCCAAATTTTGATTTTATGAGCAAGAAGTTATTTGCTCTTACAATTTCAGGCTTGATAGGGCTGGCTGGGATAGTATCTTTAATTTTTCATGGCGGTCCTAAGCTTAGTATTGATTTTAAAGGAGGTACATTTGTTGCTGTCCAGTTCACTGAAGATATTAATGTTGAAGAAGTTCGTTCAAAAATGGGTGATGTTAATATTGATGGACAAGCATTCGATTTTAGCCGTGAAGAAGTAAAGCATTTTGGAAATCAAACTGCAGTATCAGTTAGGGTCCCTCATATTGAAAGTTCGCCATCGAATTTAGCTCAAAAAATTGCAGTTCATCTTTACAATGCATTTTCAAATAAGGTTCCTGAAAATATGATTGATTTTATTTTAAGCAAAGGAATGGTTGGTCCAAAGATTGGTTCAGAGCTAAGCGGAAAAGCAATTATGGCAATTTTTTCAGCCTTAGGCTTAATCCTTTTATATATATCAATACGTTTTGAATTTAAATTTGCACTTGGAGCTATTGCAGCATTATCGCATGATGTCCTTATCACTTTAGGAATGTTTTCACTTCTATCTTATGAAATAAGCTTGCCGATTATTGCAGCTTTTCTTACGATAGTAGGATATTCATTGAATGATACTATAGTTATCTTTGATAGGATTCGTGAAAATCTAAAATCATCTAAACGTGACTCCTATACTGATATAGTCAATAAAAGTATCAATCAATCTCTCTCTAGAACAATTATCACTTCTCTTACTACTTTTGTTGTAGTTTTTATTCTATGGTTCTTTGGGGGTGAGGTAATAAACACTTTTGCATTTGCAATGATTGTTGGTGTTATTGTGGGCACATATTCATCAATTTATATTGCAAGTCCACTTGTGATCTTCCTTCATGAAAATGCAAAAAAATAAACTTTTCATATTTAGTTTGAACTTTAAGAAAGCTCTGCAAAATCAGGGCTTTTTTTTATGAAAACAAAAATCTATTTACTGTATGCATTAATGTGTATCCTTTGGGGATTTACATGGATGTATTTAAAAATTAGCCTTGCTGAAATGCCTTTATATACAGGCCTTTCAATTAGATTCTCTTTAGCTGGAATTATATTTTGGATAATGTATTTTATTAAAGGTGAAAAAGTTAGATTAACATCTAATCTAAAAAATGTCTATTTATTATTTACGCTCTTCAATTTTTCATTATGTTATTTCCTTACCTATTGGGGTGCAAAATTTGTCTTTTCTAATCTAGCAGCAATAATTTGGGGATTGCTACCTATCTGCGTAGCAGTTATGGCGCATTTTTATTTACCAGACGACCGTTTAAATAAGAAGAAGGCTACTGGGATGATTATTGGCCTAATTGGTACTGTGCTTTTATTTTATAAGGCAGATTTTGTTGGTACAGGTCAAGCAACCTTTGGAATTATTGCTATCTTATTTTCAGTTGTACTTGCAGCATGGCCAAATGTTTATTTAAAAATGCAAAAAAATAAAATTAATTCTTATCATTTGAATGCAATAGGAATGACTCTCTCTGGATTATTTTTTCTAATTGGTGCTCTAATTTTTGAGCAAAATGCATTCATCCCTCTAGATAACAAAAATTTATTTGCTATTTTTTTTCTTACCATTCCTGGGACTGTTATGACGTGGGGCATATATATTTGGCTATTCAATCATCTGCCAGTAACACAAATAAGCTATACAGCTTTCTATCCTCCAATTATTGCTACTTTTGTTGGTTGGTTTTTCTTGGGAGAAGTACTGCCAATCCTAGCAATTATTGGATCAATATTAATTATTTATGGAGGTTACTTAGTTAGTTCACCATCAAAGGTAATAAAGAAAGTATAATTTGAGATCATTTAAATATGCAATGATCGACACCCCAATTGGCAAATTAATGTTAATTCAATCCAATAAAGGTTTAAAGCAAATTATTTTTGAGAAAAAGATACCAGTATTTGAATCTCAAATTGAATTAAATGAAAATAGATTATCTTTTGTAAAAGATGAGATCTCACTAAATAAAACAATTCAACAAATCAGTGAATATTTTTTGAGAAAAAGAAAAAAATTTCAAATAAAAATTGATATCTCAATGCCTCCTTTTTATCAACAAGCGCTTTCTGTTGTAATGAAAATTCCATATGGAGAGGTTCGATCTTACAAGGAAGTTGCTCAATTTACTCAAAACCCAAATGCATATCGCGCTGTTGGAACAGCAAATGCAAAAAACTTGATTCCAATAATTATTCCATGTCATAGAGTGATTGCAAATAATGGAACTTTAGGTGGTTATGGGGGTGATTTAAAAATAAAAAAATATCTTCTGAAGATGGAAGGTGTCATTTAACTTTCAGTTAAATAAAACTATGTGGCAAATCATTAAAAGACGAATTTTCGCAGGTCTAATTGCTCTAATGCCAATTATGGCAACCTATTGGATAATTAAGCTGCTCTTTGAATTTCTAGATCGATTAGCGCAACCTTTGTTAAAACTAGTTGGAATTCAAATACCAGGACTAGGTATAATTTTAACTATTTTGTTTATATTTATTATCGGTCTATTTGTCACAAATGTCCTTGGCAGGACAATATTGAAGTGGAGCGAGATTATTGTTGCAAGGGTCCCCATTGTTAGCACAATCTATAATTCAATTAAACAAATAACCGGCGCCTTTTCAGGCTCAACTGCAAAATCATTTCAACGTGTGGTTTTAATAGAATATCCGAGAAGAAATCTTTGGACAATGGCATTTGTGACGAATGAATCAAAAAACAAAAAAGGTGATATTTTCTATCATTTATTTGTACCCACTACTCCAAACCCAACTTCGGGAGTATTTATTATTGTTCCAAAAAAAGATGCTATTCATCCCAAAATTTCGGTTGAGTCTGGACTAAGAACAATAGTTTCAGGAGGTATAATTGATAATAATATTTCAATAAGTGACAACCTGTCTAAATCAAACGAATAAATGAGTATAAATTATATTGATGGTGTTCGTTTACACAGATCATTTACCGCAGGGCTCAAGCGCGTAGTATCTCGACAGGAATATTTAAATAAGATTAATGTTTTTCCAGTTCCTGATGGTGACACAGGAACTAATATGGCTTATACACTGACTACCATTGAAGGGGCAATTCATAATAAAGCATATAGCGATATAAGAAAAATGAGTTTGGCTATTGCTGATAGTGCACTTGATGGGGCACGTGGAAATTCTGGTGCTATTTTAGCTCAATTCCTTGTAGGGTTTGCTGATGGTGTAAAAGATAAGACTATTTTATTTGCATCAGATTTAGCTGCTGCTGCAATCAATGCAAAAAACTATTCTTATGATGCTCTTATCAAGCCAAGAGAGGGTACAATATTATCTGTCATTCGCGAATGGAGCGAAGCATTGGTCAATTATTCTAAAGAAATTAATGATATAAAGTTATTGCTTTCAAAAAGCCTATCAGTTGCTAAGCAATCATTAAATGATACTCCTAAACACTTAGACGTTTTGGCTAAAGCTGGAGTTCTAGATGCAGGTGCTCAGGGATTTGTAGATATACTTGAAGGTATTCAAGAATATATTGATTCAGGATTAATATCAGATACAGATTTGAAATTAATCGATGACGAAGAAATAGATGCATCCTTAAACGAGAAATACAGATATTGTACAGAGTGTATTATTAGTGGAGAAGAAATACCGCGCCGCCTAATTCAAGAAAGATTAATGGATTATGGAGATAGCATTGTCCTGGCTGGGACCAAATCAAAGGTAAAGGTTCATATTCATTCCGATGAGCCTGGAAAGGTTTTTAAAATATGTAATCAATTTGGTTCTGTTAAAGATGAAAAGGCAGATGATATGATTAAACAGCAATCAGATGTGCATAAAAAACATCTTTCTACTGCAATAATTATAGATTCGGGTGGAGATTTACCTGATGAGATACTGGAAGACTATAATATTCATATGATTCCAGTTAGGCTAAATTTTGGAGATACTCATTATGTAGATAAAGTATCTCTTTCTTCTAATGAATTTTGGAACGAACTAGAAAAAAACCCAGCCCATCCACAAACATCACAGCCTTCACCCGGAGATTTTAGAAGACAATATAAATTTCTATCCAGTCACTATAAATCAGCATTATCAATTCATATACCAAGTAGCTCGAGTGGCACATTTCAATCTGCAATCACAGCATCAAAATCTATCAAAAAATTTCCAATTAAAGTTGTTGACTCATATAGCGCATCTATTGGACTAGGTTTGATTGCTTTAAGCGCTGCAGAAGCTGTAAAAGCTGAAAAAAACATGGATGAAATATTTTCAACTGTAGATGAAGCAGTAAAAAATACAACGGTATTCCTGGGCCTTGAAACACTAGATAATGTAGTTAAAGGAGGAAGGGTTTCAAAAAATATAAAAAAAATAGCTAACCTTTTTAGGTTAAACCCAATTCTTTCATTTAGTTCAAAAGGAATGCTAAAAACTATTGGCATAACAATTGGAAATAATAATAAGGCAAATAAATTTAGAAAATTTGTTGAAAAAAAGATTCCTGAAAATACTTCAGTAAGAATTGGAATTGCTCATGCTAAGATGGAAAATTATGCAAAAAAATGGGCAAAAGATTTAAAAAAGATATATGGATCTGATAATATCATTGTTTCAGAAATGGGTCCAGCGCTTGCTGTACATTCAGGACCAGGCGGGTTAGTTTTTTCAATTCAAAAAATTGATAATCAAGGATCATGAACGATTATATCTTTTTATTTTTATTACTTTTTTTAAGCTATATCATTGGATCTACGCCAACCAGCATCATTATGGGTAAAATTATTAGAGGAATTGATATCCGTGAACATGGGAGCGGTAATGCTGGCGGAACAAATACATTTAGAATTCTTGGTTGGAAACCAGCTTTGGTTGTAGTTATTGTTGATGTATTAAAAGGATGGTTTCCAGTTGCAATACTCGCTACAATGTTTTTTGAGTTTCAGAGCATACCAGATCTTGGTGCGATTCAAATTCTATGCGGATTTGCAGCTGTGCTTGGGCATACCTACACTATTTTTGGAGGATTTAAAGGAGGTAAGGGAGTTGGAACACTTGGTGGAATGATGTTAGCCCTATTCCCAATGGTTTTTCCATTCTGCTTAGCTATTGCTGTCATTACTATCATTTTAACGGGCTATGTTTCTCTTGCTTCAATAATTGCTTCATGCTCATTACCGATTCTACTTCTTTTACTTCCTCCTTTTTTAGGTTTCCCCTCAGCCTCTCTATCAATTATGGTATTTAGTTTATTAGTGCCATGGTTTATAATTTTTACCCATAGGAGCAATATTCAACGTCTTAGAAATGGCGATGAAAATCAATTTGAAAAAGCCATGATTTTTAAAAGGAAATAATCTAATGAAAAATAAAAAAGATATAGCCCACGACTGGTTAAAAAGATATACTGGAACCGATCCAAAAAAATATGGAGACTGGATTCTTCTCACAAACTTTCAAAACTATGTTGAAAAGTTTGCCGAGCGGTTTGACGTTAAAATTAATGGAATGGGAGGTCCAATGACCTCTGCTATCAATTCTGATGGCTTGAGTATTATCAACTTTGGAATTGGTAGTGCCAATGCTGCCACAATAATGGACTTACTTTCTAGCGCTACTCCAAAAGGGGTTTTGTTTTTGGGTAAGTGCGGTGGTTTAAAAAAAACTACTGATATTGGACACTTTATTCTTCCAACAGCGGCAATTAGAGGGGAAGGAACAAGTAATGATTATTTCCCTCAAGAAGTACCAGCAATGCCGTCATTTAAACTCCATAAGTATGTTTCAGAAATATTAGTAGATAATAAAATCGAATATCGCACTGGGGTTGTTTATTCTACAAACCGAAGAGTTTGGGAGCATGATGAAAA
>CERX01034425.1_pt1 | contig 10119 bp, 13 predicted proteins | sample 350251 | NCBI WGS metagenome assembly CERX01 (sample SAMEA2621044, study PRJEB7988) | marine metagenome | biome: marine biome (ENVO:00000447); feature: deep chlorophyll maximum layer (ENVO:xxxxxxxx); material: "saline water (ENVO:00002010), including plankton (ENVO:xxxxxxxx)" | depth 50 m
GTGATCAGTACGCCGATGCCCTTGTCCTTGAGGTGCTGGATGATCTGCTTGATGTCGCCGACCGAGATCGGGTCCACGCCGGCAAAGGGCTCATCGAGCAGAATAAAGCTGGGGTCGGTCGCCAGGGCGCGGGCAATCTCGGCGCGCCGGCGCTCACCGCCGGACAGGCTCATGCCGAGGCTGTCGCTGAGGTGGTGAATGTGAAATTCGCGTAGCAGGGACTCCAGCTTGCCTTCGCGTGCCTGGCGGTTCAGGTCCTTGCGGGTTTCCAGAATGGCCATGATGTTGTCGGCTACGGTCAGCTTGCGGAAGATCGATGCCTCCTGCGGCAGGTAGCCGATGCCTTCGCGGGCGCGGCCATGCATGGGCAGCCGGGTCACGTCCTTGTCATTGACCGTCACTGTGCCCTGGTCCGCCTTGACCAGCCCAACAATCATGTAGAAACAGGTGGTTTTGCCTGCGCCATTGGGGCCGAGCAGGCCGACTACCTGGCCGCTGTCGATGGATAGCGAGACGTCGCGCACCACCTTGCGGGATTTATAGGCCTTGGCCAGGTTTTTGGCGTGCAGGGTTGTCATGGCGCGTCAGGCTCTTGGTTGCTGTCGTCGCTGCTGCTGCGGCTGCGTGGCTGGATAACGATCTCGATGCGTCCGCCACCCTGGCTCTGGTTGCCGCTGGCGTTCTCGCCACCGCGGCCAGCGTCAACCACTTGGCGCTGGATGTCGTAGCTGACGTAGTCGCCCTGGAAGGTGTTACCTGACTGCTCCAGGAAGGCTTCTTGAATGAGTACGATGGTCTCGCGGTCAGCGTGATATTCGATGGTCTGCGCACGCGCCTTGACCGGCGCCTTGTTGGCTTCCGGGGTTTGCTGATAAGTGGCCGGGCTGCCATGGGTGACCATGGTATTGAGTTCGCCGTTGGCGTTGGTGCTCAGTGTGACGCGGCCGCCGGTCAGTCGCATGCTGCCCTGGGTGATGATGACATTGCCGGTATAAACGGCGGTATTGCGCTTGTCGTCCAGAGTCGCTGCATCCGCCTGAATGCGGATGGGCTGACTACTGTCGCTCGGCAGTGCCAGGGCGTGCGTGGCGCAGCCGGCCAGCAGGGTCAGGGCAAGGAGGGAGTTAACGCACCTCATATTGGCCTCTTACGGTGGACAGCAGCTGCAGGCGGCCGTCATTGAGAAATAGTTGCATGCCCTCGGCAGTGGTCACACTGCGAGCGGCTTCGATTCTAACGCTTTGATCGGTTTCGGCGTAGTCGCGACGAGGAAACAGTGTCAGCGCCGAGGTGGTGAGCTGGCGTTGTGGCTGACCCTCGGGTTGCTGCTGTAACAGGACGTCGGTATCAAGGTCCACGCGATCACCTTTTTCGGTGACCAGCCCGTTTTCGGCCTTGAGTAGCCAGGGCGCGGGATTGTCGCCGCGATAAAACAGCAGCTCGGGTTGCTGCAGGCGGGTGCTGCCGTCTTCAATCTGGTGTACAGCGTGCTCGGCAGTCAGTCGGTAGGCGACCTGGCCTTGCTCATCGAGCATCTGGATGCGCGCGTTGTCTATATAAAAGTCGGGGCGGGCGTTTTCGCGTTCGACATCCGCCGGCGCAAAGCTGGCAGGGCGGATGTTCCAGTAGCCCACAGCCAGGGCCAGCGCGGCGCCGGCGACCAGCAGCAGACCAAGGGTGAGGTAGCGCGGCAGCCCGAGGTTCACAGGTAGGCTGCCTGTGCCTGCTCAAGGGTGCCCTGGGCGCGCATGATGAGCTCACAGAACTCGCGCGCTGCACCGGCGCCGCCGACCGCGCTGGTAACGCCGTGAGCGTGCTCGCGGACAAAGGCGTCGGCACTGGCAACCGCCATGCCCAGGCCAACCCGGCGCATCACCGGCAGGTCCGGCAGGTCATCGCCGAGGTGGGCAATTTCGTGCATTTCGACCGGTATGATCTGGCGTAGCTCGTTAAGTGCGGTCAGTTTGTCTTCACGCCCTTGGATCAGATGCTTGATACCGAGGTTGGCGGCGCGCCGCTCGACCAAGGGTGACTTGCGACCGCTGATGATGGCGGTTTCGACGCCGGACGCCATCAGCATTTTGATGCCGTGCCCATCCAGCGTGTTAAATGATTTGAACTCGGTACCGTCGGGCATGAAGTACAGGCGGCCGTCGGTGAGTACGCCGTCAACGTCGAAAATGGCCAGGCGGATAGCCTTGGCACGTTGGGTCAGGTTATCCATAGTTAGGCTCACACTACGCCTGCACGCAGCAGGTCATGCATGTTAAGGGCGCCCACCGGTCGGCCGTCACTGTCGACGACAAACAGGCCGTTGATGCGGGCGTCTTCCATTATCTTCAGCGCCTCGGCCGCCAGCATGCCGGCGCGGGCGGTCTTGCAGCCGCGGGTCATCAGGTCGCCGATGCGTACGCTTTGAAAGTCGATGTTCTGATCCAGGGTGCGGCGCAGGTCACCGTCGGTGAAGATGCCAACCAGGGCGCCTTGCTCATCTGCGATGCCGGTCAGGCCGAGACCCTTGCGGGTCATTTCCAGCAGGGCGTCACGCAGCGGCACTTGCGGGCCGACCAGCGGCATGCTGTCTCCACCATGCATGATGTCATCGACCAGCAGCAGCAGGCGACGGCCCAGGCTGCCGCCGGGGTGCGAGAAGGCAAAGTCTTCGGCGCTGAAACCGCGTGCTTCAAGCAGGGCAATCGCCAGGGCGTCGCCCATGACCAGGGCTGTGGTTGTGCTGGAAGTCGGAGCCAGGTTGAGCGGGCAGGCTTCCTGCTCGACGCCGGTGTCCAGGTTGGCGACAGCGGCCTGAGCCAAGGTGGACTCGGCGTTGCCAGTCAGGCTGATCAGTGGCGCGCCAAGGCGTTTGATCAGTGGCAGCAGGGTTACAACCTCGGCCGTGTTGCCGGAGTTGGATAGAGCAATCACCACGTCCTCGGCGGTAATCATGCCCATGTCGCCGTGGCTGGCTTCGCCGGGGTGCACAAAAAAGGCCGGTGTGCCGGTACTGGCCAGGGTTGCCGCCAGCTTGCGGCCAACGTGGCCGGATTTGCCCATGCCGGTGACCACCACGCGGCCACGGCAGGCCAGCAGGGTGGCGCAGGCGGTGCTGAACGGCTCGGCCAGGCGCTGCAGCAGAGAGTCAACGGCGTCGCGCTCCATGCTGATGGTGCGGCGAGCGGAAGCGATGTAGTCAAATTCGGCCATGGGGTGCCTGTCGGTGATCACTGAGCCGGCAAGTATAGCGGTTTGTCCCTGCCAACTCATCCATCGACAACGGCTTGCGCGTGTTTATCCCCGGTTCAGGGTACTTGTCGATTCGTCGCTTGGGCTGTTCTCGGCGCTCTGCTATATTACGCGGCTTGATTTTGCCCTAGGACGGGGCACGACCCTTGAAGGCCCTGGCACCCCATGAATGACGCATCGGATTACATTGTTGAGTTGCAGAACATCACCTTTCGGCGCGGTAGCCGGGTGATCTTCGACAATGTTGATATCCGCATTCCACGCGGCAAGGTGACCGGCATCATGGGCCCCTCAGGCTGCGGCAAGACCACGCTGCTGCGCCTGATTGGCGCGCAGCTGCGCCCGGACAGCGGCTCGATCTGGGTGAATGGTCAGAATATTCCCGAGTTGGGTCGCGAGCAGTTGTTCGCCGCGCGCCAGGATATGGGCATGCTGTTCCAGAGCGGTGCCCTGTTTACCGATTTGAATGTCTTCGAGAACGTCGCTTTCCCGCTGCGGGTGCATACCGACCTGCCCGAAGACATGATTCGTGACATTGTGTTACTGAAATTGCAGGCCGTTGGTCTGCGTGGTGCGCGTGACCTGATGCCCGACGAACTGTCCGGTGGCATGAAGCGTCGGGTTGCCTTGGCGCGGGCCATTGCCCTCGACCCTGCGCTGATGATGTATGACGAGCCCTTCGTCGGTCAGGATCCGATCTCCATGGGTGTGCTGGTACGGCTGATCCGGCTGCTGAACGATGCGCTCGGGTTGAGCAGCATCGTGGTGTCCCATGATCTGGCTGAAACCGCCAGCATCGCCGACTACCTCTACGTGGTGGGGGACGGGCAGGTGCTCGGGCAGGGTACGCCGGATGAACTGATGAACTCCGATAGCCCGCGCATTCGCCAGTTTATGCAGGGCGAGCCAGACGGCCCGGTGCCCTTCCATTTTCCGGCACAGGATTATGTGCAGGATTTGCTACAGACGGAGAAAAACGCGTGAGCCTGCTCGACAGGGTGGTACTGCTCGGACGGGCAGGGCTGGATACGTTGGCCGCACTGGGGCGCTCTGGCCTGTTTTTGGTCAATGCACTGTTTGGTCGGGCGCGCTTCGGCAGCGGCTGGGCACTGCTGGTCAAACAGCTGCACGCTGTCGGTGTGCTGTCGCTGGCGATCATCGTGGTATCGGGGCTGTTTATCGGCATGGTACTGGCGCTGCAGGGCTACAACATTCTGTCCGGTTACGGCTCGGAGCAAGCAGTTGGCCAGATGGTCGCCCTGACCTTGCTGCGTGAGCTGGGGCCGGTGGTTACTGCACTGCTGTTCGCCGGTCGGGCCGGCTCGGCGCTGACCGCCGAGATTGGCCTGATGAAGGCTACCGAGCAGCTGTCGAGCATGGAAATGATCGGCGTTGACCCGCTCAAGTATGTCATTGCACCGCGCCTGTGGGCCGGCTTCATCTCCATGCCGCTGCTGGCCATGGTGTTCTGCGTGGTGGGTATCTGGGGCGGCGCCCTGGTGGCGGTTGACTGGCTGGGCGTCAATTCCGGCTCTTACTGGTCAAACATGCAGAACTCGGTCGAGTTTGTTGATGACGTATTGAACGGCCTGATCAAGGCCGTGGTGTTTGCCTTTGTCGTGACCTGGATCGCGGTTTTCCAGGGGTACGACTGCGAGCCGACCTCCGAGGGCATCAGCCGAGCGACCACGCGCACCGTGGTTTATGCCTCGCTGGCCGTGCTGGGGCTGGACTTCATTCTGACTGCACTGATGTTTTGATTAGCCAAGGAACATGCCCATGCGTACCCGTAACCTGGAACTGATTGTCGGCGTCTTTATTCTTGCCGGCTTGCTCGCGCTGGCGGTTTTGGCGGTGCGCGTCAGTGGCCTGACGACCAGCAGCACTGGCAATACCTACAGCGTGCACGCCTATTTCGACAACGTGGCGGGGCTGACGCCGCGAGCCAAGGTCACCATGTCTGGTGTCACCATTGGTCAGGTCACGGCGATTGTCTTCGACAAGAACCGCTACGCCGCGCGGGTTGATCTGGCGATCAACAGCAATATAGATACCCTGCCGGCCGACAGCACGGCCTCGATCCTGACCGCCGGACTGCTGGGCGAGAAGTACGTGGGTATCTCTGTGGGTGGCGATGATGAGCTGCTGGTGGATGGCAGCGAGCTGTACGACACCCAGTCGGCACTGGTGCTGGAGGAACTGATTGGTCGGTTTCTGCTCAATACGGTAAGCAAGGACGACTGATCCCGGTCGGCCTTTCAGGAGAGAGTAGCTATGCGTTCTATCATCAATGCCATCGTTGCCCTGGGTCTGCTGTTGCCGGCACTGGCTCAGGCCAACGCGACGCCTCAGCAGATTGTTGAGGATACTTCCAACAAGGTCATGGCTGTGCTGGATGCCAACCGTGAAACCTACCGCAACGATGTGGACGCCTTTACCCAGGGCCTCAATGAGGTGCTCGAGCCGGTGGTCGACTTTGACGGCATCGCCCGCAGCGTGATGACTGTGCGCTATAGCCGCAGCGCCACGGACGAGCAGATGCAGCGTTTTATCGACACCTTCAAGCGCAGCATGGTGCAGTTCTACGGTAACGCGCTGCTGGACTTCCAGAGCGGCGAAATCACGGTGCTGCCGGCCAACAATCGTGAGCCGCGCCCGGATCGCGCCAGTGTAGACATGCAGGTCAAGGCGGGCGACGGCCAGGTCTACTCGGCCACATACACCCTGTCGCTGGTGAATGACCAGTGGAAGGTGCGTAACGTGATTGTCGAAGGCATCAACATCGGTCTGCTGTTCCGCGATCAGTTTGCCCAAGCGATGAAAACCCATCGCAACGATCTGGATGCGGTTATCGACAACTGGGGCAGTGTGGTTGCCCAGTCACGTGAGACTGTTGAAAAAGAGACCGAGCAGTGAGTCAGGCGCGCCTGCAGGTGGACGCTGATGGCGTAGTGCAGCTGTGCGGCGTGCTGGATTTTGACAGCGCGCCAGCGCTGCGTGAGCAACTGCTTGATGCCACTGCGCAGGGCCAGGGAGCATTGGTGCTGGACTTTGCCCAGGTTACCCAGGCCAACAGCGTCGCGCTGTCGCTGCTGCTGCGTGCCGCCGAGCAGGCCGGCCGCAATGGGCGAGGGCTTCAGCTACGCGCGTTGCCGGCCGGCGTGCAGAGCATGGCGCGGGTCTGCGGTCTGGAAGACTGGCTGCAGCAACACACCCCGGCCGCCACCTAATTGAACAGGGCGCAGTGCAATCGCGCTGCGCCGCAAGGAGTTACCAGTAAGATGCAATCAACCGAAGTCAAAACGCTGATCGAAAGCAACCTGGCCGATGCCCGGGTAGAAGTCGAAGGTGAGGGCTGTAACTTCCAGCTCAACCTGATCAGCGATACGCTGGCGGCGCTCTCGCCGGTCAAGCGTCAGCAGCAGGTCTATGCACTGCTGAACCCCTATATTGCCGACGGTCGTATCCACGCCGTTACCATGAAGTTCTACACCCAAGAGGCCTGGGCGTCGCGCGCCTGAGGTCTGGAGCATCTACCGCAAATGGACAAACTAGTCATCACCGGCGGCAACCGCCTGGACGGGGAAATCTGGATTTCCGGTGCCAAGAACTCAGCCTTGCCAATCCTCGCTGCCACGCTGCTGGCGGATGAACCGGTCACCATCTCCAACCTGCCGCACCTGCATGACATCACTACCATGCTGGAGTTGTTCGGCCGCATGGGCGTGCATCCGGTGGTCGATGAGCGCTTGGGCGTCGAGGTAGACCCGACTGGCATCCAAACGCTGGTTGCCCCGTACGAGCTGGTAAAGACCATGCGTGCGTCCATTTTGGTGCTCGGGCCGATGGTCGCCCACTTTGGTCAAGCCGAAGTAGCGCTGCCCGGTGGCTGCGCCATCGGCTCACGCCCGGTCGACCTGCACATTCGCGGGCTGGAAGCCATGGGTGCCGAAATTACGGTAGATGGCGGCTATATCAAGGCCAAGGCGCCTGAGGGCGGCCTGCGTGGTGCGCACTTCCTGTTTGATGTGGTCAGTGTCACAGGCACCGAGAACATTCTGATGGCGGCCACCCTGGCCAAGGGCAAGACGGTTATCGAGAACGCTGCGCGCGAGCCTGAGGTTGTTGACCTGGCCGAGTGCCTGATTGCCATGGGCGCTCAGATCAGTGGCCATGGCACCGACACCATCACCGTACAGGGTGTTGAGCGTCTGCACGGTGCACGTTACTCGGTCATGCCCGATCGTATCGAAACCGGTACCTTCCTAGTCGCGGCCGCCGCTACCCGTGGTCGCGTCAAGCTCAAGGGTACTGACGCCGGCATTCTGGATTCAGTGCTGCTCAAGCTGGAAGAGGCGGGCGCCCATATTGATGCCGGCAAGAACTGGATCGAGCTGGATATGAAGGGCAATCGCCCGCGCGCCGTGAACCTGAAAACCGCGCCTTATCCGGCCTTCCCGACGGACATGCAGGCGCAGTTTGTCGCCATGAATACGGTGGCCGAAGGCACCGGCACCGTGATCGAAACCATCTTTGAAAACCGCTTCATGCACGTGCAGGAAATGAACCGCATGGGTGCGCGTATTCTGGTGGAGGGCAACACCGCCATTATCACCGGCGTTGAGCAGCTCAAGGCTGCCCCGGTGATGGCTACTGACCTGCGCGCTTCGGCGAGTCTGGTGATCGCAGGCCTGGTGGCTGATGGCGACACCATGGTGGACCGCATCTACCACATCGACCGCGGTTACGAATGTATTGAAGAGAAGCTGCAGGCGCTTGGCGGTATCATTCGCCGCGTACCGGCCTAACAGAGAGTATTCATGAGCCAGACCCTGACCATTGCCCTGTCCAAGGGGCGCATCCTTGACGACACCCTGCCGCTGCTTAAAGAGGCGGGGATCGAGCCGACCGAGGATCTGGAAAAGAGCCGCAAGCTGATTTTTCCGACCACCGACCCGAATGTCCGCCTGCTGATTGTGCGTGCCACCGATGTGCCGACTTACGTCGAGCATGGCGCCGCCGATCTGGGCGTGGCTGGCAAGGACGTGCTGATGGAGTATGGCAGTCAGGGCCTCTATGAGCCGCTGGATTTGAAAATCGCCAACTGCAAGCTGATGACCGCAGGCCCGGTGGATGCACCGGAGCCGACCGGTCGCTTGAAGGTCGCCACCAAGTTCGTCAATGTTGCGCGCCGCTACTATGCCGAACAGGGTCGCCAAGTTGACGTTATCAAGCTGTACGGCTCCATGGAGCTGGCGCCGCTGGTGGGCCTGGCCGACAAGATCATCGACGTGGTCGACACCGGTAATACGCTCAAGGCCAATGGCCTGGAGCCGCAGGAACTGATCGCCATGATCAGTTCGCGCTTGATCGTCAACAAGGCTTCGATGAAGATGAAGCATGCGCGTATCAAGAGCCTGATTGATTTGCTGGCCGAGGCAGTTGAACGCCGCAGCGCCTGAGTCTGACCCTGAACCCGTTTCCCTGTTTTTGTGAAGGTATCCTTATGAGTACGCCGTTGAAAATCGCCCGCCTGAACGCCAATCAGAGCGATTTTGCCGCGCATCTGGACGCCTTGCTGGCCTGGGAAGGGGTGTCGGACAAGGCGGTCAATGACCGCGTTGAGGAGATTATTGCCGCCGTGCGCTCCAACGGCGACGCGGCGCTGGTCGAGTACACAGAGCGTTTTGACGGCCTGTCTGTAGACAGCATGGCGGGCCTGATCCTTGATCGTGCCCGCCTGGAGTTGGCGCTTGAGCGCATCACTCCCGAGCAGCGCGAGGCCCTGTCCGTTGCTGCCGAGCGCGTGCGCAGCTACCACGAACACCAGCGTCAGGATTCCTGGCGCTACACCGAGGCCGATGGCACTGTGCTGGGCCAGCAAATCACACCGCTGGACCGCGTCGGTTTGTATGTGCCGGGCGGCAAGGCCTCTTACCCGTCCTCGGTGCTGATGAATGCCATTCCCGCCAAGGTCGCCGGCGTGCCGGAAGTGGTTATGGTGGTGCCGACCCCGCGTGGCGAGATCAACGAGCTGGTGCTGGCAGCGGCTTGTCTGGCCGGTGTCGACCACGTGTTTACCATCGGCGGTGCTCAGGCTGTTGCGGCGTTGGCTTACGGCACCGAAAGCGTACCGCAGGTCGACAAGATCGTCGGCCCCGGCAACATCTATGTTGCCACCGCCAAGCGCGCGGTATTCGGTCAGGTGGGCATCGACATGATTGCCGGCCCGTCCGAGATTCTGGTGGTGTGTGACGGCCAGACCGATCCAGACTGGATTGCCATGGACCTGTTCTCCCAGGCCGAGCACGACGAAGACGCCCAATCCATTCTGCTCTCGCCGGACGCCGATTTTCTTGACGCGGTGGAGGCTAGTCTCAATCGCCTGATCGGCGACCTGGAGCGTGATGCCATTGTCCGTGTGTCGCTGGAAAACCGTGGCGCACTGATCAAGGTGGATGATCTGGCTCAGGCTTGCGAGCTGACCAATCGTATCGCGCCAGAGCACTTGGAACTGTCCGTTGCTGACCCCGAAGCGCTGCTGCCGCAGGTGCGTCATGCCGGCGCCATCTTTATGGGCCGCTACACCCCGGAAGCACTGGGTGATTACTGCGCCGGCCCCAACCACGTACTGCCGACCTCCGGCACCGCGCGTTTTTCTTCGCCGCTGGGCGTCTATGACTTCCAGAAACGCTCTTCGATCATCTTCTGCTCCCCCGAAGGTGCCTCCGAGCTTGGCAAGACCGCCTCAGTGCTCGCCCGTGGCGAAAGCCTGACCGCGCACGCGCGCAGTGCGGAGTACCGCATTAAGAACTAGCGGCAAGCTTCAAGCTGCAAGCGATAAGCCGAGCGGTGTAGGCTCGGCCCGCGGGGTTT
>CERX01001877.1_pt1 | contig 10092 bp, 3 predicted proteins | sample 350251 | NCBI WGS metagenome assembly CERX01 (sample SAMEA2621044, study PRJEB7988) | marine metagenome | biome: marine biome (ENVO:00000447); feature: deep chlorophyll maximum layer (ENVO:xxxxxxxx); material: "saline water (ENVO:00002010), including plankton (ENVO:xxxxxxxx)" | depth 50 m
TCAATATATTCCATATGCTGACTTGCTTTAAGGTTAAGTATTAGATCAACACTGTCAACTTTAAAACCTCCACGCATAGTATATCCATTCTCAACAGTAACAACATTTGGTAATGCTTTGTTGTTTATGTCTAAACTTTTAATATAGAAATCACTATTCACAAAAAAGTCTTCTTCTGGTATTCTTGAAATCAATTCAGCATTACCAAGAAGAGTAAAGTATGTCATATAATCCTTATTTGAAGCATTCTCCCCAAAAACTAATTTTGAGCCAGGCATGATAATTATCCCTCCACCAAAAAGACCACTTGAGGATAGTGTATCATTTATCATAACGTATTTATCTCCTCCAGCAGATATACTAATTAATCGATCAGAATCCACTGAGGAACCATTCCTGAAAATTACTCTTGAAGATCCACCTGCATTTACCTGAATCCCTTCAATAGAGTCGTTAGATCTTATTTTAACATCCAATTCAAATCTCAAATCAATATTTGATCCATTATTTTGAATAACTGCATTAACACCGGAACCGTTTAGAGTTAGTGTAGAGTCACCAACACTAGAAATATGAGAACTACCAAACCCTCCAGGTAATTTAATCTGAGCTATCTCAACATTTTTATCTAGAATTAATGAATCGTTAAGGATTACTTTAGCTGAAGCAACATTTGGTATGCCATTACTCCAGTTGTTAACATTTGACCAGAGCATATCTCCTCCATCGTTAGTAAAGGTTGACTGAGAAATAACTTTACCTGCTATCTTACCAGAACTATTGATTACAACTTCAGTTCCACCTATATCAATTTTATTTAATTGATCAGTAGTTACTCCATTAGCACTTGTACCGAAGCCGATAACATTATCCTTAAAACCACTTATAACCAACTTACCATCACCCCAATTTGAAGAAGAATTATCAGTAAAAGTAACTTCTGTTACTGATGCATCAAGACTTAATTTTAAGTTACCAGAACCCATAGTTATCATACCCATACTGTTCTGGTTAGCATTAGCTAATAATGTGAAATCTTTATCTGATATATTAATATCTCCTTTAAATATATTTTTACCATTTAAAATAAGTTTAGGATTGCTCGCATTCCCAGGGCTAACAAAAATTCCATTAGAAATAAAGGTGCCATCATCGTTTGTATTTGCTGTTATTTGAGCGTTAGCACCTAAAAACATAAACTCTCCGTTATAACCTAAATTATCAGAAGTATTTCCAAATGTAATATTAGTGTCATCACCAACTTGGAAAGCACCAGAACCAATCAATTCCCCAGCAAATGAGAAGGATCTATTAATCTTACCTACAAATTTTGTTGATACAGCAAGAGATAATTCTGAGTTTGGACCAAAATTTATGCTTGCAGTCCCACCACCATTAATCTGTATGGTCTCGGGGTCATTTGAGGTTATGTCCACTTTTAAATCAAATGTTAGATTCTTATCTGGAGAATTATTTTGGACCGGTTGCGTGACAGCTGAGCCAGTTAGTGTAAGTTTAGAATTATTAGATGAGGTAATAGCTACATCTTTACCAACATTAGCTAATTTAATTTGTGCTATTGACACATCTTTGTCTAATATTAATGAGTCCTCTAATGTTACCTTAGCTGTAGACACATTAGGTATTCCATTGTTCCAGTTTTGAATATTTGACCAAAGTTTATCTCCACCACCATTTGTAAATGTAGATACAGAAACATCAGGTGGAGTTTCTGATCTAATTTTACCTGAAGAACTAATTTCTAAAACTGTTCCACCAACATCTATTTGAGAAAGTTGTGATGAAGTTAATCCGGATGCACTATTTCCAAAACTTAATACATCATCAATAAAACCTGTTATGATAATTTTACCATTACCCCAACCTGATGATGAATTATCAGCAAATGCAATTGAAGTAACACCTGGGTCAATACTTAGATTAATTCTTGCAGAATCTGTCATTGTAATTAATCCAGCATTTGACTGATTAGCGTTTATATCTAAATTTAAAGCTTTGTCTGAATCTATCTGAAGCGTACTCTTTAAAATATCCTCTGTATTTACCGTTATACTACCCCCAGTATTAACAATAATTTTGGTTCCAGATGATTTGAATTTATTTTTTGCTGAGCTGATAGTAAGTTTTCCATTTCCAGCATTTCCTGTAAACCTCAAAGCACTTGCATGTTCAGAAAAATCTGAATTATCTCCAAAAGTAACATTAGTATTAGCGTTTATATTGAACCACTTATTAGAGATATATTTACCATTTATGTGGTGTTCGGTATTTGCTTTAGAATTAGGATTAGATAGAGTTAATGTAGCAGTATTATTTGTTAGGGATGAATTAAAAAAGATTTTTGCTCGCGCACCGTTTGTAGCAAACGATTTCCCTTGAGTATCAGTAGTGTTTATTATTACAGGGAGCTGAAACTCAACAGATGAGTCATCTCCATTAGCCTGAACTGGTTGACCGACATTTCCATTACCAGTTATTGTAAGAGATTTTTGAGGAGAAACGGTAATTTGGCCTACCATATTTTTGTGGAAAGTACAGATGTAATAATATGTTCCAGCAGCAACTCCGGTTAAATCCCATGAAATAGTATCCCCTTTAGTCCCATTATTTGTCACTCCAGAAACTAATTTACTTGCATCATAAGCTCCAGAACTTGAAAGTTCAGATACAATGGCAAATGGATGTGTTGCTAGAGTATTACTTGTGGCATCAAATACTAACTTATCTCCAACATTTACTGATATATCAGGGTCATTTTGGTTACTAAATGACAATTCAGAGCTATTAAATATATAGTTTGCATTACCTGATGCTGTTAGTCCAACATTAAATGTTCTACTACTCTTAATAACTACTCCTTTCCTTGCCGCAATTACTTGTTTTACAGTATAATCATTATCAAGAATTAAAACTCCCTTGACCGTCTGTATCTTAATTTTGTCAGTTGATGTAGGAACTGAACCACCAACCCAATTTGCTGAATTTGAAAATAGGCTGTCTCCCCCAGAATTATTAAAAACTTTCTGACCAGATACTGATATAGATATGATAGAAAAGATAAATAGAAAGATATTAATCTTCATAGCGAAGGCTACCCTAATTTGAAGGTTATAGGAAGAATCATCCTAACCCTAACAGGTCTTCCTCGCTGTTTTCCTGGCGACCACTTCTTTGCCTTTGAAATAACTCTAACAGCTTCCTCATCACACCCTGCACCAATTCCTTTGATAGCCTGGACATCAGTAAGGGTACCATCCTTCCCAACAACAAACTGGACAAAAACTTTACCCTCAATCCCCATCCTTCTTGCCTGAGCAGGATATCTTAATGTAGTAGCAACATACTTATAGAAAGCACTCATACCACCCGGTGGCGTGGGCTGATCTTCTACAATGGTAAAAATCTCATCAACTTCTTCCTCTTCAGGAGCTTCCTCAAAAACAATTTCTTCTATTACGGTTTCTTCTGTGATTTCCACATCAATCTCTATCTCTATCTCCTCTTCAATTTCTTCTTCATCAGGGACCTCGATAATTTCAGGTTGTTGTATAACTGGTGGTGGTGGTGGTGGTTGCTCAGTTGGAGGAATTTCCATTAGATCTTCGAAATCATCATCTATTGAACCTAAATCCATACCCGCGCCCCTATCATAAAATCTCCACTCAAACGCAGTTATAACTAATAATAGGCTAACACAAAGTCCGATATTGAGAAAAAGACCACTTCTTCTCTCTAAATCAGCTTCAGGGTTTTTCTTTAATTCCATTAATCTAATATAAGTAAATGATATCTATTTATTAAAAATTTTAACACAAAAAACACCAGATAGTACACCAAGAATATTTAATAGCAAATCATAATAATCAAAATTTCTAAAAGGTACATATAACTGTTGAATCTCAGTCGAAACTCCAAATACTGTTAGAATTAATAGTATCATAACAAAAATGTTAAAGCTAAAATTACCCTTATATAGGTGTATGGTTTTTGATGTTAATAAAGACTGAATAAAAAATAGGCTAAAATGAATTAATTTATCAAGATGACTAAATCTGGAGTAAGTAGAGCTTTCAGGTTGATAATATATCATTAGATATATTATTAAAAAAAACCAGATGAAATTAAAAGATAGATATAAAAAAAAACTAACCGGTAATTTTTTCATATGCAGCAAGATCAAGAAGTTCGTTGACTTGAGCAGGGTCATCGAGTTTAATTTTAACCATCCACCCCTCGCCATAAGGGTCATTATTTACAAGTTCTGGCTCAGACTCAAGTTTCTCGTTTACTTCAAGAATAACTCCATTGACAGGCATAAATAAATCTGAGACTGTTTTTACAGCCTCTATAGTTCCAAAAACATTTCCCATATCAACTGACTCTTCCAAGGTCTCAATCTCAACATATACTATGTCTCCTAACTCACCTTGAGCAAAGTCTGTAATGCCAATGTAGGCGTGTTCACCATCTACTCTAATCCACTCATGGTCTTTTGTATATTTCAATTCTTTTTGATCCATTGAACGAATATAGTAAATGAAATTTTTATATAAAAGTAAAGGTATTACTGATTCAAACTTAATCTTAATCTTGCGCCAAAACTTGTAGAATATCTTGGGAAAGAATTTGATACAGTTGGTTTATTTATTACCCTATCATAATAAATAACTAGATTCATTCTATCATTAACAGTATAATTTATATTAGGTCTCAACTGAAAATTATAATTACCATTTGTCACTACACTTTCGTCATCTATCTTCCTCTGTATTGTCTTTGTATTTCTAATCGTGAAGTTTAATCTGAATTCAATCTCATTATCTAGAATTATTGTATTTCCCTGATATTTAAAAGGAAGTCTTAACTCGTCCTTTGTATATCCAAAATCAATAGTAAAATCTGAGTTTCTCATTTCATTTACTTGTGAATTTGATAGGTTTAACATAATATTTCTATCTTTTTTAAAATCAATTCTAGCATTTAAGTTATTCTTAGTCCTCAAATTTAAGCCTATAAGTGGAGCAAATCTCTCAACAATTCTTACCTGGTTAATAATATAAAATGGAATTAATCCATTTTCAGTCTGCTCCGATGCTAGTGGGTAATTCATTAATGAATTTGTAAAGTCGAGATTATTCTGATATAAAAGAGAATTAGAAAACTCGCCAACGGAGTAGGTACTTTGGTATGAATGAGTCAAAGTTATTGTAGTGAAAATTTCACTGAGTGACTTTATCTTACTTAATCCGGAAAAATCAATTCTCCAGTTTGGTATTGGAATTTTAGGAAATGGCTTAAGAGAAAAATTAGAAGGATCAGAATCTGAGTAAGCAGAAATAAAAGCTGGAATTAAAACATCTTGAGAATTAAGTCCATACTCTCCAGAACCGTTTAAGTCATTTAACCTTGACCTTATGATATTCCTATTTTCCACAAATTTCTGAAAGGTAGAAGAGTTTTTTGAATTATCATCACTGACAAAAGCAGTTTTTATTGCCAAGAATGATAAAGAAAAATTGCCACCTCTACTTGGTGTGAGTGAAACGTATGAGTCATCTGAAGAATTGTAACGGAATATTTCTTGAAAATTTTCTGAAACCAGTCTTTTAGCATCCAACTGGATCCTAAACCCATTAACTGGCTCTAAGCTACTTCTAAATTGAAAATTATGATTACGACTTTGGAGAAATGGGGTATTTAGAAAATCATTCTTAACCAGCCAGCCATTTCTTGCAGCTCTTTTTCTTACTCCGGCATCTTGCGATCCAAAAATAAAATCCCATCCAGGAGATCCAGAAATATTATTCATACCGAATATGCCTGGCGAATCAATTATACCTGACATAGCGGTTCTCTCAGTAACGTTGTAAGTTAAATTAATTGATTTTAAAGACATTACCATCTTCATTATACCATCGAAAACCCTTGACTGGAAGACTGTTCCTGTAGAATCTTTTTCTTTAAATTTTTTTGTATAATTTTTAAATATTGGGATTTTATCATAAAATTTATTCACATCAAGTTTTGTAGATAGTGCATATTCTCTTCCATTTTCAACAATATTTCCTAGTGTATCAGATTGCTGATAGGAACCAGCAGACCACATATATCTAGATGAATATTTAGCTGTAGAACTTACCCAGTCTAATAAAGGAATTTTATCTATAGGGAGTTTATAATTTATAGATGTTGATTGATTAAAGTTTTTTGTTCTACCTAACTTCTTTAAGTTATAGTACATACTATCAAGTTTTTCTTGAGTGTCTAACTCACCCTCAGGCTCATCTACTACTGAGTTATCTATAACATTAAAATCAATATTCATACTACTAAAAATATTCCACTGTAGACCATATGATTTGTTAAGAGAAAAATATTTCTCAAAAATTGGATCAACTCCAGAAGTAGTTAAATCTGAATTTCGATACTGGGTCTTATTAAAAGACCTATTCATATCTCCTCTTATATTTACACTTGAAGGTATGGGATTAAAGTTAATATCTTTAATCAACTTTAAAATCTTAGAATCAAAAAACTTAACATTTTTAAATGGTTGAATAGAAATTGTCTTAGGCGAGAAGTTGTAGGAAATATTACCTCTGTGTTCTTTGGTTTCAAGAGTCTGAGTTGTAACATTTGAACTTTTTCTCTCACTATAAGAGAAACTTGTTGAAAAATTTTCAATATCCCAGAAATCAACTCTTGACTCTGAATTTGTTCTTTCCTTCCTGACATTTGCAAAGCTAATAGATTTTGACTCCATCCTCTCCTCAGTTAACTTCTTATAGTCTTCCTTCTCTTTCCTTGTATCGAATGAGTTTATTGAGGCGCTTAATGGTATATCTTTATCTAGTGGATCATATTTAGGCGTAACTACTGTCTTAGACGTTGAGATATATAAAGGTAATTTAACACCCGACTTAGAAGGTAAAAATTTATCTAAATTTAAATTTGCAGATGCATCATACTGCATTGTCTCCTCTCTAGATCTCTCGGATATTCTCTGCTGAATTGAACCAAATCCTACTGATGTATATCTTGCTGATGTCGAAACTGTTCCTAAATCTGATAACTTCATATTTAAACTTGCATTAGCGGCCCAACCCTTTGTCTTGTCGAAATCCGTTAACCTTAGCTCGTTGAACCATAAACATGCAGACTTTGACGATCTATCCTCACTTATAGGGTTTTTAACTCCTATCATAAAATTTAATACAGAACTCAAAGAGGGTCTTCCAACAATCCTAAAAATATATTTACCATTCCTCGAGGGCCTAGAGTATGGAATTGAAATATCTGACACTTCCCTGTTTCTCTCTGATTTGAGAGCTAACAACTCCTCAATAAATACATTAATCTCATTCTCTTCAGGCCAAATTGCTCTTGCTAGATTTGATCCATTCTGATTAAGAAGTGATGGTCTTGTAATCTTTAATGGCAACTCTATCTCGTAGTAATTATTTTCGTAATCACTTCCAAACCTTAAAAAAGCATTAATCTCGTCGTCAGAAATTATATCTCCATCGACTGGTTCTGCATGAATAAACATTTTAATTCTCCCGTAATTAATCAAATCGAAATTTGATTCTTTAAAGACAGCCTTCGCATCTCCATCATATAAGTCATCTACACACAATTGGAGTGACTGCTCATTCGTTCTCCTTTGGACAATTGTTGTATTATCAATATCTCTTGGTATTCCTGGAGGAACTACATATGGTGATTTAGTATCTGAACCTATACTATTTTCCTCTATACTCACGACAGATATTTGCATATCAGAATCTGTGATCTCAGTAACTTCATTTAAACCAGATTGGTAAAGATTACTATCATACTTTCTCCATTGACTACCAACCATCTGAAATTTCGCAAACCTTAGAACTACAGGATCTTCCCAGTCAGTAAGGTATGTTCTTATAAATCTTATAGTCTTAAAATCTGAAATATTACCATGTACTCTATCAGGGTTTCTTATTGGTATCCTAAACTGATACCATGTAGCATTTCCAGACTGATCAGTTATCTTATCTACAATATTATTTAAGCCAATATTCATTGAACCTGGCCTCAAGTCAATCTCATACTCATAATAACTCTCGAGATCAGAGAGAGTATTATCCTCATTTAAATCCTCATTTTCTGGAAATGGAGATCCTTGAGATGAAAAGTTAGTATTTGAGTTAAGGGGTGTATTACCCTCCATTCCATTAAAATTTTTATACCTCTCCAGAATTTTCTTATCGGATGCATCAAGGTCTTCTCCTAGGTAGTACTTAAAGTTATCTGCTGAAACATCAGAAATTAATTTTTCCGAGGCTTCTGAATTTAGAGATAACTTGTCAATAAAATTTTGTTGAAAATAATTTACTTCTCCCGCGTTTTTTAAACCATCTAAACCGACATCTTGGTTCTCTCTGGATTCAGTATTATTTTCAAAAAATTTTGTTAAATATTGTTTTGAAGTTACTCTCCCCCACTCATTATATTTTATGCCCGAATCAGAATAATCTGAAGAGAGACCATTCTCGAAAGCATGAACATTATCTTTCATTAGATCCTCAGAAACATTTCCTAAATTAAATATAAGTTTACCTCCTGAAGAGTTGTTATCATTAAAAATACCATCTAAAACTTTTCCATTCTCTCCATCTATAAAAGGATCCATCATCCAGAATTCAATATACTGAACATTTGTACGATCAAAATCAGTATCATTTGAGATACTTCTTGTAATTGCTCCAAAATTTAAAGCTGGATTCTTAAGTAGCCCAGAGGAAGTAAGATCAGGATTATAATTGTACTGCCCTCTCTCGCTTGGGAAGTATGCTATATCAAAAACAGGTAGGTTTGTGTTAATAAGTTGCCTGTCCTGCTGTCTGAAAATATCTTGTGGAGAGATAGCTTTTATATAATTATTTTCTAAATCATCCAATGTGATATTACGAGGTTTTTGAGTTCCTCCATTCAAATAAAAGATATTATCAATCGTGTACCATGCTATCTTAGCTCTATTGTAGGAATATCCTAAATTATTTGATGTTAAATTACTTTTATCAAACTTATCATTTGTAGTTTGAGGTGTTGACCCTAACTTCCAAGATAAATTCGAGCCTCCAATTGTAATAGGGATAACAGCACTCTCGAAATCATCTATATATGTAATTCCCTCCCCATTAATCATATTTGATGTACCAGGTACTATTTGAGCAAATTCTGTACTAAAATTAATATTTGACATCTCTCTTGTTCCTAATAGAGGAATCGCATTTATTACCTTAGTAATTAACTCACTCTCCTTATCAATATTAAAATCAAATCCATATTTAGTGTTTTTAACTGGTTCATTTCCAACACTAAATCTTGTTATCCCACCTGGTCTCTCATTTAAATGAAATACCGTAAAACCCAAATTTATATTTTCATCAAACTCATATTCAGCCCTAGCGCCTGATAGCCATTTTGTTTGAAAATTAAAAAGATCAGCCTTCTCAAAAGATACATTTATTTCTTGCCCAGAACTCAGTATTGAAGGGTTTAAAATTCTAACAGTTCCCAAACTATAATTAACGGTATAGTCTGTACCCTCAACTAATTGAAGGTTTCCAGCAGTTACAACAACTGAGTTTTCAGATATTCCTAGACCAGGTAAATTTATTTCACTTCCTGAACCTGATGAGACGGTACCAACAATAAAAAATTTATTTTTTGATAATACTTTTTCAGCTTCGTCTTGTGTCATTTCATACAACTCATTGTAGACGTACCTTTCAGATAAATCTACCTCTGAACTTTCCTGAAAATACGAGTCAAGGGTAGATCCAAATGGTTCTAAAACTGGAAAAATAATATTTCCCCTCTCAGGGTTAATGGTAAAACCTTCTACAAAATCAAAATTACCGTCATATTGAGGGTCATTATTGGAGTTTAGTCTATCTAAACCTAAAAGTCTAACAAGAGGCTTATCTCTAGTAAGTATACCCTCATTTAAGCTTGGATTATTAAAACCAACTGCATCGTCTCTGTAATTGACTTTAAGCTCAAAATTTTCACTTTCAATTCTAGTTGCGT
>CERX01160477.1_pt1 | contig 10077 bp, 6 predicted proteins | sample 350251 | NCBI WGS metagenome assembly CERX01 (sample SAMEA2621044, study PRJEB7988) | marine metagenome | biome: marine biome (ENVO:00000447); feature: deep chlorophyll maximum layer (ENVO:xxxxxxxx); material: "saline water (ENVO:00002010), including plankton (ENVO:xxxxxxxx)" | depth 50 m
TAGGACTAATAATAAATTATTAATGATTAAAGATGATGATGGTATAATATGGGAATCAACAACCGATATGGAAATTACAAGATTACTTTCAGGTGCAGATTTTGGTGATTCAGAAGACATAGTTTATTTAGGTAATAATGAATACGCGATTGTTACTGAGGAGGGGAGATTATATATTGGTTTAATTAATGAAAATGATATAATTATCCAACCAGAAAGTTTTCAAGAAATTATTTTTGATGATGATGATGGCAATGATGGGGCAGAAGGCGTGGCTTATGATTCATTAAATCAAAAATTTTATGTTGTTAAAGAAAAAAATCCTATGAAATTTGGTACTTTTGATAGGCCTAGCCATAATAATGATATTTCAATTGAAATGATGATACCTTTTGATGCAGAATCACAATTTTTTGGTTTGGTAGATGATCTTTCTTCGATAACATTTGATTACCGTACAAACCGTGTTTTAATATTGAGTGATGATAGTCAAAGGGTGTTAGACGTAGACCCCCTAAATGGAAATATTTGGGGTGTAATGGATGTTGATGGAATGGGAAAAGGCGAAGGGCTTACTTTTATTAATGATAATTATGATTTATTAATTGTAGGTGAACCGAATTACTATACCCTTTATTCATCTAGCCTTAATTTAAATGACAGTTACTCTAATATGAGTATCATTCTCTCTCATAATTATCCAAACCCTTTCAATCCTTCCACAACACTGCAATACAATTTATCTCATGATGAATTTGTAACTATTACTATCTATGATATGCTGGGTAATCTCATTAATGTTCTTTTCGATGGAAACCAGAAATCTGGTTATAAATCCATAGAATGGAACGCCACCAATAACCAAGGTCAGCCAGTATCCGCAGGGGTATATCTTTATAGCATTGAAGCAGGAGACTTCAGGCAGACCAAGAAGATGATACTGTTAAAATAGAATTATTATTAAACCATCAAGCCCCACATTCGTGGGGTTTTTTGTTTGTGGGATGATTGGTAGATTTGGATAATTAGTTTAATCCATTAAAAAAATAATTATATTTTCTTTAGGCTTATTATGATAAACTTTATTTTAGCTATATAATGAAAGCATTAAACCATAATTTCTAAATGGATCGTTTTCAGGTATGCCGCAAGTTAGTTTTACCATTCTTTTGTTTGTTATTTTATAAGCAAGAAGTGAATGCTCAGATGAATTATCCAGATGTCATGTTAAATATCGGTGACGCAAATTATGGAATATTTGATGGAGATGCATCATATGATGAGGAAAAAGCACTAAATCATATTCGTCGCGAGAGGTTTTATCTTATATTACCGAGTGTTATGCGGGAAGCCAAAGTCGACATGTGGATACATGTGATTCGACCTTGGTCTTGGGGAGGAACTGATCCACTTAGATATGAATTTGGAAGTAAATCTGGTGTGTTCATTTTCACTGACCGTGGTGATGAAAATATAGAAAAGGCAGTTTTTCAAGGTGAGGTGCAAGATCCAAGTGCCTACGATATCGTTGGTGAAAGGTATAAGTATCTCAGCCAGCAGGATTACGAATTCATGGATTGGTCAGATGAGAATCCAGGAGAGTCGTATAAGTCGGAATTGGATTTTAGATTTGAAGGGATTGGTGAGTTTATTGCCGAACGCAATCCAAAGCGAATTGCAGTAAATTACATGGAAACTTTGTCTTTTTCTGAAGGATCAGAAACTTTCTCGATGGCACTTACCGATGGCATTTCGTATACGGACTATATCCAATTATCCAAATCATTAGGAGATAAATATGCGAAACGAATGGTGTCAGCTGAACATCTTATATTAGACTACTTGTCAAGAAGAGTCGCCGCTGAAGTTGTGTTATACGGTTCCCTTCGCGCTCAAGGCGGTAAAACAAGAACCTTTGATAACATTGTGCCTGGAGTAACCACGCTAGGTGATATTGGTGGTGCCTCAGTAATCAACAAGGATGGCAATGAAAGAAACAGTGATAACTATTTGATACAACGAGGAGACCTTATTACAAGCTGGCAGGGGAACGCATATGTTCTTCGTAAAGGAGAGAAAGATTTACCTTGGTATGTGCGAAAGTTCTGGGGTGATGATAAAAAAATTCGCGATATCTTACGTAGAAATATCAAGGTAGGTCTAACTGGAGGTGAAACTTTAAAACTTATCGCCAGTGAATTGGAAGATGCAGGATTTGTTTATACCGATTATCAGGAATACAATAAGTATATAAATCGCCCAAAAAAGACCCAGGTTCATATTGATATGCATGCTGAGGGGAAAGGCATTCTTGCACCTAGAATTTCCCCTATGGGTCCTAAGTGGCATTGGGACATGAAGATCCGACTCTTTCATACCTTTGCTGTCGAGTATATGACTTATATGTATATTCCTGAATGGGGAAGAGCAAATAATTTTAAGGGACAACATTTGTCTGGTTTTTTTCATGATGGTGGAGTGGTGACGGGACGTGGAATGGAAATCCCATACCCTGACCGATCCAACAAGATACAGATAATTCAGTAACACTCAGCCTGCAAAAAGTCCACGAAGTATAGTATTAAAAAATGAAAATATAAATAATGAAGGAAAAGTCATGAATAAAGTGCAAATACTTCTGATATTTTTATCCATTCTTCTTCCCAACAATCTCCACGGCCAGTTTGAGGAACCAAAAGCATCTCCGGAGCTTATGAAACTCATTCGTGAACAGAAGTTTGATGTAATTCTCCCTAGTGTGATGCGAGATAATGAGATCGATATGTGGATTCATGTTAAAAGAAAACCAGATTTTTTTGATTTTGAGTTTGGAGATAAACCTGGTGTTTATATTTTTACCGATCGCGGTGGTAGCCGAATTGAAAGAGCTGTTCTTGGTGGTCAAGTTGATAGAGATCTCTATGATATTCTTGCTCCAGAGAGTAGTCTGGGGAAATTCATTTCTGAGCGCAATCCCAAACATATAGCGTTGAATTACACTGAACGATCTTCCAGTTTCAAGACTATATCGTTGAATGATTATAAAAAAATACTTAAGACTTTAGGGAAAAAATACAGTAAGAGAGTCGTACCATCCGATCGCTTAGCAGCGGACTATCTTGCAGGTCGGGTTATGGCAGAAATAGCACTTTTTGGTAGATTATTAATGATAAGTACAGAGATCATAGAAAGGGAGTTTAATAAGATTATACCAGGGAAAACGCGTCTGAGTGACATCTCGGGGAATGTATTTGTCCGAGATTACAATGGGAACGAAGAGAATAATACGGATTATATTGTCCAACCAGGTGATTTAATAGGCATACTACACGATGCGAATATGATGGATTTTAGTGAACACAATGGTGGGATTGGCTATGTTTTGCGTAAAGGAGAAACAAAATTGCCACCTGAAATCAATAGAATCTGGGAACACGCGCTTATAACACGTAATATTTTTCGGAAAAACATTACTGCTGGAGCCACAGGGGCAGAGCAGTTAGGGATTTTAATTGATAAGTTAGAAGAAGCGGGTTATGTATATATAGATGAGGATCGGTATGATAAGACGGCGGATCCAGAAAAAACACAAGTCCATATTGACTTTCATGCTATGGGTAGAATCGTATCACAGGAAGAGGCACCTAGAATCTCACCTACGGGCTGGGGAAAAGATCTTAAGATACCGCTCTATCATACCTTTACTTTTGAATATATGATTCACATGCCTGTGCCAGAGTTCGGAAAGGGAAAGCATTTGTATATATGTATCCATGATGGTGTAATTATTACCGAACGTGGGGTGGAGTTCCCTGCCGCTCCTATCCAAGGTATTAGAATTATCCGATAATATAAAGGTTAACCGAATAGAGAAAACTATATTATGAAAAAAGTAACAATTTTTCCTACTATTACTTTAATATTCTTCTTTTTCTGGGAACTGGATGCTCAAACTGGCTATCCCGAAGCAATGGTTGGTATCACTCATGCATACTATACTTCATTTGATAGTGACAATCCTTTTGCTACAAAAGAAATGCTAGATCATATACGTCGCGAGAAGTTCGATTTAGTTTTACCTCGGGTAATGCGCGAACACCAAATCGATATGTGGATTCATGTGATCCGGCCTTGGACATGGAGCGGAAATGAATTTCGCAGGCTAGAGCATATGAATTTAAATTATAAGAGTATTGATAGTTCGGATCCCCTCAGATATGAGTTTGGTAGCAATTCTGCTGTACTTGTTTTTACTGATCTCGGGGGGGATAGAATTGAACGAGTGGTTTTTGAAGGAGAAGTAGAAGACCCCAGTGCATTTGACATTATTCGTGGTCAATCCACATTTATTAACCAAGAAAACTATGAGATTATGGATTACGTGAAAGAAAACCCAGATCTGGTTCCAGAGTCGGAGATGGGCTATCGTTTTATGGGGCTTGGGGAATTTGTTGCCAAAAGAGATCCAAAACGTATAGGCGTAAATTATGCAGAGACACTTTCTCTTGCTGAGGGTTCGGAGACCTATACATTAGCACTTACGGACGGCATATCTTTTGCAGACCACCTTCACTTATCAAAAAAATTAGGAAATAAGTATACTAGGAGAATGGTATCGGCAGAACATTTAATATTAGACTATCTTACCAGAAGCGTTCTGGGGGAAATTGTCCTTTTTGGTGGGTCAGGGCAGGGATCAGAAGAGGGAAGAATACAGCAATATAATCCTATTGTTCCCGGAGTAACAACACTTATGGATGTAGATGGAGGTTGGTATTGTACGAGAGAATGGGATCATGATGAAGATGCTTTCAGTAGTGTTCCACTACAGAGGGGTGATATGTTTCAAAGTGGACAGATTCCCTACTATATCCTGAAAAAAGGAGAAGAAAAACCGCCTAAAGATGTCTTGAGACTTTGGGATGAAGTTGTAAAAGTTAGAAAAATAATTAGTAGAAATGTTAGAGTTGGTGAATCAGGACGTAAGGCACTACAGCGAATTATAGATAAGCTTGAGGAAGCAGGAATGGCTTACATTGATAGGGACCGATTTGACGTAACCTTGGATCCTGAGAAAACTCAGGTTCATCTTGACCTCCATCAGGTTGGAAAGGGTGTGCTTGCTCCAAGGATTTCTCCTATGGGTCCGCGGTGGCATTCAGATAAAAAGATACCACTCCTTTTAACCTTAGGAGTTGAATATATGGTTCATATGCCTGTCCCGGATTGGGGTAATGGTAAGCATTTATACTATTGCAGTCTTCATGAACGAGGCGTAGTCACAGAGCGCGGAGTGGAGTTTGCTCTTCCACCAGTTTCAGGTATTCAAAGCATACGGTAAAGTTAGAAATGACTGTTTATCAAAATGATTTTTTTAAAATAATAACCCAAATGTATTACAAAGTAATAAATACCACCGTACCAGGGAACAATTTAATGAGTTTATTTCGGGATTTATTTTATCTTAGAGGAACTCTGAAAATTTTCACATGACTACAGATAGTTCTTCTAGGGAGTAACCATACATAAAAAGAAAATTGTTTTCCATTATATTTTCATTTTCATCCACCCGGATGTATTATGAAAATCTGTAATTGCTGTTCCAGGTGGCACCAGTTCATCACAATGGTTACGAGTTTCATTATCAAGTGACATCTCTGCAACAGGCAACAATTCTTTTAGCTGTTCAATCGTCCTTGGTCCCATCAAAGGAGCAGTAACACCAGGTTGATCTTTAGCCCATAATAAAGCTAATTGCGCTGCTGACAAGTTGATTTCTTTTGCAAGTAAACTAAATTTTTTGCCTACTTCTATACCAGCTTCAGAAACTCTTTCTTTATAATATCCACCTCTATAATTCGCACGTGAATCTTTTGGCAGTTTCTGAACATTTTTATAGCGTCCTGCTAAAACTCCCATGGCCATTGGTGCCCATGTTATTAATCCAATACCATATTTCTTAGAAAGAGGAATAAGTTCATTTTCTATTCTACGATCTAGAAGATTATAAGGACTTTGTTCAGTAATAATCCTCTGATAACCAAACTCCTTTGCTATCATTAAAGATTCCATTACAACCCAGGCTGGGTGTGTTGAAAAACCAATATATCTAACTTTTCCTGATTTCACTAAGTAATCTAAAGCACCTAAAGTCTCATCTAACGGGATCTCTGGCGAATATCGATGAGCATAGTAAATATCGATGTAATCTGTCTGAAAACTCTTTAGTGAATTATCGCATGCACGGATAATATTAGCTTTAGACAAACCATGCATATTGGGTTTATTATCAGGTATATAATCATCTAGTGACTTTCCTGGTATACTCATACAGTGATCTACTTTAGTTGAAATTAAAATATCATTCCGCCGATTAAGTTTTTTAAGCGCACGTCCAATCATTTTTTCTGCTTCTCCTCCAGCATATACATCACCAGTATCGATCAGATTAATACCTGCATCTATAGCTATCTCTAACATTTTTGTGGATTCTTCTTCACTTGTTGGGTCTAAAAAATTATCTGTCCCAAATGCTATAGATGATACCTGTAAACCAGTTCTACCAAGAGTTTTATATTGCATGTGTTAAAATATATATTTATTTAATATTATTCAATAATTCTTTGATCAAAATAACTGAAACACTTTCTCCTATGGCAAACACATTGCAATCATGATATTATCCAAATAAAAGTTTTAATTAATATTCCTACAATAATCCAAGCACTAAAAAACCCTATAACACTCTCTTTCGATGGTGTATTAATCTCAAAATCAGGATGGTCTATTAAAACTAATCTTGGTGCTGGCCTTGTAGTTTTTGGAAGTGTTAACGGCTCAACTTCTGGCTCATCTGTAAGGACAGGAGTGCGGAGACACTCATAAATACGATCTAACGTTTCCTTATCCGTAGGCTTAGTAAAAATACTTATTATTATCATTGTAAATAATGAAAATACAAGATAAATAATCATTTGCCAGGGAAGCGATAATTGGTTTTCATAAAGCATAAATTGAGGTAATCTAGAAGCAAATTGAGCATTAAAATCCCAGCCTATTAATTCAATTTTACTAGTAAAAAACCATGCCAAAAATCCGAATATAGTTGATCCCCATGCACCTATAGCCGTAGCCCTTCTCCAAAAAAAACTAACCCAAATTGCAATACCCATCATTGCCTGAATTTTCCAAAACATTTCTAGCCCACTAACTACACTTGATAATCCAAATGCTATGGTTATTCCACAAAAAACAACAAATATAGAAGTTAGTCTGCCAACCATTAAATAGTGCTTCACACTTTGATTGGGTTTAATTAATGTTTTATAGATATTTTCAGTAAATAATGCTGATGCTGAGACCATTAACGCATCACAAGAGCTCATTACTGCAGCCAGCATCGAAGCAATAAATAACCCTATCAAACCAGGTGCAATAGTTGGCAGTAAATCATGCGCCATTAGACCATAAACGTGATCAACATTTATTGAATCACCTGCATATAATCCAATTGCACATAGGCCCGAAAGTACCCATGCTATAGTACATACTCGTTTAAGTAGCATACCACCAACGAGACCAATACGTGACTCTTCTTCTGTTTTTCCTGCGCCGCACATAGCCATAGAGTAAGGTGATGTGACCCAGCCAATTAAACCATTCACTGCAATAACAATAACATAAAGTGTTGTAATCTCACCTGGAGCAACAACTTTAAAAACTGACGGATTACTAATCGAGGATTTCAAACCATCAATTCCACCGACGGCATCTAATGCAAATGGCAGAATTAAGAACGATAAGATGACCGTTAGGACTCCCTGCAACGCATCAGTAATGATAGCTGCGTTTAATCCTCCTAAAACACCATAAGTCACAAATAAAATTGTCGTAGCAATTATAGCAAATTCAGGACTTATAGAACCTCCCGAAACTGGATATATCAAAGCACTAGTTGCTTTGAGAACTACGCCAATATTTACAGACAATTGCACTATACCTACAATTGCAAATAAAACGGAAACACTTTGGCCATATCTTTTTTGTAAATAATCTGCTGTTGTCACCGCACGCATTCGACGAAATAGGGGTGCGAGTAACCAATAAAAAGGTGTTGCAAATAGCCATAACCACTGATACCAGATTCCAGAAGCACCAGATGTGTAAGTTTTTGAGGCCACTGTCACAGCTTGGTCGGTGTTTGTCCCCGTTCCAAAAGTAAATAGCATCATCATGCCTTTACCAAATTTTCGATCACTTATAAAATAATCTGAGGTCGACGATATCTTATTAGCCGATGTCGCACCAATAACTAGAACCACAATCAAATATATAAATATAATGATCCAATCTATGAACATTCTTAATTCATCCCTTGCAATTGGTTATATAGATAATAAATCGTCTATCTGATCTTTGTATCCTGTCAGTTCCCACCGAGTTAAGGATATAGGTATAATTCCACCATTCATAAACTCATCAAAAAATAATTTAAGCGTAAAATCGGAACCTAACTGTTTTGAGCGCTCCATCATTAACTGATGCATCATATTTTTACCTACTATGTAATTTGTGCTATGGCCTGGTGCCCTTAAAGTCTCTTCAATATCCCACCATACTGCATCATCATCTTTTTCAGCCCAATTATTCGGTACATTATCTGAAAAAAAGTTAATCCCATCTTTCAAACTAAATTCATTGCTGTGCATTTTTAAATCTGCCAATGCCCTAGCGTTTCTAAATGCCTGCCATACATAATTAATCTCCCTAGATCTTGGCCGATCATCAAAAAGTCCAGCCTGCATAAGCCATTCCTCAATACCAAATGCCAGTGCTTCTGAACGAGCTTCATGGATATCATATAAACGTATTTTGTCTCTAATATAGTGTTCACCACTTTTTTGATACCAAATCTTTCGGTCACCAATATAATAATGTCCAAAAAATACATGTGCTATATTTGTCATTGGTTCACGGTCATTTGTCTGTTCGAAAAACCCCATATGATTAGGTCTTTTATATGCACTTGAGCCCCACACTCTTGGATATTGGTCTATAGGCAGAGGTTCTAATTGATCAGGAATAGTAATGATTTCTTCATCATTAAGGAATTTCATTAATTTTATAGCAGCATCTCGTTGTCGCGATAAATTTTCAGCAGCATTAGATGTAAGATGATAACCTGGCTCATTCTTATTTTTATTTTGCTCTATTTTTAAGAAAGATATCGCTCGATTATAATCATTTTGAATCATAGTGTAAAACTCATTCCATCCATATGGAATAAGATGAACATTTTTCATCCACCAATTATAGTTTTCTTTACCGATACCAACTTTACCCACCATGCTGCTTTTATTTTCAATGAGCCAATTACGAAAATCCTTCGTAGCTATTATTGCCTCCTCCACTATGGGTACTAATTCTTGATGGTGAATTAAAAATTCTTTCTTGAACCCATCAAGTAATTGGATATCTTTTTCCTTAATTCTAATTGCAATTTCTGCCAGCTCTGGAACAGCATCGGTTAGATTACGCTTTGCCTGATCAAATAATTTTGGTATCACTTTTAATTTTATTTTAAAGTCTTCATAATCTTTTGTTGTAAGTGGTAATTCAGGTTCATATAGACCCCAATCAGAAAGACTACGAGAATGATGAACTAACAGACGAGGATAAATACCATCAGTTAGATTATAGAATCCTGGATCACGCGACCATTGTTTGAGTACCTTGTGGTCAAACTCAACACCATTCATTTCTGAACGAAGTACATGATAATCCACCTGATGTGGAATATCCCAATCATTTATTTGAATATTCCCAAGACGCTCTTGAAGTAATTTTAAACCATTATATTGATTTTCCATCGCGTAAGCTGTGAAATTAGGTAAACCATTTACAACGACTGGCTTTATATGTTCTCTAAACTCCTTAAATAAATCGATCAAAGAATGATATTCTGACAAAGATTTTTTCATAAAACCTCCAAAATATTTATTATTTAAATTCAAATAACATTAATTTGAGTAAATCTATTCCTCAATAATTGGTAATACGACATGTGAAGGATATTTT
>CERX01143669.1_pt1 | contig 10076 bp, 10 predicted proteins | sample 350251 | NCBI WGS metagenome assembly CERX01 (sample SAMEA2621044, study PRJEB7988) | marine metagenome | biome: marine biome (ENVO:00000447); feature: deep chlorophyll maximum layer (ENVO:xxxxxxxx); material: "saline water (ENVO:00002010), including plankton (ENVO:xxxxxxxx)" | depth 50 m
CCAAGATACATTATTGCAATTCTCCCTGGGTCGCCAGCATCGGTTTGTGGGAATACTGATGAGATGACTTCAACCGGGGATATTCGGATGCTCTCTTGTTCCCATGTTTCACCTGAATCAGTTGAGCGAGACATGTAGACTCCCTCATCAGCGCCCGTCCAAATATGATATGCATTAGAGGCAGAATCTGTCGAGACTTCTGAATTCTTACGGGGATAGGGTGTAGAAACATCTTCTCCCATCGTTCTCTGAAACCATGAGAAACCATTGTCCTTGGATACGATGACTGTCGGAGTCTCTACTCTGGGGGTGACGTATACCGTGCCATCCGGAGCTGTGGAAATCGCCCCATGCAAACCACCGTTGGTGGTTGCGAGCCCGATTATCTGCCCTCCAGCATCAAAGGTTGCCCCCCCGTCAAAACTTGTGAAGCAGAATATCCCGACTAATTTATTGTAGCAATAATACACCGCAGTTTCGTAGAAGCTCGAAGTGAATTGCCCCAACGCACCATATCCTTCACTGGTCCAAGGTCCGCTTGCTAATTTGATGTGATCATTGATCGGAGTAGTGCCTGAATCATGTGGATTTCCTAGCCAGGAGTCCCCATCATCATCACTCCAGCATATCCATGATGTCTCAAGGCCAATCATCTGCACGTTGAAGATTCGGTCCGTGATTGGATCAACCCAACCGTAGGGGTCGCTGGTAGTAGGTGAACACTGCACGGGATCCTGCGTCTCTTCCCATGATTGGCCGTGATCACAAGACCTCATCACTTTCTCCATGGCGATGAAGAAAATACAACCGCTAGAAGTAATGCCAATACTGGGTTCCTTACCAGTCTCACCCACATCACTGAATACGAAACTTAGGGGCAAGGGAGGGACGTCAACAGGGAGTCCGCTAGGACCCGTGACGAAGAATCGTGGTTCGGGAACATCTTCATCGTCAACCTCAGAGGGCCCTTCATCCAGATGGATGCATCCCGAAATAGTAGTGGTGACCATCAAGAGCGCCATGACCACAGCACCTGTGCGCATGGTGCTTCGACTTGGGGATAGGGCATTTATCTTGCCATGGGGTGAGCCGGGGTGTTAGTCTTCGGATTCATACTCAGTAACTCTAATTCCTAAATTACCCCTTCTGGCCTTTCTTAGCATTATCTTATCCATCTTCTTATGAAATTCTGATTCCAAGTCAACTTTCATTGCTAGCGAATGGCCCAATATGAGAATCAACAGATCGGCTAACTCCTCGGCTGCCTCGGAATGGGGCTTACCTTTGGTAATCGCAGCTGATAGCTCTCCCAATTCCTCCACTGTCAATGCTATTCTGTAGCCCATGTCATGGCCATGGTTATCTTCTGAAGAAAAGGCGTGCTTATGATGAAATGTGGCAACTCTTGACATCATGGTCATCCAAGATCCATCTGGTGACGATGACGGGTCTGCCGATATCCATTCTTCTACGGTGGTCTTTCTATCCATAATTGTCCGAATGAAAGAAGCCACATCAATATAGTTCAAGATTGGGTTCTAAAATGGTCAATCGATTGACCTTAGAATCTCCATTAAGCATGACGATATGCTACCCCTCATAGAGGAAGCCATGGAGTCTACAGCGTGATGGTCAATCTTAGCGGAAGGATCTCCCGGTTCCCTACCTGCGGCCCAATTAGAAGAGCAGGCTAGTGCAATATGACGTATGCCCGTCTCAGACATTAGTCTTGACTCCGGGCCCAGTGTCATCCCGACGGCATGGGCCCCCAGCTTCTCCAGTGCATCAATCTCAGCTGGACTCTCGAATTGTGGGCCGACACACTGGGCTACTATGAGATTCTGCGGTACGTATTTCTGAGTCGAGGCAAGTGCATTCTTGCAAATCTGAGAGGCGTCCACATCGAATGGAGAAGTCCTGTCTGCGTGTGTGGCATCAGAATCATGAAATGACCACGGCCTTACTGCAAGATCCAGTACGTCGGAAGAAATACCGATTGTTCCTGGTTCAAAATTATCGATCATCGATCCTACTGAATTTATGCTCATCACGATATCAGGACTGCACTTCACTACTGCTTGCACATTCGCTCGGTGTTCTATTTTATGAGGAGGGGTTCTGAGGTCGCCTTCTGAATGATGCCTGTCAATGAAAACGATATCCCCCGAATCAGTAGAGACGATTGACGAGGGGACGCTTCCCCAGTCAGTATCTACCTTCACCCTGGATATTCCGATATTTACGGAGTCAGACATCTCATCCGCTAAAGCGCTCATTCCTGTGCCGCAAAGCACCGCGATGCGGGCCATTTGATTACTCCTTGAGGCGAGCTATTAGATCCGCTTTCTTCCCTGAAACTGGCTTTCCGGCTTCCTTGAGTAGTTCCTTGAGCTCTGGGACCTTCATAGAATCGTAATCCACTTCTTCGGGCTGTTCTGCTTCTTCGGGCTGTTCTGATCCCTCATTCTCGGAGTCATCCTCAACGGATTCCGAAATATCGGCAGAAGCCTCTGCAGCAGCCAGAACATCAGATTCTTCGCTCTCTTCAACGGAAGCCGCTTCCTCCTTCTCCTGAGCATGTATCTCCTCCAGCGTGGGGCCCTCTTCCACTACAACTCCTGACTGGATCAACTGGGTTCTCCTGATCATTGCAGCTCTGATTGGGGTAATCTTTGAAGCGCCTTCCTTGATTCTTGCCTCAAGTTCGCCGTCCATTACCGACTTCTGCATATCCACCCATGTCGACGATGCGCCAGTCTTCAGGATAATATTCCTAGCAATCGTCCTAATCTCGTTCTTCTGACTGGACTTCGCTCTTTCTCTAGTAAGTATGAGTGGCTTGAATCTGACATAGAACCCATCTTCGGTAACTATGTCGACGGTGTCATCGATCTTTCCCCTGTCCCGGCGTATCTGCCTTCTAATGTGATCCTGCATCATCTGATGCCCAATGAATTCAGTTAGAGCATCGGCACCCAGAACGTCAATAACTCTGAATCTTATTTTGACATGCATCTTGGAGAAGTCGCCATCGAGTTCATTCTGCATGATCTCAAAGTTACGGCCGATTAGCATATCTGGCTCTTCGGCCAGTGTCTCTCCGATTACCCTGAAAGACCAGGGGTTCCTAGGAGCCCTGATAGAGTACCAGCGCTTTGACTTCCACTTGTCCCTCTGCTTACGTGCCGCTGCCCTTGCCTTTGCACCTTTTGCCATGACAACAACCTCGTACTTCGGGGGCTACCCCGCTCGCAAGCCGTGCGACCTACCCTTACTATTTGAAGCAAAGCCCCGAGAGAAGATGTGGCTTCTCCTACGAGCCTTCAAGATATAGTGTCCTCTGGGCTTAATGTGGGCCTACTCAGTGCTACTTGGAGAGTCCATGCAAGCGGCCTTGATGATTTGGAAATAATCGAAAGTGGACTACAATGGCTAACAGGTGGATGCTGTGAAGTAATTTGGAAAAGGGAGAAGTCGTTTCATGGCCCTCCCCAGCATGTGGCTATAGCTAGGACAGAGAAAAAGCGAGAAGCGAGGAGTTGTTTCAGCAGGCTTGGGGCGGATGTAATGAGTCAGCTTTCGGAAGAAGGCATAGGGAAGAGGGTAGATGATGAGAAAACGATTCATGTGAGGATTTCTCTATCAGAACTATGCAGGGGGGAGATCAAACTGATAAAATCTGGGAGTCGTAGTTCAACGGTCAAGGGGACGTTCAAGATTGAGGCTTATCCAGGTGATGATCCAATAGATGTGGCTTCACGACTGGTGAGTGAACTGTCTCGTGAAAGATGATTGTAGGCCTTGAGAGAGCAAGAGTTCAAATGCCCCAATCCTTGGGAAAAGGACGAAGGATATGACTCACGTAGTTACAAGTGCCTGTGTTGATCACAAATACCAAGACTGCGTTGCAGTTTGCCCAGTTGAGGCATTTAAGGAGGCAGACACCTACTTAGTTATCGATCCCGATGAGTGCATAGATTGTGCTGCATGTGTGACAGAGTGTCCTGTGGAAGCAATTTTTGCCGATACTGATCTGCCGGACGAGTTTGAGGAGTGGTTGGACAGGAACGAGGAGGAATCTCTCAATCTCCCTATTGCCGAGGGCGACTCACCAGTTCTAGCCTAGGTTTTTGTCTTCATTTGTTGGGACATAGGTTCATGAGGAAATAACACGGGGCGCTTAGCATGGCACGCACGGTGGACCTAGGTGGAATGCGGCATGGGACTGAGCTTCTCAAGAGGGGTTTTGCAAAAATGCAACAGGGTGGCGTCGTTATGGACGTCGTCACTCCGGAGCAAGCACACGTTGCTGAGGATGCAGGAGCGGTTTCTGTAATGGCCCTAGAGAGGGTTCCCGCTGACATTCGATCTATGGGAGGGGTGGCCAGAATGAGTCATCCCGACATGATTAGCGAGATAATCGAAACGACCAGCATCCCAGTAATGGCGAAAGCCAGAATTGGTCATGATGAAGAGGCGCGGGTCCTAGAAAGCATGGGAGTCGATATGATTGACGAATCTGAGGTTCTGACGCCAGCAGACCCTTTCTTCCACATTGCCAAGAGTGGTTTCACAATCCCATTCGTATGTGGATGCACGAATCTTGGAGAAGCTGTCAGGAGGATCGCTGAAGGTGCTGCAATGATTCGGACCAAGGGGGAAGCTGGCACTGGTAACGTTGTTAGTGCTGTCCAGCATGCTAGGTTAGTAAAAACGGAAATTGAACATGCGATAGGCTTGGAAGATTCGGGAATAGAAGAGATGGTTGAGATCATCATGAATGGTTATCGAAGGATGGAGCCTTCCTCGGAGTTTGCAATAAGCCCGAAGGGGACTCCTTTTGGTTCAATGAAAGAGCTGAGAAAGGAGGTGACTTCGGTACTTGGGGAGGTCATAGAATTTGGCAGGCTTCCCGTAGTCACTTTTTCTGCTGGAGGAATTGCCACTCCTGCTGATGCAGCCTTGATGATGAGCCATGGGATGGATGGGATTTTCGTAGGATCCGGGATTTTCAAGAGTTCTGATCCAACGAACACTGCAGAAGCCATCGTCATGGCAACGCACCACTTTGACGACCCATCAATCGTGAGGGATGCATGCAAGATGGTTGGAGAAGCGATGCCCGGACTGGAGATCGACGATCTTGAGGTTAGGCTTGAAGAACGTGGATGGTAATTATTCTCCGCGTCCTCTGAATGATTTGGGCTTGCGTAGCCTCTTGCGGATTGAGGGCTTTTCCCCCATAGCGGCAGGGGAGCCTTGGGCGTCCCCGGACATTGAGCCGCCCAGTGTTAGACTTCCTTGGCTCAGTAGCTGCTCAGCGAGGGAGTCGGCTAATTCATTATCTTGATCCGGAGTCTTCAATGCGTCCTTCACGGATTGGTTATGATCCCTTATCACCCTCTCCCTCTCTTCCTTTCTGGCCTTCATTTCGTCTCTGGCCTCGTTGACCTCCTTCAGTAGAATCTCAATTTCGGAATGTATGCTATTTGCTGATTCCCGTGATTCTACAAAAATTGAGTGAAGCCTATCTCCTTCGGACCTGAGGAAGTCTCTCTCCTCCAGCATGGGCTTAACCTCCTCCCAAATCGCATCTGCCTCCTTGTGGGCATCTGTCATGGCCTTATGCTGGGCATCGGCCTCTGCCTTCAGGGACTGGATTGTGCTTTCTAAATCTCCCAAATCTATCTTTATGTTCTCGAACTCTGCTGCGGCAGGGAGTAGCTCATCCCTCCTGGCAATTAGTGATTTTAATTCTCTGAGAATTCTGTTCTCGGCCTTTAGGGTTAGAGTCCCGTCAGTCATTATTCTGTTCTCTATACTGCTTATCTTTGCTATTGTCTCTGAAAGTGCAACCACTCCTGTCTTTGCCTTTCCTTCCTCACCCTTCTTGCCCCTCTTGTTTGAAATTATTTCCCTAATCCGGGACTGAATAGCGTCCCTCTGATTCTGATGTGACTTGGCCCTTGCCCTGACTTCTTTCTGCTCATTGAGCTTCTCTTCGATGGAGGTTCTGAGCTCCTTCCCCTGATCCTGTACCGAGTTCCTAGAATCTGCGGCCCTTCTAGCAGATTCGTTGTGAGCGGCCCTCTGGTCCCTCATTCTCCTCAGACGTGTCTCCATAGCATGTAGCCTTGTCCTGAGATCATCATCAGGACTGCTCTCATCGCTTTGCATGATGCGTCGAAGTGGGTCTCACTATTGAATGGAACTATGTATCAAAGACCCAATAATGAGCTGGCAAATGGCATTATTGGTGAAAGTACGACAATAGCAGCACCGGCCATGAACATAGCCCCAACGGTTCTTCTCAGCCTAGTGGTCAAGTCGTTTCCGACCTGGACGTTGAGAACCCTTCCTGATATCAGATTACCCGAGTCGTCCTCTAACCTGACAGTCACTGTGGCTTCACCCTTGATCGAAGGGAGCAGACTTTGCCACACTATCCCCGTATGATTGGTCATTTCCTGCATTTCCAAAGAAAGAGATGTGGATGACATTGGGTCGAAGGAGGCGTCAAGGGGCAGTGACCTAAGTTTGTACACACACTCATTGGGTTTGAAATCCGGGGTCTGTATCTTCAGGAAGAGATCTTTGGATTCCCCACTCCTATTGAGTACAAATGCAAAGAGGTTTGCCTGACCGACGACTAAATTCTCCATATCGACATCGAACCAAAAGCCTCCGTCTGACCTGCTCACGCCCCTCCTCATCCTCATTCGATCATAGAGTCTGAAGAATGGTTTGCATTCACTTCTAGCATGCATCAGCAGCCTATCCCATGTTTCCTCGCCAAGCTCAGGGTGGTTGAATAGCCCCTCTATTGCGGGACTCTCGACAAACATTTCCAGCGAGTCTATGAACTCAGACTCGGAAATCAATGCGGACCTTCTAAGGTGAAGGAGGTGGAGTAGTGATTCTTGAAGCTCGGAGATTCCCACTCCTTCTTTGAGGCCACCCCTAACAGTTTTGATGTACTCAGAAATCCTGATCGTCAGAAGTGGGTCGATATGTGCCTTGATGACATCATTGAATGGACGGTTCAGAAGAGCGGGATGAATGGGAGGCGAGAATGCCTCGAGCATCCCCCATGGCTCAGAGGCATTGAATCTGGCTCGGTGAGATATTAGATGAACCCCCTGTCCCGCCAGCAGTGATCCTGTAGAAAATGAAATCAATATCGGCATACCAGTGTCGTTATTTGATAGCCAGAGGCTCGTCGCCAGGAGTACTGCAGAAATTATCATCAATGACGAGGTCGCAGTTATCTGTCTGATTGAGCCATCTATCGTAGCCCTCATCTCAGCATAACCATGGGAGCTACGGAAAGTAATTCCAGAGGACGTCAATGACTCTGCCTCCAAATGGAAGATTTGGCGAGAATATGACATCATCCGGAGAAGGGAAGAAAGAAGAGCGATATCTGCGATTATGATTAGTAGTGTCAATGCGTATGTGGCAGTCACTAGGCTCAGTCCACCCGAGGCATCTCTGAGGTGGCTGTCCCACCACTGATTGTCAGTCTCCCCATAGGACTGGGCCACCCCAAACAACACAATTGCGAAGAGCGGGAGCAAGAGCACCAGTCTAGCACCACCACTTATCAGAACTCTATCCAATGTAATCAGTGAGCCTTCCCTTTGCCTCAATGCGACCTCTTTCCAATCACCGCTTCCACCACTGATGGACAAAGTTGCTGTCTCCAGCTTAGGAGCAGGGGGTGTGAAATCAGAGATTTCGTCGGCTAAGTCCTCCAAGCTGTCTTCATCGATCAAATTACTGCCCCCCAACTCTCACCAGTATCTTTCTTGATAATATCTCAGATATCTCGATACTACTTCCATCGCAAAATATTTCTGATTCGCCCTTTACAATGACTGAACCAATATTTAGCCCGATTCCTTTGAGTGTCATCTTGTCTGTGGAGTCCAAAGCTATGACCTCTACTGTTGACTCCATCCCAAGGGGGGCGCTGCTGATTGGAAGAAGTAGGTTTGAGTGGTCTAATTCAATGGACCTCTGGATTACCGGTATCTTCTTGCCCGCGAGGTTTCTATCGGGATAGCCCAACATTCTATCTATTGCAGCTTCTAGTTCGGGAGTCATGTCATGCTCCATCTTGCATGCAGCCTCACTCACGTCACCAGTGTAGCCTATCACATCGGCAAGGAGTATTTCGAGTAAGCCCTCTCTTCTCTTTATACTGGCCGCAATGTGAAATCCAGAAGGAGTCAGTCTACAACCCCTGTAGGGGATATGAGTTACCATATCCCTAGAGGCCAGCCTCTGGATCATCTCAGTAGCCGATGCTGGGCTAACACTCATGATATTGGCTAATTCCGTTGTCTTGAGCATGGCACCTGGTTCCGAGTTTTGAAACTCAAACATCCTCTTGAGGTACATTTCCTCGTATTCGCTTATATCGCTCAACCCGACACCCCCTCATTCAATGCCATGAATTCGGCCCTGCATGCGGGACACCGCGACATTACAGGCCTTCTAACCATTGGCACCTTTAACCTCTGCTCACACGAAGGGCAACTCAGAATTTCTTCTGCCGAGCTAGAGCTGAGGATTCTCGGGGATTCTGAATTTTGAGTGGTTTCACCTTGGAAGTCGTCACTTGGTTCTTCCTCTCTATCTTCATTTGCATTCTCTTGGCCCCCTACTTGGAATTGGTTGGTACATGACGGGCATTTCACCCCGCCAACATGGGATTTGGGGACACTGAGCCTCTGCTCACATGTAGGGCACGAGACCTCCATTTTCTGGACCTCGGCCCTTCTCTCAATTCTTGATTCCCTCCTAACCTTGAATGATCCCTCTTGAGTGGAGGGGGTCCTCTCAGAAATTACTCTCCAAACCGCCAAAACGACCATTACGACAACTAGTCCGATCACAGAGCCGAGAAGTGCGGCGGAAGTATCGAATGGTAGTTTGAAACCCTCAGCCGGAGGGTCACGAGTCTGTATCTGGATACTCTGCATGGCGGAGTCATCCCCTGAAATCCAGATGATCTCGACTATAGCATCCCCCTCATCAGGCCAAATTGGAACAATGAGAGAATAACTCGATTCTTCGCCTGATGACATTGGAAGGGTCTGAGAAGTGGACAGGATTAGGCCGTCTGATTGCCTGATGGCGGAAATCGTCCCAGGTAAAGTTTCTGAAATACCAGAGTTTGCAATTGCGCATTCAATCACGAGTGAATCGCCTGGAATCGCAATCTCTGGCACTGTGGAGCAAGTGGAAACAGAAGGAGAGGCGACTGGTGGTGTTAATTGATGTACGAAGCTAGTATGTTCGGATGGCATCCACCCCATGGGCGAGATGGAGAAGGATATTGAGTCGGCATCGGGATTCCCGAAGTCGAAGGACATGTCCCTTACGCCCGGCGATAATGTGGCACTATGGGCTTGTGTCCCTTTCAACATGCCCATATTGTACAAGTCGGCAACAATCTCGACGTTTCTTGAATGGCCATCCGAGAGCAGTACTGAAATTCCGATCTGAAGTCCGTCTGAAAGGGTCCAGCTCTCACTTTCCACAATCAATCCCAAGGACTGTGTAGGAAGTGATTCCACAACTATCAACCCAGATAAATCATCACTGACCTTATTTGCAGAGCTTACTATACCCCACTGAATCTCAACCTGCCCTGTTGTATTCAGGGAGAAAGTAGTGGAGACATCTCGACTCGAACCTGGGCTGATGTTTACAGCCTCGCCCGAGATATTTGAAGACCAATTCTCGGAAAAGAGAACCATTGATACCTCCCCGGAAGAGTTTCCCTGATTATGTACCAGAATCGATGCCGTCAGGAAATCCCCCAAATGAGCAGGCTCACCGACTATTGCAACCTCATTAGAGCCAGCAGGGACGAAGTAGTCATTGCTAGAGTTGCTTGAGCTCCCCGAATAAAATACGGTTGCATCACTAAGTGGCACGTCATTCAGGGAAATCGAGTCGTGAAGAGGGAGAGTGAGGGAAGCCGAGAATGCTAACATAGCGGTCAGTAATGGTCCGAGAGAACTCAATATGTGGTTCTCTGGGCCCTCGCTCATGTTATTCGCTCA
>CERX01062096.1_pt1 | contig 10031 bp, 6 predicted proteins | sample 350251 | NCBI WGS metagenome assembly CERX01 (sample SAMEA2621044, study PRJEB7988) | marine metagenome | biome: marine biome (ENVO:00000447); feature: deep chlorophyll maximum layer (ENVO:xxxxxxxx); material: "saline water (ENVO:00002010), including plankton (ENVO:xxxxxxxx)" | depth 50 m
AGCCAAGCACAACCTCTACCTAATTTCTCAACTTTTAGCCTTTTTTGCGATAAATAGATTCTGTTTGTATCCGTTATCTCGAGCTCATTCCTTTCAGAGGGTTTCTGATTTTTGGCAATTCTTACAACATCATTTGGGTAAAAATAAAGACCTGATACCGCATAATTACTTTTTGGATTCGATGGTTTTTCTTCAATTGATAAAACATTGTCATTGTCATCAAATTCAACGACGCCATACCTTTCGGGATCGTTAACGTAATATCCAAATACAGTCGCGGTATTTGATTCGTTAACTTCTTCTACAGCCAATCGAAGCATTTGCGGAAGATCACTACCGTAAAATATGTTGTCGCCTAGGATCAAGCATACATTTTCATTGCTAATAAATTCCTCGCCAAGAATAAATGCTTGAGCTAATCCGTCTGGTGTTGCCTGCTCTTTATATGTAAAATTCATACCAATAGATTCCCCATTTGAAAGTAAAGATTCATATTTTGGTAAATCTTCTGGAGTAGAAATAATTAAAACATCTCGTATGCCGGCAAGCATTAGCATTGAAAGTGGGTAATAAATCATAGGCTTATCATATACTGGCAATAGCTGTTTGCTGGTTGCAAGGGTACTTGGATAAAGCCGTGTACCAGATCCACCAGCTAAAATTATACCTTTCACTTGCTCTCCTCTATAAAACCCATTTTAACAATTTTTTCATAAATTTGCTTCACTAATATTTCAGGATTTTCACCACTTGAATTTACAACGATTTCTGCGTCTTTTGGTTCCTCATAGGGATCTGAAATGCCGGTAAATTCTTTAATTTCCCCCTTTCTTGCTAAAGCATAAAGCCCCTTAGAGTCTCTTTCTTCGCATTTTTCAAGTGGAGTATTAACAAAGATTTCTATATAGCCACCTTCATTTAAAATAAGCTCCCTATTAAATCTGCGATCTTCTTCGTAAGGTGCAATAGGTGCACAAATCGCAATTCCTCCGTTTTTTGTAATTTCACTTGCTACATAGCCAATTCGTTTGATATTTATTGATCGGTGTTCCTTGGAAAACCCAAGCTCGCTTGATAAATAAGTTCTAACAACATCTCCATCTAAAAGAGTTATGGGGCGCGAACCTTCTTCTAAAAGCTTAGTTACTAAGCCATTTGCTAGCGTTGACTTGCCTGACCCAGATAGACCGGTAAAGAAAATTGTTAAACCTCTTTTTGTCAAAGGCGGATTTGAGCGTTCTAATTCATCTGCTACGCTTTTAAATGTGAACCATTCAGGTATTCCCTTACCTTCATCTAAAAGTTGCCTTAATTCGGTCCCTGAGAGTGTTTTATATTCTTCATTATCGGTTACTTCATCAATGGCTTTGTATTTTCCACTTTTAGGAGTGAAAACCATAAATTTAAATGGCACCATTTCAATTCCAAGCTCGTCTTGATATTTTTCAAGCATTTCTTGTGCTTCATAAGGTCCGTAAAATGGTGCGTTGTTTGAATTTAAACCAGGACCAGCGTGATCTCTCCCCACAATCAAATGCGTACAACCATAATTCTTTCTAATTATAGCATGTAATAATGTTTCTCTTGGTCCCCCCATTCGCATTGCTAAAGGCAGAAGGCTTAGAAAAGCAGAGCTTTGAGGGTATTCATCCATGATATATTTATAGCATCTTGTTCGAGCATAATGGTTTATGTCCCCAGGCCTTGTCATTCCAATTACAGGGTGAACCAAAAGATTTGCATTAAGTTCTTTCATCGCTCTAATTGTAAGTTCAAAATGTGCTCTGTGAAGCGGATTTCTTGTCTGAAAAGCTATTACTTTATCCCATTTTTTAGCCTTAAAAATAGATTTAAGTTGGTTTGGTGAGTGTCTAAGTTTATTAAAGTCATAGTGATGGGGAAGTGATACTTTTTCAATTTTACCTCCAATATAATTACGTTTGCTAGTTTTCATAAGGTAATTAACACCAGGATGTTTTATATCATTAGTTCCAAAAACTAATTTTGCTTCAATTTCCAGATCGGGTTGCCAAATATCTTGAATTTTAAGCATAGCTAAAACAAATCCTTCTTTATCTCGCAATGTTATCTTTGATGAATTAGAAATTTCTGAAATAAATTCATCAGTAGCATCCAATGTGATTGGCATTGACCATAGGGAACCATCCCCAAGTCTCATATTATTTACTACAGAATCGTAATCTATTTTAGACATAAATCCATTTAAAGGATTAAAACCACCGTTCATAATTAATTCAATATCACATAGATGTCTATCTGTAAGCTGAAAAGATGGGTAATTGTTTGCTTCAGCTTTTAATTCTAAATTAATCTGTTCCATTAGCTTTTTTTCTTGATGATTAAGGATTAAAAGTTATTGTTTAATTATTCAGAAACAAATGAGTTATAATGCAATTTATAGATTTAAAAGCCCAACAAAAACTTATCAGAGAAAATATAGATCTTAGAATTAAGAAAATACTTGATCACGGTAAATATATCATGGGTCCAGAGGTTTATGAGCTGGAAGAACGTTTAGCTAATTATGTTAATGTTAAGTATTGTATAAGTTGTTCCTCTGGTACAGACGCTTTGCTGATTCCATTATTAGCAATGGATATTGGCCCTGGAGATGCTGTGATTACAACACCATTTACATATATCGCAACCGCAGAAGTTATTGCTTTGGTTGGCGCAACGCCTATTTTTTGCGATATTTATGATCGAACTTTTAATATTAATCCAGAGGGATTGCAAAAAGCATTTGATTTAGCTGTTTCAAAGAATCTCAAGCCAAAAGCAATAATGCCTGTCGACTTATTTGGTTTACCAGCCAGGTATAGACTAATTGAGCTATTTGCAAAGGAAAATGATTTAAAGATAATTGAAGATGCTGCACAAGGATTTGGCGGGCGCATTAACGAAAAGCCAACTGGTTCATTTGGAGATGTTGCAGGAACTTCTTTTTTCCCCGCAAAACCTTTAGGATGCTATGGTGATGGTGGTGCAATTTTTACAAACAATGATGAATTAGCTGCTAAGATGAAATCTATACGTGTTCACGGAGGAGGTAAGAATAAATATGATAATGAAAGAATAGGAATTAATGGCAGATTGGATACTATTCAAGCCGCAGTACTTCTTGAAAAAATAGAAATTTTTGATAATGAATTATTTTCACGAAATAACGCTGCGGAATACTATACACAAAATATAAACAAATTGTTTATTCCTCCTCTAATACCAAGTAAATATTATTCATCTTGGGCTCAATATTCTATTTTATTGCCAGAAAACTGTCAAAGGGATGATATTATTGAAAAATTAAAAGAAAATAATATTCCATCAATGGTTTATTACAAAAAACCAGTTCATTTACAAGAGGGATATAAAAATTATGGATTTAATCTAGGCGATTTTTCTATCTCTGAAGATATTTCAAAAAAAATATTATCACTTCCAATGCATCCATATTTAAACCAAGACACCCAGGATGAAATTCTTAGTGTCATAAATAATATAGCTTAAGCTGTCCATGAAGCTTGATTCGCTATTAAATTAGTTTTTTTTGAAATTTCATCCTCATCTCCTAAATAATAATCATTGAGGATGTCAAATTCATTAGAAAATTCAAAAATATAAGGCATTCCGGTAGGTATATTTAATTTAATTATATCATTATTACTCATATTTTTGAGCATTTTTACAATTGCTCTCAAAGAGTTACCGTGAGCTACAATCATTATACTTTTCCCATCTTTAATTTGAGGAAAAATTTTTCTTAACCAAAGTGGCTTCACTCTGTTCAAGGTATCCTTTAGTGACTCACTGTTTGGTAGGGATTTTGGGTCAACATTCTTATATAGTGGATCATATTTAGGATGGCGTTTATCATTCTGATTCATTTCAGGTGGAGGGGTATCGTAACTCCTTCTCCAAATTCGAACTTGATCTTCCCCATATTTTTTTGAAGTCTCAGTTTTGTTTAAGCCTTGTAAATTGCCATAATGTCGTTCGTTTAAACGCCAATCCATGTTTAACGCAAGGTTACGAATTTTTAGTTGTTTTAAGCAGATTTTACTCGTTCTAATGGCACGTTTGAGGTAAGATACATATACAATATCTATTTTTAACTTATTATCGAGGATTAAAACTCCAGCTCTTTTTGCTTCTTTCTCTCCATTTTCAGTTAAATCAACATCTGTCCATCCAGTAAATCTATTTTCAAGATTCCACTTGCTTTCCCCATGTCGCAATAAAATAAGTTTATATGTTTTCATTTACTAGTATCTTACAATCTTCCTAGTCTTTCTTGACTATACCTATTCTTTTGAATGTCTCTCCACCACTTTTCATTATTAAGGTACCAATTAATTGTAGTCTCTAATGCTGATCTAAATGAGAATTTCGGTGTCCAGCTCAATTCATTTTGGATTTTAGATGAGTCAATAGCATAACGAAAATCATGACCAGGCCTGTCTTCAACGAAACTAACCAAATCCTCATAGGTCTCACCATTTTTTCTGGGAATTTTTTCGTTAAGGATTTCGCAAATAGTCATAACTATATCAAGATTTGATTTTTCGTTATTTCCACCAATGTTATAGGTCTTACCTGGATTAGAATGTGATATTAACTTAAAGATAGCATCACAATGATCCTCAACATAAAGCCAGTCTCTAATATTTTGTCCATTCCCATAAATTGGCAAAGGTCTTTCATCAATAGAATTTGCTATCATCAGGGGAATTAGCTTTTCAGGAAATTGGTATGGGCCAAAATTATTACTACAGTTTGATATAATTACCGGGAAACCATATGTATGGAACCAGGACCTAGCTAAATGATCTGAGCTAGCTTTTGATGCAGAGTAAGGTGATGTGGGTAAGTATGAACTTTCCTCAGTGAAATATCCTGAAGTCCCAAGCGAACCAAAAACCTCATCAGTACTTATTTGAATAAATTTAAAATTATCATTCCGAGTTTCTTTTAAATAAGTGGTGGTACATGAAAGCAAATTAAAAGTACCTATTATATTTGAGTTAATAAACTCTTTTGGACTATCAATGGATCTATCTACATGAGTCTCAGCGGCAAAATTAACAATTACATCAGGATTATGTTCACGAAGAGTATTAAGCATTTTATTTGTATCACAAATATCTGATTCAATGAAATGATAGTTTTTAAATTTTTGAAATTGCTTTAAGTTTTCAAGGTTTGAAGCATAAGTTAGCTTATCTACATTAATAACTTCAATATTGTCTTTTTTGAATAAGTGGTGAATGAAATTACTTCCAATGAATCCGCAGCCACCCGTAATTAATATCTTCATTTAATAATTGATGATCCTATTTGATTTGAATTAGTTATTTTAACAAAAACTGCATTATCAATAAATTTTATAACTACACATTTATTCATTTTTTATTTATAAATCAATATAAAAATAAAATATTTGTGTATTTTAGTAATTATTAATAGTTTATAATCAGTTTCGAGGTAAAAATTAAATTAAAATAAATGAAAAATAATTATATGTGTAAACATTTTGTGTATATAAGCGCTTTATTTTCTATTTTTGGCTCTATTTCAGCACAGTCTATCCAGGAAATGCAAAAACTAAAGTCTGAATATGAAAAATACAAATCACTTCAAGTAGAAGGTGGTCAAAATGAAAATAAACCAAAAGATGGCGGAGCCAATCTAGGAGATGTTCCATCAGAATTTGTTTTTGGTCCCTACAAAAGTCTAAATTCAGATAGTCTTGAAGGTAAAATCAAGCATTTTGGATATGATTTTTTTATCAAAAGAGATACTTTAAGGTTTTGGGAGAATTTGCCTATCCCTTCTAATTATACTCTTGGACCAGGTGATGAGGTTATTGTTTCAATATGGGGTCAAACTCAGCTTAGAAATTCCTATACTATTTCAAGAGATGGTAAAATTTATGATGAGAAAGTTGGTTTGCTTAATCTTTCCGACAAAACTATTGCTGAGGGAAAAAAATATTTAATTAACCAATTTGGGAGAGTTTATTCAACCCTTACATCTTCTAATCCTTCATCATATATTGATATTTCACTTGGTGAAATAAGATCAATTAATGTCAATTTTGTCGGTGAATGTAAATTTCCTGGAGTTTATCCAGTGCACCCATTTTCAAATATTATAACAGGCTTAATTCAAGCTGGAGGTGTTGATACTACTGGTACCCTTCGAAATATATCTATCAAAAGAGATGGAAAAGTAGTTAACAAGATCGATTTATATGAATATTTCTTGCTTGGAAATTTACCATCAAATATTCAGTTAAAGGATCAAGATATAATTGTTATACCTACTAGATTATCCACAATAGTCATTGATTCATCTGTAGTTAAACCTGGAATTTATGAAGCCAAGCAAAATGAAACGATTAAGGATATGATTAAATATGCTGGAGGATTAAAATTTAACGCTTCTTCTGAAATTGGATTAGAGCGAATTTTGCCATATGCAGAAAGACTTAAACGTAAAATAAATAAAGAAAATTATTATATAGATTTCTCAAATAGTCATTTAGTTGCTGCTCAAGATGGTGATAAAATTATTGCTAGATATTTATTTGATGAAATAAAGCAAGTTGAAATTATCGGTCAAGTTAAAAAGCCTGCGAAATACCACTATTATAATGGGATGACAATTAAGGATTTGCTAGAACTAAGCTTAGGATATAATGATACTACATTTTGGAAATCCATTCATCATGAAAGTGGTCAGTTGGTTAGAATGGATCCATTAAATAGTTATGAAAAAGTTATAAACTTTAATATTAAAGATATTATGAATGGTGATGACGATTTAAATATAGAATTACAGAATCTTGATAAAATTATTATTAGAGCAAACCCAAACTTTGTTGAAAATGAAAATGTTCAAATTCTTGGTGAGGTAAATATTCCCGGGTCTTACCCTTTAGTATCAGATAGAGAAAGTCTAAATTCATTACTTAAAAGATCTGGTGGACTAACATCTAAAGCTTTAAGTGATGGTATTTCTGTATTTAGAAAGAAAAAATATTTTAATGAGGGAATAAAAAAGAATAAAAAAAATGAATATTTTCCAATGCTTACTTCGCCCGAAAATTTACCCATTAAATATGAATTTAAAGAAAATGAAAAAGACGAATGGATTAGGGTGGCATGGCAAAATACAGACCTACAATTAATGCCAGGGGATAGTGTAGTTATTAAAGAAGCAACAGGTTCAATCAATCTTAGAGGAGAAGTATATAATCCAGGCTTAATAGAGTTTCAATCAGGAAAATCATTAAGATACTATATTGATTCTGCTGGGGGAGTTACTCCAGCTGGTAATTATAAAAATACTATCGTTGTTTATGCAAATGGCGTAATTAAGCCGAACAAATTCTTAAGCACACCTAGCATAAAAGATGGCGCAACAATAATAGTTAATAAAAAAGAAATTAAGGATTCTGTTAATTACGCAGAGATAGCAACTTCTTTACTTTCAATTATTTCAACAACTGTTACGATCTTGGTTTTATCTCAGCAAATTAGTTCAGCTGGATAATAAAAAATGAAGTTTAGCGAACTAGAGCAAAAAATGTCGCAGGTTGGAATCAATTCTCTTGCTGAAATTTCACGCCACCTTGATACAACCCCACAGGCAGTATCAAATTGGAAATCAAGAAATCAGGTTCCATATCATGTTGTGGCTAAAGTGCTCAACTATAATGAATTAGAAGCAGTTAAAACAAAACAACAAGATATGGTTCAAAAAAATTATGATTACTCTGCAGGAATTAATTTTACTGATATCTTTATTGCTATCTCCGAACAGTTAAAAATTATAATATTAGTTTCATTTATATTTGTTTTTACTACGCTAACCTATGTTCAGTTTATTGTTGATCCAATTTTTGTAAGCTCCGCAACAATACTTTTACCTGAAAATAAAATTTCCCAAATGGGGGGCCTTGCAGGCCTAGCCTCACAATTTGGTGTAAATATGCCTTCTTCTAATAATGCAGATTTGTCAAACCCTACCCTCTATCCCGAATTAATTAAAAGCAATACATTTGCTGAAAAAATTATGGATAAAGAATTTTATACGAATAAGTATAAAAAAAAGTTACCCTTGATAAATATTTTAACTGAGGGGGATAAATCAAAAGACCAAAGTAGAGAATTGTTGCTTAAAAATGCTATTTCAAAACTTAATTCAGAAATATTGTCTTTTTATAATGAGCCGTTAAGAAGTCCTTTAAGTGTATTAAGCGTTTCAACAAACGAAGCCCTTTTATCTAAAGATCTTGCTGAGGTTGTTTTGTTTGAGCTTGATTTATTAAATCGAGAATTCAAAAAAAATAGCGTTGATGAGAAAATACTTTTTATTAATAATAGGATTTTATCAGTTAAAAATGATTTATCGATATCTGAGACTAGACTTAAAGATTTTAATGAAAAAAACAGACAAATTTCATCTCCAGCTCTAGCTTTGGAGCAAGACAGACTGCAAAGAGATCTTGATGTTCAAAAAGATATATATTTGACATTAAAACAACAGCTCGAGCTTGCTAAAATTGAAGAAATTGAACAAGTTTCTGTTGTTCAGGTATTGGATAGGCCTAAAGTACCTTTAACCAGATCAAATAATAACAAGGCGATGGCACTTTTTGCCTCTGCTATTCTGGGTATAGTATTTGGGATTTTAATTGGTCTTTTACGCTCTTTCTTTTCATATGCAGATATTGATGAAAGAAAAAAATATAGAAAGATCAAGTATCTTCTTAAGAAAAAAGGAAAAGAGCTTTTCAATGATACACGGTTATCAGGTGCTATATTAGTAATTTTATTGTTTTCTTCACCAATTTATTTAATTACCAAATCTGAACAACCAATTTATTTTGATAGATACTCCTATGGTCATATGCTTATAAATATATTTATATTTTTTGCTTTATTATTTTGCTTTGCTATTTATATTCACGGTCGAAAAAACAAAAACTGAACCAAGCTATGCCAATGAATAAATTAAAGATACCTTCAATTGAGAACATGAATATTTGCATTATAGGTTTAGGCTATGTTGGCCTTCCTTTGGCGATTGAGTTTAGTAAAAAATATAAAACAGTAGGATTTGATGTAAACGAAGCAAGGATAGATGAATTAAAATCTGGTTATGATAAAACTTTAGAGGTTGAAAAAAGAGATTTTGATGATGCAAAATTTCTGACATTGAGTTCAGAAGAAAAACTTATTAATGATTGCAACATTTATATTATTACAGTTCCCACTCCTATTGATAAAAAAAATAATCCAGATCTATCATATCTGAAAAATGCGAGCGAATTAGTGGGAGCACATTTAAAAAAAGGAAACATTGTAATATATGAATCTACTGTTTTTCCTGGAGCAACAGAAGAATACTGTGTTCCATTTTTAAGCAAATCTTCTGGTTTAGATTATAACTTAGATTTTTTTTGTGGCTATAGCCCAGAAAGAATAAACCCTGGTGATAAAAATCATACCTTAAGAAGTATTGTAAAAGTTACTTCAGGCTCTAATCTAGAAGTAGCAAATTTAATTGATTCACTTTACAAAAGCATAATTCCTGCTGGGACATTTAAAGCCTCTTCAATTTCTGTTGCTGAAGCAGCCAAGGTCATTGAAAATATTCAACGCGACGTTAATATAGCACTAATAAATGAGCTCTCCATGATTTTTGATAAAATAGATATTAATACGAATGAAGTTCTTAAGGCTGCAAATTCAAAATGGAATTTCATTGATTTTAGACCTGGATTGGTTGGAGGTCATTGTATTGGTGTGGATCCATATTACTTGACACATAAGGCTATAGAATCAGGATATAATCCCGAAATGATTTTAGCTGGCAGAAGAATAAATGAAAATATGAGTAATTATATTTTTGATAAAGTCATTAATAAAATGAATGAATTGAAGTTAAAACCAAAGAATGCGAATATTGCAGTTATGGGTGTAACATTTAAAGAAAATTGCCCA
>CERX01159901.1_pt1 | contig 10013 bp, 6 predicted proteins | sample 350251 | NCBI WGS metagenome assembly CERX01 (sample SAMEA2621044, study PRJEB7988) | marine metagenome | biome: marine biome (ENVO:00000447); feature: deep chlorophyll maximum layer (ENVO:xxxxxxxx); material: "saline water (ENVO:00002010), including plankton (ENVO:xxxxxxxx)" | depth 50 m
CACCGTCGATGTACTCCAGCTCGCCGCCCAGCGGCACGCCATGGGCGATACGGGATACTTTGATACCACGGGGGCGCAGCAAACCGGCGATGTAGTGCGCGGTCGCCTCGCCCTCTACGGTCGGGTTGGTCGCCAGAATGACTTCCGTCACAGCCCGCCCTTCCAGGCAATCAAGCAACGCTGGCACACCAATCTCTTCCGGCCCCATGCCATCGAGCGGCGACAAGTGCCCCTTGAGCACAAAGTAGCGGCCCTGATAGCCGCCAGCCTGCTCCACTGCCCAGACATCCGCCGGGCTCTGCAGTACGCAGAGCAGACTGTCGTCGCGGCGCGGATCACTGCACAGTGAGCAAATCTCGGTCTCACTCAGCGTCCGACAGCGGGTGCAGTAGCCCACGCCATCGATGGCCGCCTGCAGCGCGTGCGCCAGGTGCGCAGCCGCCGGGCGATCACGCTCCAGCAGGTGCAACGCCATGCGCTGGGCGGTCTTGGGGCCAACCCCCGGCAGGCCACGCAGGGCGTCGACCATCTGCCGGATAAGCGGACTGAAGGCCATGGATCAGAACGGCATCTTGAAGCCGTCGGGGAGGTTCATGCCCCCGGTGAAGCCGGCCATCTTTTCCTGATTGGTCTGCTCAAGCTTGCGCACCGCGTCGTTGATAGCGGCTGCAATCAGGTCTTCAAGCACTTCTTTGTCTTCCTGCATCAGGCTGTCATCAATGCTGACACGACGCACATCGTGACGACCTGTCATCAGGACGGATACCAGGCCCGCGCCAGACTGGCCGGTGATTTCCATGTTGGCCAGTTCTTCCTGCATCTTGGCCATCTTTTCCTGCATTTGCTGAGCCTGCTTCATCAGGCCTGCCATGCCACCTTTCATCATGACGCTATCCTCGTAGTTCAGTTGGCGGGTGCATCCAATGGACGGATGCTTCCTTCACAGATATGGGCGGCAAAGTCGCTTTGCAAGCGTTGCACCAGGGTATCGGTGGCAATGCTCTGCTCGGCAGCGCGCTGCCGGGCCGCCTTGCGCCGGGCGGCGGCTACAGCTGGCGTTTCCTGGGTGGGCGCGGCCACCTCGACCAGCAGTTGCACCGGTTGCTCCTGCACAGTGCTAATAGCCTGTTCCAGGCGCTTGCGATGATTCTCGTTGTACAGGGCACTATGCCCCGGGTCCAGATGCAAGGTCCAATTGCCCTGCTCACGGCCGACCAGCTGGCAATGCGCGGCAATGCTCTGGGTCAGACCGCTCAGGCCCAGGCGCTCGAACAGTGCCAGCCAGTCGGCGGCGAGCCCGGTGGCCGGCGGCAAATCACTGATGGCATCCTGTGCTTCTTCTTCGGCGGCTTGCTGCTGGGTATCCGGCAGCTGCCAGTCATCCATATATTGGGCGACGTCCAGGTCGTCATCATCGCCCTCAGCCATCCCACTGTCATCCGGCGGCGGGCCGTCCATCCAGTCGGCGGGCGGCTCATCCTGCGGCGGCTTGACCGGCGTGGTCGAACTGATCGGGTGGCTGACCGGGTCCGGCTTGGCTTGCACCACTGCGGGCTCCGGCTCCGGCTCGGGCATGACTGGCTGAGACTGAGGCTGAGCAACATCGGGCTCGGCAGCGGCCGCTGGCGGCTCGGCGACAGGGGCAGCTTCCGGTGCAGGTGCAGGTGCAGGTGCAGGTGCAGGTGCAGGTGCAGCAGAATTAGCTGCGGCAGAGACGACAGGGGCAACAGCTGGCGCTGTTGCTGCCTGGGTTGCCTCGGGTTCAGTCTTGGCCGGACTGGACCCCGTGGGCTTTTCCGGCACATCACCCGGCGGCACCACCTGGCCAGTCGGCCGCACATCAGCCAGCGTACCGGGCCGGAAGGCCAGCATCCGCAGCAGCGCCATTTCCAGCCCACCACGTGGCTCCGGCGCCAGCGGCAAGTCACGGCGCCCATGCAGTGCCAGTTGATAGAACAACTGCACGTCCTCGGCGCTGACCTGTCCGGCCAGGTCCAGCACACGCTGCTGGTCCCCCAGACTGTTATCTGTAGCCTCAGGCACCACCTGGGCCATGGCTATGCGCTGCAAGGTTGAAATCAGCTCGGCCAGCACGCCGGAAAAGTCCGCGCCCTGCTCTGCCAACTCGGCCACCGCCGCCATCAACGCACGCGCGTCACCAGCAATCAGCGCCTCCAGCACAGAAAACACCTGGCCATGGTCGATGGTACCCAGCATGTTGCGCACTTCGGCCACCTGCAACTGGCCATTACCAAAGGCAATGGCCTGGTCCGTCAGGCTCAGCGCATCACGCATCGAGCCGTCAGCGGCACGCCCCAAAAGCCACAGCGACTCCTGGTCAAAACCGATCTGCTCCTCGGCAAGTACGTGCTGAAGATGCTCAACTACCTTTTCCGGCGGCATGTTTTTCAGGGAAAACTGCAAACAGCGCGACAGAATAGTGACCGGCAACTTTTGCGGGTCAGTGGTAGCCAGCAGGAATTTAACGTGCTCAGGGGGCTCTTCGAGGGTTTTCAGCAGCGCGTTGAAACTGTGGCTGGAGAGCATGTGCACTTCGTCGATCAGATAGACCTTGAAGCGGCCACGCGTCGGCGCGTACTGCACATTTTCCAGCAGCTCACGCGTATCTTCTACCTTGGTGCGGCTGGCTGCGTCGACCTCGATCAGGTCAACAAAACGCCCCTGATCAATCTCCAGGCAAGACGAGCACGTGCCGCAGGGTTCCGAGCTGACGCCGGTCTCACAGTTCAGGCATTTGGCGAGAATACGCGCAATAGTGGTCTTGCCGACACCGCGTGTACCAGTAAACAGATAGGCATGGTGCAGACGGTTGTTGTCGAGCGCGTTGATCAGCGCCTGCAACACATGGGTCTGGCCGACCATTTCACGGAACAGGCGCGGACGCCATTTGCGGGCAAGTACCTGATAACTCATTGGCTCTGTTCGTTTCCGTTCGGTCGAATGCAAGCGGCTAATGTACCCAAGCCGGCGCTACATTGCGAGCGACAACAGCGTCAGGCTGAGGTAACAGGAAAGGGAATCGGGGGAGATAAAATGGAGGCGGCCCCGCAGCCACACCCCGGCACACGATATGACCGCTGCGGCTGCTCCCTTCCGGGCCTGACCGGGTTCACGGCTGATCATTGCGAGGGGACCGACGGGGCCACCATAGCGACCCGAGCATGCTCGGGCCGCGCTATTGTAACGGCTTGCGGATAACTTACAACCCTCAGGTTTTAAAGCGCCCAACCTGTTGCTGCAGGCCCGAGGCCAACCGCGCAAGCGCGTTGCTCGCATCACGGCTCTCCTGTGAAGACTGGGCAGCCTGGTTGGAGAGGTCACGGATGCCGCTGATGTTGCGGGCGATATCTTCGGTAGTCTGGCTCTGCTCTTCACAGGCCGCCGCAATCTGGGCGGCCATATCGTTGATGCGCATCACCGAGGCGGAGGTTTCATTCAATGACGACTCGGTAGCACCCGCCTTTTCAACACTCTGCGCTGCCAGCTCGGCGCCGCGCTGCATCACTGCCACTGCCTGCCCCGTGCCAGACTGCAACTTCTGGATCATCTGCTGAATATCGCGGGTCGAGTCCTGGGTGCGCGCTGCCAGGGCCCGGACTTCATCGGCCACCACCGCAAAGCCGCGCCCCTGCTCACCGGCCCGTGCCGCTTCAATGGCAGCGTTAAGCGCCAGCAGGTTGGTCTGCTCGGCGATGCCTTCAATCACGCTGAGCACGCCACCGATCTTGTCAGTATCCTGCTCCAGATTGTTGATCACCCCGGCAGCCTCTTCGACGTCGGCGGCCAGACGGCGCAGGTCATTCATGGTCGCTGACACTACGTCCGAGGCGGCGTGCCCCTGGCGATCAGCCTCGCGGGCCGCATCGGCGGTACTATGGGCATTGTCGGCCACTTCGTGAATAGCCGCGCTCATTTCGGTGGCAGCGGTACTGACCTGATCAACCGCCATGTACTGATCGTTGACCAGCTTTTCCTGCCCGGTCGAGATGGCGCTCATCTGCTCTGCTGCCGAGGCGACCTGCAAGGTTGAGTCGGCCACCTGCCGAATCAGCGTCTGCAGCTGCTCCAAAAAGGCATTGAAGGCCCGGCTCAGGGCGCCCAGTTCGTCATTGGAATGGACGACTACACGCTGGGTCAGATCGCCTTCACCGTCGGCGATATCGCGAATGCGCTGCAACAGCTCACGCAACGGGCTGGTAATCAGGCCCGGGAAAAACACAATCATCAGCAAACAGACGACGCCACCAACCACCAGCACCGTCGCAACACGCGCGTGACTGGCGCTGACATCGGCCGCTGCCTCGCTCTCTTCGGCATCAGCCTGACGATTGACCAGCCCGGTCATTTGATCAATCAGATCACGTGCGCGGGTGAACTCCTCATAGCCACGCCCATAGCTGATATCAGAAGCCTGGGCAGCGGCGCCGCTGCGGGCGAGCCTGACGTTCTCCATGGCGGTCGCCTTCCAGGTGGCAAACGCCCGGGTAAACTCGCTTGCCAACGCCTTGCCTTCGGCAGAGTCGGTCGCCTCACCGTAGCGAGCAATGCGGTCGCTGGCCTGCTGCAGGTTGTCGCTCAGTTCAGCGTCCAGCCCGGCGCTGCGCACACCGGCGATAATAGCCCGCTCTGCACTCAACGCCTGATACAGGTCACGATCAGCCTCCAGCACCACGCTACTTTGGGGCAGCAACTCAGCCGCCACTCGAGTCAGCCTTGCCTCAACCGTACTCAATGCCCAAAACGCGAACACCCCCGACAAGGCCAACAACGCCGCAAGAATCAGTAGGGGAATGGTTAACTTCCAACGAAAACTCATGTCTCGAATCAGGCTAGGCATAGTCATTGTCACTCTTGTAGCAGACGCAGGCAGAAAAAAGGCCGCCAAGGGCCGGTTATTCCCTGAAACAGGCTCGGTTAGCGTCCGCCATACCGACAGCAGCCAGGTGCGTAGCCCTGCACCCTTGGGAAGCGCTGACATCCTCCTTGCGCCCTGTATAGACAGTGCGCAGCACCTATGCCGGTGCGCTTCCGTTATGTTTCCTTACCTGAGTTATCGGCCGAACCGGCAGCAGCATTAACCGTTTTCTGTCACTTTCCCGATTAGTTTCAGGTTAGCCACAAAATACTGTCACCGCGATATCAAAACAGCCAGGCAATCATCAGCGGGATATACAGCAGCGCTACCAGAGTGCTCAGCAAGGCGGTACCAGCCACCTGCCTGGGATGGGTATCGAGCAAGGTCGCGATGACCACCGTGTTGGCAGCAATGGGGGTGATGGAGATCAGCAATATGGCCTGATAGACAGCCTGACCATAGAGCTGAGTCACATGACTGTCGAACCAGCACAATGCCAGTGCCATGAGAGGCCAGCTGACGAACTTGCCAAGCAGCGCCAGCCCGGTAAACCGCAGGTCACCGGCCAGCCCTTGGAAGCTGAGAATACTCATGCCGATGATCATCATGCCGAACACGCTGTAGGCACCGCGCAGGTTATCAAACAGCGGCACAAAGGCATCGGGGATCGACAGGCCCGCGCTGTTGAGCAGCACGGCCAGAAAAAACGCGTACAACGACGGCAGGCGCGCCACCTTCAGCAGACAGTCACGGATACCAAAACGTCCGCGGGCCGCCAGGTAAAAACCCACCGAGGTTTCAAACAGAGTGGTGCCCAGCATGCACACAATATAGATCGACAGTCCCTGTTCGCCGAACAGCAGTAACGCCACCGGAATACCAAAATACCCCGTGTTGCCGGTACCCACTGCCAACGGAATCATATTGGCGCCGGCGTCGGGGAACCAGCGCCGCGCCACCAGCAGATGCAGCCAGCCAAGCAAGCTGCACAAGGCAAAGGTCAGAAACGGCAACGCAATGACTTCAGGCGACAGCGGCGCCCGCATAACGCCGGCAAACACCACCGACGGCGTGACGATATACATCATGATGCCGGCTATATGCCGACCACTGGCCTCAAGATAGCGGCCGGCCAGCCAACCAAGGGCGACCGTCACGTACAGCGGCAGCAATTTGTACAACAGGGCAAAAGCGGCGAGCATCGAGGCCTCAGGCGGAAATGAGATAGACCCGTTCAACCAGTGACCGCATACCCTGGCTGGCGAAAACCGCGTGGTCGGCCAGCACATCCTGCTCATCCAGCACGTCGATACGGCAGCCTTGGTACAGCGCCCGCACCTCGGCATCCGGCACGCTGAACGGCGGACCGGGGCGCTGCTCCTGAGGATAGTCCAGCGTCACCAACAGCATTTTCCAGCCGTCCGGCAACAGAGTGCGCAACTGGGCGACATAACGCTCTCGCATGGCAGGTGGCAACGCGATCAGGGCAGCCCGGTCATACACCGCAGCCACACCGGCCAGCTGCTCGGCCTGCAAGGCAAAGTAATCACCACACAGCAGTTCAAACCCAGCCCCCCGCGCTACGGCAAAGTCGCCCTCCTGGCTCCACGCCAGCGCCAACTCGTGCTCGGCATCAAAGGCCTCCAGAGCGCTGCGCGCCAGCTCGACACCCAGTACCGGATGCCCCTGTGCACGCAGCCACAACAGGTCAAGCGACTTACCGCACAGCGGCACCAGTACTGACTCTACGCCACTCAGCGCCAGACGCGGCCACCACTGCTGCAACAGCGGATTGGTTGCCGCCTTGTGGAAGCCGATTTCCCCCAGTTGCCAGCGCTGCTGCCAGAATGCTGCGTCCATAATCACCTCACTGCTCACAATGCATTGACTATACAGTAATTTTTTTACTGCTCCGGGGCATAGACGATATAGTGGAGAGGTTCGTGCCACCCGCCGTCGAGTCGCCTCCATGGACTATATCAACACCCTATTTCTGATCGGTGCCGTACTGCTCTGTTTCAGCGTGCTGGCCAGCTCGCTGTCATCGCGGCTGGGCATTCCACTGCTGTTGATCTTTCTGATCATCGGCATGCTTGCCGGGGTCGATGGTATTGGCCGTATCCAGTTCGAAGACGCCAACACCGCGTTCGTCATCGGCAGCCTGGCGCTGGCCATTATTCTGCTCGATGGTGGTATGCGCACCCGGGTGGAGAATTTCCGCGTGGGTCTCTGGCCAGCCATGTCGCTGGCCAGCATAGGTGTGCTGATCAGTGCGGCGCTGACCGGTGCTCTGACTGCCTGGATTCTGGAGCTGCACTGGCTTCAGGGCCTGCTACTGGGTGCCATCGTCGGCTCGACCGACGCAGCGGCGGTGTTTTCGCTGCTACAAGGCAAGGGGTTGAACCTCAAGCAGCGCGTGGGTGCCACCCTGGAGATCGAGTCGGGGTCAAACGACCCGATGGCCATCTTCCTGACCATCACCCTGGTGGAGATGCTCGCCAATGGCCAAACCAGCTTCAGTTGGTCTTTCGCCCTGCTATTGATTGAGCAGTTTGGTATTGGTGCCATTTGCGGCCTGGCCGGCGGCTTCGGCCTGGTCTGGCTGGTCAATCGCGTCACCCTGCCGGCCGGCCTTTATCCCCTGCTGATTACCAGTGGCGCCATCATGGTGTTTGCCGCTACCAACAAGATCGGCGGCAGCGGCTTTCTGGCCATCTATCTGACCGGTCTGATATTGGGCAACAACCGTGTGCGCAACCTGCAGAACATTCTGCAGGTGCAAGACGGTATGGCCTGGCTCAGTCAGATCGGCATGTTCCTGATGCTCGGCCTGCTGGTGACGCCCAGCGAAATGGTCATCATCGCCATGCCGGCGGTACTGATCGCCCTGTTCCTGATTTTTGTCGCCCGCCCCATTGCCGTGCTGATCTGTCTGGCACCCTTTGTCTTCTCCTGGCGCGAGCGGATGTTTATCGCCTGGGTTGGCCTGCGCGGTGCAGTGCCGATCATTCTCGCCATCTTCCCGCTGCTGGCAGGCCTTGAGCAGGCGCAGCTGCTGTTCAACCTGGCCTTCGTGGTGGTGCTAGTGTCGCTGCTGTTGCAGGGCTCGTCCTTGCCCCTTGCCGCGCGCCTGTGCAAAGTCGAGATTCCGCCCCAGCCAGAACCGCTGCAACGCACCAGCCTGGACACCGCTATCGAAGGCGATTTTGAGCTGTTGGTCTATCAGCTGGATAACGCCAACTGGTGCGTTGGCGTGGCCCTGCGCGATCTGAAAATGCCTGACGATACGCGCATTGCTGCGCTATTTCGTGGCAACCACCTGCTGCATCCAACCGGCAGCACCCAGCTGGCGCTGGGCGACGTGCTCTGCGTGGTAGGCCGCCCGCGCGACCTGCCGGCCCTGTCCAAGCTGTTCAGCAAGGCGCAGCCGCCGCGGCGACTGGAGAGCCGCAGCTTCTTCGGGGACTTTATCCTTGAGGGCGAGGCGCAGCTTGGCGAGGTCGGCAAGTTCTACGGTATTGCGGTACCCGAGGACATGCGCGAGCTGACCCTCGCCGCCTTCTTCAGCCGACAGTTCGGCGGACATCCGGTGGTGGGCGACCAGATTGAGTGGGAAGGCCACACCTGGGTCGTTGCCGCCATGGATAACGACTGGATCCTCAAGGTGGGCCTCAAACTCGGCAACGGCGGCGGCCCGGTCTTGGGGTTTTAGAAAAGCGCCGCCCCATTTTGCGCGCCCCTGGCAGCCGAGCATATCAGCGCCCCCCTTGGGTGACGCTTTGCCGCAGGCATGCGCTCCCCGCTTGACCTTCACATGATGTCAGGGTTCATGCTGCAATGGAGTCAACAGCACGGGAGCAGGTCATGTCGGAGATAACACTGCAGCTCAGCGGTATGAACTGTGCCGGCTGCGTTAGCCGGGTCGAGCGCGCGCTTGAAAGCGTCGATGGCATCGAGCGCGTCGCGGTCAACCTGGCCTCGCAAACCGCGCGCATGGATGTACAGGACAACAACCAGCTCACGGCTGTTGAACAGGCACTGCACCAGGCAGGCTACCCCGCCGAGCAGCAGAGCCGCCAACTGCAGCTAAGCAACCTGACCTGCGCCAGCTGCGTGGGCCGCGCCGAGGCGGCCTTGAGCAAGGTGCCGGGCGTACTCGACGCCCAGGTCAACCTGGCCAGCCAGCAGGCTCGTGTGCGGATGCTGCAGGGCACAGATCAGGACGCACTGCTGCGCACCCTGCGCCAAACCGGCTATCCCGGACAATGGCTGGATGCCGACGCCCCTGTCGCTGACGCAGGCCCTGACCTGGCCAAACAACGTCAACGTGTGATCATCGCCGCGCTGCTCAGCGCCCCCATGTTGCTCACTATGCTCCCTGCCCTACTGGGGGCCGGACACTGGATGCTGCCAGGCTGGCTGCAACTGATTCTGGCCAGCATTGTGCAGTTTGTGTTTGGCGCCACCTTCTACCGTGGCGCATGGCATGCCCTGCGCAACCGCACAGCCAACATGGATTTGCTGGTAGTGCTGGGCACCAGCGCCGGCTGGGCGCTAAGCACCTGGAACCTGCTCACCCAGCCAACCGGCACCGAGCTGCACCTGTATTACGAGGCCTCGGCGGTCATCGTCACCTTTATCCTGCTGGGCAAATACCTTGAGAACCGCGCCAAGGGGCAAACGCTGGAAGCCATCCGCGCCCTCACCGCCCTGCGCCCGGACACCGCACGACTGCGTGATGCCGACGGCGAACGCGACGTACCACTCAGTCAGGTGCTACCGGGTGATCAGCTGGTGGTACGCGCCGGCGAACGCATCCCGGTTGATGCCGAGATTGCCGAGGGCAACAGCCATATTGACGAGTCCATGCTGACTGGGGAAAGCCTGCCGGTCAGCCGCGGCCCCGGTGAGTCCGTGCGCGCCGGCAGCCTGAACCAGGACGGCGTACTGCTGATCAACACCACCGGCGTCGGCCAAGACACGCTGCTGGCGCAGATCGTGCGCATGGTCGAAAACGCGCAAAGCTCCAAGGCACCTATTCAACGTCTGGTCGATCGCGTAGCGGCAGTGTTCGTGCCAGTGGTGATCGCCATCGCGCTGATGACCTGGGCGATCGGCAGTTTCTTCATCGGCCCGC
>CERX01026558.1_pt1 | contig 9960 bp, 9 predicted proteins | sample 350251 | NCBI WGS metagenome assembly CERX01 (sample SAMEA2621044, study PRJEB7988) | marine metagenome | biome: marine biome (ENVO:00000447); feature: deep chlorophyll maximum layer (ENVO:xxxxxxxx); material: "saline water (ENVO:00002010), including plankton (ENVO:xxxxxxxx)" | depth 50 m
AATATGTCAGAATTATACAGTTTTGGTTCCCACGGATTTAAGAACTCTTTTGGTCTGCTAAGGTATTATTATAACGAAGACCAGGAACTTAGAACAGACAGAGTAGTAATCATGAGTGAAAGTAAGCTTTCCTCTGAAAAATCCTTAAAATTAATTAATGAGTTAGATTATAATTCTGATAAAAATGATGTCAAGTTTACCTTATTTTCAAATTATATATTGAACTATGTTTTCGAGAGACCAATTGGATTGTATGGCACAATAAGAGGTCCAATGCCCTATTTTATCTTTGATCAAAATGATGTACTATTCATAGGTTCAGACCTTACCTTTAAAAGAAAATTTACTAATAAGTTCAAGACTTCTCTAAGTTTAAATTATTTGTGGTCAAATAATTTAGATAATAATGGAAAGTTAATAAATCAGCCACCAGTCAGAATTGAGAAAAATTTTATTTTTGAAACTGAAAGCTTCTGGAAGGTAAATTTTTCTGAAATATCTCTAACACCAAGCTATACATTTCAACAGTTCCAAGCCCCGATGACAATTACTCCTGAGAGTCTAATAAGCGGTGAGAATAATATTACTGCTGATACAGATATTTTTGATTTTAAAGATGCTCCAGAGGGATTTTTTCTCCTTGATTTTTCATGGAAATTAAATATTAATGATTTTACTGCTTCCATCATTGTGAATAATGTACTAAATAAGAAATATAGAAATTATCTCAATTATATGAGATACTTTGCTGATGATATGGGAAGAAATTTTATTTTTAATTTATCTTATACCTTTAAAAAGAAAAATTAACTAAAATTGACTTTGATATAAAGTAGTTATGCTTAAGTATTTCTTCCAAGTCTCTTTTTTATTTCTATTTAATAACTCCTTCTCTCAAGTAGTACTCTCAGGGTACATAGAGGAAGAGGGATCAGGTGAGAGGCTACCTTATTCAAATGTCTACATAAGTGAAATAGAGGTTGGCTCAAGTGCAAACGAGAACGGTTACTTTACTATAATTGGAGCTATTGAATCAGGGATGACTCTTAATGCAAGTTATGTGGGTTATAAAACTCAAAATATAATCCTGACAGATGATATGTTAAGAGGAGACCTAGTTATTAGTTTGACTGCTCTTACCTCAACTTTAAATGAGGTTGTGGTTTCAACTGAGTCTAGCAAATTCTTACAGGCTACCTCAGAAATAAGCAATCATAGGATGTCTGTCCAACAAATAAGTCTCATGCCGTCCATAGGGGAAGTTGATATATTTAGGTCATTGCAGCTACTTCCTGGCGTTAGCGCAACAAACGAAAACAGTTCAGGCCTGTACATAAGGGGAGGTCAGCCACAAGAGAATCTTGTCCTTTTAGATGGTATAAAGGTTTACAATGTTGATCACTTCTTTGGTTTCTTCAGTGCATTTAATGCAAATGCAATAAAAAGTGTAGACCTCTATAAGGGAGCATTTCCATCTAAGTATGGAGGTAGACTCTCAAGTGTTATTGACTTAACAGGAAAGGTCGGAAGTTTTAATGAGGTTAAAGGTAGCTTGAATGTAAATTTATTAAGTGCATCTGCTTCAGTTGAAGTTCCATTCTTAGATAAGTTTAGTTTCTTCGCATCTGGTAGAAGGTCATTTACAGACATATTACAGACCTCATTCTTTGAGAAAATATATGATCAGTTCGATCCAGATGATGACATTGAGAATCTTGATCCTTGGGTGCCAAAGTTTAACTTTTATGACTTAAACGCTAAGTTATCTTATAAACCCACTAGAGATGATTTGATAACCCTCAGTTTTTACAGTGGCGAGGATAATTTGATAGAGACAAGTGATACTAGGCGTTCTCAGTACCCCAGAGTAGGTAATATTGATGAGATTGAGATAAGAGGTGACCTTGATAGGATATCGAGATGGGGGAATAACGGGTACTCTCTAAAGTGGTCAAAACAGTGGAATCCAAAATTTTTCAATAGTATTAATATATCCTACTCAGAGTACTACAATTACCAAGATGATTCATACTTCGTAAATGCAATTATTCCAGAATTAGATTCAACCATTTTTGATTTTAGTGTAATATTAGATCAAGACAATAAAGTGGAAGACTTTACTGCTCGCTACGATGCAGAACTATTGTCAGGGAAAAATAATAAATTAGAGTTTGGTCTTGAATTTACAAAGTCTGACATTCATTACCTTTTTGTAAGGGATGACACAATTTCTATAATTGATAACACTCAGTTATCCGACCTTTATTCTGCATACGTGTCATACAACCTTACCTCAGTTAAAAATCTGAATTTGAAATTAGGTTTGAGAGCAAGCAGGTACGAGCTAACTAAAAAAAATTATTTCGTCCCAAGGTTTCAGTTAGATTACGAGTTCGTTAAGAATGTGAAAATTAAACTTGGGTACGGAGTGCACAACCAATTTGTAAAGCAGATTATAGGAGAAAATGTTACTTCACGATCTAGAGATTTCTGGCAACTTTCTGATGATGAAGATATAAATGTTGGTGAGTCAACTCACTATATTGCTGGATTATCTTATGAAAATAATTCTTGGCTTTTTGACACTGAATTATTCTATAAGGATGTAAAAAATATAACTGAGTTTAGTCTTCGATTTCAGAATACAAATTTAAATTCCCTATTTTTTAATGGAGATGGGGAGGTAAAGGGTTTTGAGACTCTTCTTCAAAAGAAAATTGATAAGTATACTGGATGGATATCGTATACATACATTGACGCTGAGAATATTTTTCCTCTGCTGAATTATGGTAACCCATTCCCAGCTCCAAATACTCAAAAAAATGAATTTAAAGTATTTAATAATTATGAGATAAACGGATGGAATTTCTCTTTAAACTTTATATACGGTTCGGGAAAAGCATTCACAGAGCCCTCTTATAATTATAGTATCACCTTGCTGGACGATTCAGAATTAAATTATATTGGAGTAGGTCCCAAGAATGGTTCATTACTACCTGATTACCATAGACTTGATATTTCCGTTCACCATATTTTCAATATACAAAAGTCTAAAGGCGACATTGGAATATCAGTCTTTAATTTATATAACAAGATTAATACTTGGTATTATGAATATAATTTTGATCAGAGGCCATACGCAAGACAGACAAAAAAATACTTAGGATTTACTCCTAATGTATCTTTTAAACTTACCTTTTAATATGATAAGAATATTTTATTTCATTCTCTCCCTTTTATTTATTTCGTGTGACGATGAGACTCCTATAGGAGATAACTTTGTTGTAGAGGCATTTTTATTTCAGGGTGAAAAAGTTGATGATATTAAAATAAAAGAGACGAAATTATGGAATTCAGATGACACTGTCGATGTTATGATTGATAACGCTAACATAAAATTATATGCTAACGGAGATGAGTTTAATTTATCGTATGATAATTTAAGACAATCGTATATTTCAAATGAGGAAATTGATATAATTTCTGGTAATACCTACGGTATAAGAGTTGAAGTAAATGATAGAGTTGGAACAGCCGAGACTAAAGTTCCAACAAAACCTGTTGGTCTAAGACTTTCCAACGATAAGATAGTTGTTCCATCATTAAAATTATCCCCAGCTCTTCCCAATATTCTTGCTGATCTTTTTCAGAATGCAAGGACAAATATTATATGGGATAACCCAACAAATGAGTATCACTATCTGACGATAAAATATGTAGGTGCTCAAGATGACCCAATATTTACCGAAGATTTCCCTGGAGCCATAGGTGATTTTTTCTCTAATTTCTCTCTTCAATCTGCTCCCTCACAAGACGAGTTGTATAACGTAATATGTATGAGTTTAAAAAACTACGGAAAGTACATGGTGACACTCTATAAAATTAATGAAGATTATGTAAGGCTATTTGAAAGCGAAGTTCAGGATGGGACGGAGCTAAATGAACCACCATCAAATATTATTAATGCATTTGGAATATTCTCTTCATTTGCAAGTGACACAACTAGTTTTGAGATTGTTAGACAATAACTATTTTCTAATAAAATATGCAATCCATATTAAAATTCCCTGTATGGGTAGTCTCCATATAGCAATTTCCTGAGTCGCACCAATCGCCTCTTGCGCTATCTCATTTTGGGCTAGGTATATATTTGCTGGGAAAACTGCTATCAGTAATAGTATAAGTCCAATTGCTCCATAATATCTGTATTTCGGAAGTAAAATAAGAATACCAAATAATACCTCAAATAATCCACTAACATATACAAGTTCAAGATGATAGGGTAGATAAGGTGGAACAATACTAAGAAAATATTCTGGTTCAATAAAGTGTTTAATACCCACTATAACGTAGAAAATAGACGATATTATTATTAAAAAAGATTTTATGATTGTAACTTTCACTTATTAAAATATATCTGTAATGTATCTATTAATAGTTCTATATCTTAACTTTTTTGTGCCTAATATTCAAGAGACTAATGCTACAAAAATTTTAGAAAAATCTGAGGAGCAGCTGCAAGGTATTAAGTCATCTTACACTGAAATGGTTATAAGTATTGTAAGGCCTAAGTGGACAAAAGAGATGACCATGAAAGGTTGGTCAATAGGAGATGAGTATTTTTCATCTGTTGTATTAACTCCTATTAAGGAGAGGGGAACAGTCTTTTTAAAGAGAGAGAATGAAGTCTGGAATTATGTACCATCAATAGAAAGGACAATAAAACTACCTCCTTCTATGATGATGCAGAATTGGATGGGAACAGATTTTACTAACGATGACCTTGTACAGAGATCATCAATAGCAGATGACTACTCAAATTCTATTATCGGAGAAGAGGAAATAGATGGATATGATTGTTGGATTATTGAGCTTATACCTAATGATGACGCACCTGTAGTATGGGGTAAGCTAGTCATGTGGATTGATAAAAAAAATTACATGCAGATGAAGACTCATTTTTTTGATGAGTATGGAGATCTGATTAATGTTATGAACTCTGTGGAAATCTCTGACTTTGGTGGAAAAAAATTACCCTCTAAAATTGAATTTATACCTTTAGAGAAGGAAGGAAATAAAACTGTTATCGAGAGACAAGTGTGGGAGTTTGATATTGATATAAACCCAAGACTCTTTACGCCAGGATACATGAAAAATTTAAGATGATTTTTAAAATAGCCTGGAGAAATATTTACAGAAATAAGAAAAGGAGTCTTATAACTATTACTTCAATCTTTGCTGCTCTTTTTCTTATCATACTAATGAGAGCACTTCAATTTGGTTTTTATGATAAGTTAATTGAAACTGTTGTCGAGTCCTACGCAGGGTATGTAGAGATTCATGCTGATGGGTTTTGGGATAATCAGGTCCTTGATAATTCTATGCAAGTTGATCAAGAGCTGTTAAATAAAATAAAATCTGTGGAAGGAGTTGAAAACATTGTTGAGAGGCTTCAGACTTTTTCTTTGATATCAATGGGGGAGAAAACAAAAGGTTGTGTTATTAATGGAGTTAACTTATCAGAAGAACAAAAAATTACAGATTGGAATAAGAAAATGGTATCGGGATCTTTTGATTTAAATAAAAATGAAATAATTATTGGTAAAGGAATTGCGGAATATTTTAATATTTCCGAAGACGACACTCTCATTCTTTATGGACAAGGGTATAGGGGGATGATGGCTGCAGGAAAATATCCAATTAAGGGTATTATCGATTTAAAAAATCCAGATTTAAATAAATTAGGTGTTTTTATGACTATGGAGTCAGCAAGAAACTACGTTTCATCAGACGATATATCAACCCATATTATTATTGATAAAGAGAAGTATTATGAGGAGGAAAAAATTGTAGAAGATCTAAATAATGTACTTTCTGATAATTATGAGGTGATGACATGGAAAGAAACTTTACCAGAGATTGAACAGACCATAACTGCCGACAGTGCCGGAGGACTTATTATGGCCTTTATTCTATATGTAATTGTTGTCTTTGGTATGTTTGGTACTGTTCTTATGATGACAGAAGAGAGAAGGTATGAATTTGGGGTCTTAATTTCAATTGGAATGAGCAGGTTGAGGCTATTTGGAATAATTCTAATAGAAACTGTTATACTATCTATGGTAGGAGTATTTCTTGCAATAGCAGTAACTTATCCTATCTGTTTTTATTATAATATTAACCCCATTGATATGGCAATTTTAATGGGTGATGGTGCAGATCAGATGCTAGAAGAAATGGGATTCTCACCTATATTTCCAATGTCAACCTCGTGGGGTATTCCTTTGTCTCATGCCCTAATAATTTTTCTTTTTTCTTTGCTGATATCTATATACCCTGCAATTAAAATTTTAAACCTCAATCCGGTAAAATCTATGAAAGTATGAACCTATTTACTCTTTTAAAGATTTCATGGAGGAATGTATGGAGAAATAAATTACGAAGTTTAGTTGTTATAATTTCTATGGTTTTTGGTTTACTCGGAGGTATAATAATTATAGCTATGAGTTTTGGTCTTAATGAGGAGAGAATGAATAATGCTGTTGATACATACCTATCCCATATACAGATTCATAATAAATTATTTTCTGAAGACTATAACATAAAGTATACAATAGATAATTTAGATCTTATTGAAGAAGCAGTTAATAACGATGAAAGAGTAGTTGCTTACTCAAAGAGAATAGTATTAAATGGGATGCTCTCAAATTCAAATGGGTCATATGGTATTCAGGTTAAAGGTGTGGACCCAGAAATTGAAGTTAACGTTACAAATACATTTGAAAAACTTACAGATGGTGAATATTTTAATTCAAAAAGAGATAATACTATTTTAGTAGGTAAGAAGCTAGCTGATAGGTTAAACCTTAAATTAAAATCTAAGGTTGTAATTACTTTCCAAGATGAAAATTACGAATTAACATCTCTTCTTTACAGAGTTGAGGGAATATTTAGGTCTGGTAATTCTAGATATGATGAAACTAATGTTTTTGTGAAAAATGAAAGTATAAGAAAAAACCTTCCAGAACTCAAAGGTTACCATGAATTACCAATTCTTCTAAGTGATATAGACCTAAGGGGTGAGGTTAAAACTGATTTAGCTTTACTGAGTGATGACAATATAGTTGAGGGATGGGATGATATATCTAAAGAACTTGCCTATGCAAACGAGATGCTAGCCGCAGTTTTATATATTTTTATGATGATTATATTATCTGGTTTATCATTTGGTGTTATAAATACAATGTTGATGGCCATACTTGAAAGAAAAAAAGAGATTGGAATGCTAATGTCTATAGGTATGAATAGATATAAAATATTTTTAATGATTTCATTTGAAACAATTTTCTTATCTCTAATAGCTCTTCCATTTGGTTTATTAATCTCATTTTTAATTGTTGAATATTATTCTGTTGTTGGTATAGATTTGAGTATTGTAGAGGCCGGTCTTGAAAACTTTGGAGTTGGAACAAGATTATATTTTAAGGTTCCTAATGAAGAATACTTTTATGTTTCTTTAATGGTATTCTTTATATCTATCTTCTCTTCAATTTTCCCATCAATAAGAGCATTAAAAATTAATCCAGTTGATGCGACAAAAAGTATTTAAATTTATGTGATGATAGAAACAAAAAAATTATCAAGAATATATAGTCAGGGAAAATTTGATGTTAAGGCAGTTGATGAAATATCTTCAACTTTTAAAAAAGGTGAGTTTACATCTGTTGTTGGTCCCTCTGGTTCAGGAAAGACTACTTTTCTTAATTGCGTTGGAGGACTTGATAAGCCTACAAGTGGTCAAGTCATTATAGATGGCGATTTATTAAATAACTTTTCATCCGCAGAAATAATTCAATACAGACTACAAAATATTGGATTTGTTTTTCAGGCTTATAATCTTATTCCTGTTCTATCAGCAAGAGAAAATATAGAGATGATTATGTTACTTCAGGGAGCAGATGAAAAAGTTAGGAAAGAAAGAACAGATGAACTTTTGAATCAAGTGGGATTATATGAGATGAGAAATAGAAGGCCTTCAGAATTATCTGGTGGACAACAACAAAGAGTTGCTGTAGCAAGAGCTCTAGCATCAAAGCCAAAATTTATTTTGGCTGACGAGCCTACCGCTAATTTAGATACCTCTTCAACTTCTAATTTACTTGATATAATGAGTAAGCTAAATGAAAATGAAAATATAACATTCATTTTTTCAACTCACGATCAGAGAGTGATTGATAGGGCTAGAAGAGTTTTAACACTTGAGGATGGAAAAATTATTAGTGATAAGAAAAAGTAGGGCACTTTTAATATTATTCTTTTTTATAAATTTTTATAAAATTCATGGTCAAAATTCAGATATATCATTTTCTGTAAATGGATATGTAAAATATCTGCCATCATATATAGATTATAATCTAAAACCATCAACATGGATACCTGCCTCCTTACTTGAATCTCAGAGCACCCATTTGATTCACAATAGATTAAATATGAGAGGTTATTTTGGGAATAACCTTACCCTTGGATTAGAGTTAAGAAATAGAATTATGTTTGGTGATCTACAGCCAATTCAGTCAGACCCAGGGTGGATAGATATGTCTTTTTATGTTTTAGATAAACCAAAATTAATCTTTCATAGTATGGTAGATCGACTATGGATAAAGTATCAAAAAAATAAGCTTGAGATTAATATTGGTCGCCAGAGAGTTAATTGGGGAGTTAACACTATTTGGAATTCAAACGATTTATTTAATGCGTATAATTTTATCGACTTTGACTATATAGAGAGACCAGGTTCAGATGTCGTTAGGATTATATACACAGGAGATAATCTCTCAAGTATTGAGTTTGTATTTATGCCTACTTCTAAAGGAAGGAACGTCTTTGCTGGTATGTACAGATTCAATAAACTTGGTTATGATTTTCAGATAATTGGTGCAGACTATTATGAAGACATTGTTATTGGGGGAGGTTGGGCTGGAAATATTTTGAAAGCAGGATTTAAAGGTGAAATGTCTTATTTTATAAATAAATATCTAGATAACTCATTTAGTTTATCTTCATCTGTAGACTATTCTTTCAAAAGTGGTTATTATCTATTATTATCTTATTTATACAATTCTCAAGGAAGAAATTCTCCTGGATTAATGAATTTTATTAATTTAACTGATAATGAATTATCAGCTAGGAATCTTATGCCATCTAAAAACTCATACTTACTACAGATATCAAAGCCTATATCTCCACCAGTTAATGCCTCTCTGACGGCAATGTATGGTGCTGGTATAAACTTAGTTTATTTATCTCCAAGTATTTCTTTCGATGTAAATTCTAGAATTGATCTTAATCTTATCGGACAGGTATTTTTCTTGGAAAACACACAAAAACTTGAAAATTTAATGAGGGGAGTATATGTACAGATGAAGTACAGTTTTTAGTTTATTTAATAGCTTCAATATCTTTTAAGACTTCATTTGCTTCTGCTAATTTTCTGTCACTATCTTTTCTACTTACATTCGAGAGCTCATATGACTCTTTGAGTAGTTTATTATACTTATCTACTAGTTTCTGCTTTTTTGACTTGAATAATCCAAACATAACAAACTATACGATTTCGGTTAATTTTTGTTTAGTTAAAAGGTGTTACGATCTCAGGAGGTTTAGAGTCATCAAAGTAAAGTATCTCACATTTACAATTGACTTTAACATACTTTTCTGAAATTTTTTGATTTACATTATCAAAATAAGTAAGATAAAATATCCAGTCTTTGAAGACAACTATTCCATCTTGTGCCAGTATACTCCCCCTTCTTTTGACTTCTGCCTCTAGATATTCTTGACAGCTTCTAGGTTTACTATAGTAGCAATCCTCAACTTTTTTTTCTTTAGTTGTACAACCATTTCCAGAGAAAAAAAGTATTACTAGTATAATTAACGATTTATCTAAAATGACAGTAAAAG
>CERX01159764.1_pt1 | contig 9918 bp, 8 predicted proteins | sample 350251 | NCBI WGS metagenome assembly CERX01 (sample SAMEA2621044, study PRJEB7988) | marine metagenome | biome: marine biome (ENVO:00000447); feature: deep chlorophyll maximum layer (ENVO:xxxxxxxx); material: "saline water (ENVO:00002010), including plankton (ENVO:xxxxxxxx)" | depth 50 m
GAAGGCGGGGGATTCAAAAACCCTCGAGACGTCGCACTTATGGTGCTTTTGCCTTTGATCTGCTCAAAAGTAGATATTCCCGTTATAGCTGCTGGGGGGATGGTTGATGGCGGTTCAATGGCTGCAGCCTTGGCTCTAGGCGCCGAAGGAATTTTGATGGGTACTCGAATGGTTAGCGCTCAAGAATCTCCTGTGCATGACAATTGGAAACAAGCAATAGTAGATGCGGCGGAAACAGATACGGTCTTCCTCAACCGGCATACGTCACCTTCCTTACGAGCGTTACGTACAGAAAGAAGTGAAGCTTTAGAGTTCGATATAGAAACTAACGCGATGACTGCATTAGTCGGAAGCACCCAAGATTTGTATTTTGGTGGCGATATGAACGCAAGCCTTGCGTTAACTGGCCAAGTAGCTGGACGAATAAACGAAGTAGAACCAGTCAGTAAGATCATTTCGGACTGTGCAGAAGAATGCTTGGAAATATTAGAACAGTTAGCTGCTAAATATCCAAACGTGTAAAACTTACGAGATTAAAGCTTCACCTTGATGCTCGCCAGTAGGAGAAGAATCCAATTGGGGATTTGTAAACATCATTATCCCGTCATCAACGGATGCTTTTGAAATCAATTTAATGTCCCTACGGAAGTCCTGAGTGTGCAGCCAAGGTTCACGGTCACCTTGACGAGGAAGAAGAGGCATCATACGTTTCATGTATCCCGCAGGAAAATCCTCTATCCACTGCCGTCTTGGCATGTCAGTATCTTCTTCTCTAAGACGCGGGGTGCACTGTGTCATCCCAACTTTTTCCATATGATTCAAAAGTCGGCAAACATATTCACTTGTTAGGTCAGCTTTGAGCGTCCAAGAAGCATTTACATAACCGAAACACGAAGCCAAATTTGGGACATCAGAGTACCCAACTCCCTTATATGTCCATGTCTCAGAGAAATCAAGTGGGCTACCATCAACAAAGAAATCCATTTCGCCAAGGGTTACGAGTCGAAGACCTGTGGCTGTAACGATTATGTCGGCTTCCAAGACGCTCCCGGATGCTAAGCGAATACCTCCTTCAACAAATGAGTGAATATGTTCAGTTACAACAGAAGCTTTTTCAGATCGAATAGAGCTAAAGAGGTCACCGTTAGGGAGAAGACAGAGCCTCTGATCCCAGGGATTGTATGAAGGGGTGAAATGCTTATCAATGTCGTAGTCATTTCCGAGTTCTTCATGCACTCCTTGAAGCAAGAGTTTCTTTACTTCATCTGGATTCGTACGGGTTTTTTTATACACCAGACCTTGGCGGAAAATATTCTTTTGCCGTGTTATCCAATAGGCAAGTTTGCCGGGAAGAATTTTCCGTAAAAAGTTAGCTATTCGGTCTTGGTCTGGTCGAGAAACAACATAGGTAGGGGAGCGCTGCAACATCGTGACATGTTTGGCATCAGAAGCCATTGCTGGAACTAACGTCATTGCTGTAGCTCCTGATCCAATTACCACAACTCTCTTATCCCTATAGTCAAGATCTTCTGACCACTGCTGCGGATGAACAATTTGTCCCGCGAAGTCTTCCGTACCTGAAAACTCCGGCGTATAACCCTCTTTATAGCTGTAATAACCAGAGCACATGTAAAGAAAGTTGCAAGAAAAGAAAACAGACTCTTGAGAACCTGAAGAACTGGCCTCAAGAGTCCATCTAGAGTCTTCAGAAGACCATGAAGCGCTTGAAACAGTAAAACCAAATTTGATTTTCTCGCGTATTTCGTATTCGTCGACAGTTTCTTCTAAATATTCAAGAATTGAAGGCCCATCAGCAATAGATTTCGCTTGCTCCCATGGCTTAAATCTGAATCCAAGAGTATGCATATCACTATCAGAGCGAATACCGGGATAGCGGAATAAATCCCAAGTCCCACCAAGATTCTCGCGCCCCTCCAGGATTCTCCAACTTTTACCTGGACACATTTTCTGCAAGTAGTAAGCCGCGCTGATACCAGAAATGCCTGCACCCACGATTAGCACATCAAAATGTTCATCGATTTCTGTCACGTCATCTCCTAGATCTACTTGCAGTCATCATATTTTAGTAAAACAAATTGATATGCAACAAAACCTATTCATTCTTAGCCATGTACGAAATTTGAGTTCCTTTACGCGTAACCGAATCTGTCGCCCGGTCAAGTCCCAGCATGATTGCGGCAGAGGGATCTAAGCCTTGAGCCAAACCATGTGCAAATGCGCCGACAAAAGCATCTCCAGCCCCAGTGGTATCAACAGCATCAACTTTGCTTGCCGGATAAGTAACGAGGCCTCCGTTTTCATTAGCGAAAATAACACCTTCTTCACCCAGAGTCACTATAAGAGAAAATTTTTTACCAGATACAAAAGAAGAGACTGACGATTCGCTCACGGGTTCATTCGACAAAGCAAGAAACTCGGTCTCATTCGGTATCAGCCAATCAGTTATCTCTAAAAGACCATCAGGTAAAACAGTGATTCCAGTAGTAGGTGCAGGATTAAGAATTGTTGTAGCCCCAATTTCTTTTGCAGCTAAAAATGCTCCGTGAGTCGCATCAACAGAAACCTCAAGTTGGCCTACAACTACACGTGGTGCGAAATTTAAAACACCTTCTCTTGCTGCTTCTGGTGTTAATTCAAGATTTGCACCCGGAATGATGACGATTCTATTCGTTCCATCGGGCTCAACAAGAATCGTTGCAACACCAGTCGGACCCTCTCCTGCAGTCAAGTACGTAAGGTCAATATCGTATTTTCCTAAGTTTTCTCTATACGAATCACCGTACACATCATTCCCGACACAGTTGACGAAACCGACTCGTGAACCAAGTATCGAAGCCATAACTGCTTGATTGGCACCCTTCCCCCCAAATGTCATCTGAAAACTATCTCCGACAATTGTTTCGCCGGCTTCGGGAACACGCGAAGAATAAGAAATTAGATCAATCATGGTTGAACCAACCACGACAACGGAATTGTGTTCTTCTTGAGACATAATGGCTATCTAAATAGTAGACCTACATTAAGGGTAAAAACCTTGACCTTGAATATTCGTAAACTTATAACGCGACATGAAGAAATCCGCATTGAAGGCGGCAAAGCAGCCGATCCGGCCCTGCACCTTTACGGAGTGGCTGCAGTCATAACAAATCCATGGGCTGGAGAAGAATTCGTGGAGGATCTGCGTCCAGAAATACTTGCTACCGCACCTGAACTTGGAGAAGAAATGGTTCCACGCCTTGTCGAGATGGCGGGAGGCGGAAGCGTGATCGAAGCGTACGGAAAAGCAGCAATGGTAGGAACCAGTGGGGAAGTAGAGCATGGCTCTGCGCTAATCCACACCTTGCGTTTTGGCAACATCTTTCGTGACGCAGTAGAAGGTACTGCCTACCTATCCTTCACCAATTCTCGTGGAGGCCCTGGTGCAGTAATTTCCATTCCCATGATGCACAAAATAGACCCAGGTTGGCGTTCACACTATCTAACTCTTGAAATGGTAATCCCTGATGCTCCTGCGCCTAACGAAATAGTCGTAGCCATCGGGGCATCTGTAGGGGGACGCCCTCATCACCGGATAGGAAACCGATATTCCGACATGGAAGAAATGGGCATAGAACAGAACGATGACTAAAGAAATTGTCAACATTTCATATAGCGTTATCAGCGAAACAGGAGGGCCGGTATGAATGACTATTTGATGTACATCAATGGAGAATTTTGTGAAGCATCTGACGGTGGGCGTTTCGACTCGATAAACCCATCAACAGGAAAACCCTGGGCGACCGCTCCTGCAGCCACTGAAGAAGATGTAGATCGGGCAGTAAAAGCAGCTCATCACGCTCTCTATGAAGGCCCGTGGTCAAAAATGACTGCCACGGAGCGCGGTAAAATGCTCTTCAAGTTAGCGGATCTCATGACGGAAAATTCAGAGATACTTGGTTCAGTCGAAACTACCGACAGCGGAAAACTTGCGGTAGAAACACGTGGGCAATCTGCTTATGTTGCCGAATACTATCGCTACTACGGTGGACTAGCGGACAAGGTTGAAGGACGAACACTTCCAATAGACAAACCAAACCTTCACGTTTTCACTACCCAAGAACCCATCGGTGTTGTTGCAGGAATTGTCCCTTGGAACGCTGAAATGCTATTAACCGCGACCAAAGCTGCCCCGGCACTAGCTGCAGGAAACACCGTGGTTATCAAATCTTCTGAAGAAGCACCTGCTCCTGTTTTAGAATTTGCTCGACTTGTTGACGAAGCCGGATTTCCACCTGGCGTTTTCAACCTAATTACAGGATTCGGAGAACCTTGTGGACGTGCACTCACTAGCCACCCATTAGTAGCAAAGATTTCTTTCACTGGTGGCGTAGATGCTGCTAGGCACGTTGTTGAAAATACCTCTCGAAATTTCGCTCCAGTATCTCTAGAATTAGGCGGAAAATCACCAATCGTAATTTTTGATGACGCCGATATCGAAGGAGCGGTAAACGGTGCGGTAGCTGGAAATTTTGGGGCTTCGGGACAAAGCTGTGTAGCAGGATCACGAGTCTTTGTGCAAAGTGGAATTTACGACGAGTTCATCAGTGAAGTAATAAAACGAGCTGAATCAGTACGCATTGGAGATCCTCTAGATCCGGAGACTCAAGTCGGACCATTAGCCACACAAGCTCAGCGTGACCGTATCGAAACGACTTTGGTGACTTCACAAGAACAGGGAGCAGTCATACATACGGGGGGCTGCCGCCCAGAAGGGTTTGAAGATGGATGGTATTTCCAACCCACTATTCTTGCCTGTCCAAATCAATCAGTTTTGAGCACACAAGTAGAACTTTTCGGTCCAGTAATGTCTGTTCTCAAATTTGAAACCGAGGAAGAAGCTATTTCACTGGCTAACGACACAGAATTTGGTCTCGGAGCAGGTGTCTTTACATCTAATGTTGCACGAGCTCATAGGGTTTCTGGGGCTATTCGCTCCGGCATCGTTTGGGTGAATACCTACCGTGCTATTTCCCCAATAGCCCCGTTCGGTGGCTTCCGGCAAAGTGGATACGGAAGAGAAGCTGGAATCAATGCCATCTACGACTATACGCGCACCAAAAGTGTTTGGATAAATACGGGGGAAGAGCCGATGGCTAACCCGTTTGTCATGCGATAGCAGATAGTTCAACTAGAATTTCCAAATGGATCATTACTTGGCGTTCTTTGGAGGACTGCTCGCACTTGTTTTCTTTGCAGATCAATTTGTAAAAGGATCTTCCGCTATAGCAAAGATTTATCGAATCCCTCCTGTAATCATTGGAGTGGTCCTTTTAGGTTTTGGAACATCATTGCCAGAGTCACTGGTTTCAATAACAGCAGCAAAAACAGGGGATCTAGATATCGGTGTTGGAAACATCATTGGATCTAATGTCGCGAACTTGGGTTTAGTGATGGCCTGTGCAGTGATGCTTACAAAAATAGCGATACCACGTTCCGTAATCTCTAAAGAAGGAGTGCTCACGCTCGGATCTACAATCGCTTTAACAATAGTTTTGATAAATGAATGGGTAAGTCGAATAGAAGGACTCTTGCTTCTCCTTGGTGGGGCTCTGGTGCTTCTTTACATACTCAGAAATAGTTCAAAAAGTGAAATAGAAGATGAAAGCGGAGGCGATTACCAAACCTCTATGGAGGTAGTCCGCGTTATCGGTGGCCTTGGAGGAACAGTTCTTGGAGCATTTTTTACTGTCCGTGGCGCTGATGGTTTAGCTGAATCCTGGGGAATTACTGGGGGATTCGTAGGCTTTTTGCTTATAGCTATAGGAACTTCTTTACCAGAACTGGTGACGACAGCTTCATGTGCACGACGCGGAGAGACGGATTTAATTATTGGTAATCTATTTGGTTCAAATATCTTCAATTGCCTCTTAGTGGGAGGCCTGATGGGCGTTGTTGGACCAGGAAGAATAAGTGATCCAAATCTGACCGGTAAAGGGGTCTTCTTTATGCTTCTCATCACCGTCACTTTGTTGGTTTTAGGCGTGAATAAGAAACCAATTGGAAAAAGTGGAGGACTCCTACTCCTCATGATCTACCTATTAGCTGCGACCCTACTTGGAATTAACTCTTCAATATAAAACTGAAACAGGACTGATGAATACTCAATTTGATAATGAAACAACGCCACATCAGCAACAAGATGGTAGTTGGACTTTGATGCTTAGCGATCAATGGAATATTGGAGAAAATCCGAACGGAGGATATTTGATAATTCCGGCATTGCGCGCAATGCAAGGACGAGAAGAGCACCCAGATCCGCTCTCTGTAACAGCTCATTTCCTGCGACCTGGAACTGGAGCTGCACCAGCTCAAATAGATACGGAGATCGTACGAAGTGGTCGCTCGGTGACCACCACGAGAGGATCGTTGTCTCAGAACGAAACTACTCGCCTTGAACTAATCGCAGCTTTTGGCAATCTTATTGATGGAACAGGACATGATTATGAGATATCAGTGCCACCTCCAGTGATTCCATCTCCAGAAAATTGTGTTGGCCGTAGCGGTGAGCAGCAAGGAGTTGATCTGGTTATAAATAACCGGATTGAGATGAGGATGGCTCCGATAGATACTGACTCAACAGATCCTAAAAAAGCAGAGGTGTCAGGCTGGATACGACTTTTGGATGGCAGAGACCCAGACGCTCTAAGTTTGGTTCTCTTTGCTGATGCCTTTCCGCCACCAATTTTTAGCTACGTCGGAAGAGTTGGCTGGGTTCCAACCATAGAATTCACCGCCCACATACGTTGCCGTCCTGCTCCTGGCTGGGTCCAAGGAAAATTCTGGACTGAAGATCTTAAAGATGGCAGGATGATAGAAACTGGTTTACTTTGGGATTCCGCTGGGACTCTAGTCGCCCAATCAAGACAGTTAGCTATGTTTTTACCTTTAGATGTTTAACTTCCAGTCCAATTCGGTGGACGTTTCTCAGCAAAAGCCACCGGTCCTTCACGTGCATCATTTGATGTGAAGACAGGTATCTGTAGTTCTGTATTCAAAGCCCAAAGTTCTTCTTCGGTTAATCCTTGTGTGGTTGCTTGAATAATTTTTTTCGAAGCAGCGACAGCCAATGGTGCGTTCTGAGCAATTCTTTCCGCTAAAGCAAGAGCGCCTTCGACTGCTTCACCTTTCGCAGTTACTCGAGCAACCAGCCCGTAGTTGGCTGCTTCCTCTGCAGTTATTGGATCTGCTGTGATCGCCATTTCCATTGCTTTGCTAAACCCGACTCGACTTGGAAGACGTAGGAGACCACCAGCTGCTGCATAAAGACCTACCCCCACTTCTGGGATACCAAGTTTGACACCCTCAGCAGCGACAAGGAGGTCACAAGTGAGTGCTAGTTCAAGCCCGCCGGCCAGAGCAAACCCTTCTACCGCACCAATTAACGGTTTCTCAGCACCTGATTTAATAAACTTCATGAAAGGTCCAATATCTTCACCGCGTGCGAAAGCTTTCAAGTCCATACCTGCACAGAATCCACGTCCTGCTCCGGTTAGAACTCCAGTTGTTAAATCAGCATCTTCGTTTAACATCTCGATGGCTGCCATTAAACCGTGTGAAAGATCACCGTTTATTGAGTTCATGGCCTCTGGTCGATTCAAGGTAATTAGAAGAACCCTGTCTCGTTTTTCAGTTAGTACCGCTGTGTTCTCACTCATTATTTGTTTCTCCTATTTCGGCGGCATCCGTATGCCACCATCAACTCGAATGGTTTCTCCGTTCATGTACGGATTAGTGATGAGATCCATCACCATGAAAGCTAATTCTTCACCTGACCCGAGACGTTTTGGAAAGAGCACAGATTGCCCTAAGTGGGATTTGAATTGTTCGCTTGCTTCACCTTCACCATAGATAGGTGTGTCGATAAGGCCTGGAGCGACAGTGTTCACCCGAATTCCTAAGACGGATAGATCGCGAGCTATTGGAAGAGTCATACCGACCACCCCTCCTTTAGAAGCTGAGTAAGCACATTGTCCAATTTGCCCGTCAAAAGCAGCTGCTGAAGCCATATTTACTACAGCGCCACGTGAACCATCAGCGTCCACAGGATCAGTTTGGGCCATGGCAGCCGCAGAACGACTTAACATATTGAAAGAACCAATCAGATTCACATTTATAACGAATCTGAAAGCTTCAAGATCCATTGGCTCATTATTTCTGTCTACTGTTCTCCCCGCGTATCCGAGTCCAGCCGAATTAACCAAGGCACGCAGCGGGCCCATTTCTGAGGCTGCCGCCACAGCAGTATCTGCATCTTCGGTACTCGTGACATCGCATTTAACAAATAACCCACCTAACTCAGAAGCAACAGCGTTGCCGCGTTCCTCATTTAGGTCTGCGACAACAACGCGTGAGCCGGCATCAGCTAATTGACGAGCACTAGCTTCTCCGATGCCGGAAGCACCTCCGGTGATAATTGAGGAAGAGCCCTCAAGTGACATTCTCGGCATCAGGAAGAAATCCTTTCAATAATTGTTGCATTAGCGAGACCGCCACCTTCACACATGGCTTGTAGTGCGTAGCGTCCCTCTGTTCGCTCTAATTCATTAAGCATCGTGGTCATCAATTTTGTACCCGATCCTCCAAGTGGATGGCCGAGTGCGATCGCTCCACCATTTACGTTCACCTTTTCTAGGTCTGCGCCGGTTTCTTTTTGCCAAGCTAAAACTACGGAAGCGAAGGCTTCGTTAATTTCGAATACATCAATGTCTTCGACAGAAAGCCCGCTTCGTTCAAATATTTTTGCTGTTGCAGGTATAGGGCCTTTGAGCATTGTTACAGGATCTGTTCCAGCGAGAGCGAATGAATGAAAGCGTGCTCGTGGCTTTAAGCCGAGCTCTTCTGCCTTTTCTGCACTCATAATCAGAACTGCGGCTGCACCATCACATATTTGTGAGGAGTTTCCGGCAGTAATGCGTCCATCCTCTTGGAAAGCTGGTTTCAGTGCGCCGAGTGTTTCTTCTGTGGTTCCAGGCCGGATACCTTCATCAACAACGTGCATTTCTGTCTCCCCATCAATATCGATAGGAACAGGAATTACTTCATTTTCGAATCTTCCTTCAGCTGTTGCTTGTTCCGCTCGTCGTTGTGATTCTGCGCCAAAAGCATCTAGCTCTTCGCGTGTTATGCCATATTCGTCAGCGACCATATCGGCACCAATGCCTTGCGGCGGAAGTCCAGTTTCTGCGTAACGTTCAACCATTGCGTCTGGGAAAGGGCTTCCCATTTGTCCGCCAACCACAGAACTGCCCATTGGGACATTACTCATTGATTCAACTCCGGCGGCTATTACTACGTCATAAGATCCTGCCATTACTCCTTGTGCAGCAAAATGTATAGCTTGCTGACTGGAGCCACATTGGCGATCGACGGTGGTAGCTGGGACTGATTCTGGCCACCCAGCTGCAAGAACTGCCGAACGGCCAACGTTCAATGATTGTTGACCGACTTGCATCACACAGCCCATGACGACGTCATCAACTAGAGCAGGGTCAAGGTTGTTGCGTTCTGCTAACGCGTTAAGGGTCAGTGCTGCTAGGTCGGCTGGGTGCCAGTCTTTCAGCCTTCCATTTCGGCGTCCGCCCGGGGTTCGTACTGCATCAATAATTACTGCTTCATGCATTTTTTTCTCCTTGTTAGTCCAGCAACGCTGGGTAAGTTTTAAAAGTATTTGAAGATCTGTGTTTTGGTGATTGTAATACAAATCAATTCTTTCTCCCCAATTGATCTTTAATTTATGAAAATTCCTTTCTTTATTGAGGCGGTAATATCGAAGAACTACAATTAATTCAAAATAAGCAACACTTCTGATGACGTTGCTTTGATTGGGGAGAAGTATGCATTTTGCGATACATGCAATTG
>CERX01040654.1_pt1 | contig 9905 bp, 12 predicted proteins | sample 350251 | NCBI WGS metagenome assembly CERX01 (sample SAMEA2621044, study PRJEB7988) | marine metagenome | biome: marine biome (ENVO:00000447); feature: deep chlorophyll maximum layer (ENVO:xxxxxxxx); material: "saline water (ENVO:00002010), including plankton (ENVO:xxxxxxxx)" | depth 50 m
TTCATTTCTGTATTCTCGATTAACATCTTCCTGGAGATGTATGGCCAAAATCGGAGTGATTACTGTTGGGCGGGGCCTCATGGCACCTTCTTCTGCGGTACTCAGCCGCCATGGACTGCCGAGGTATTCAATGCGGTCCCATGGATCCTCACAGGGGTTTTCATATTCGTCGTACTATACTTCTCGGTTAGGAAGTTCCTGATAGGGCCGATGGGCTCCAGGTTGACTCCCGTTCTTGGCAGACAGGTAGCGGTAGGTTCTGTGGTAGCTACCGTCCTCCTATGTACAGTTACTTGGCCAGTCTACGAAAACGGATTCTGGAATCAGAGAGGCCTGGGAACAATGGGATTCTGGGAGTACCAGTATGATGCTAAGCTCGTGGAGCTGGATGGAATAAGGGGGCAGCCAGGAGATACCCTAATCCATGTAGATAAGGGTCCTGTGTGGGAGGAATGGGAGGACGAGTGCCTCCCATACGAGCAAACGAGCTCCCTGTCTGTCTGGGAAACTATGGAGGAGGGGACGACGCATGCTGAATGGTGTATCTTGCCAGCAAAACATTTTGTGAACTGGGGGATTTACCAACCTACTCGTAGTCAGATAATAGACTTCAGCGGAGTTAATGGGCATGCTGATACCCAAACTTCTAGGAATATTGGGGCCAATGAAATCATCTACCAAGGGGAAGAGGATGGCAGTCCGATTTCAATTTCAGAGACTATACAGTTCGAGGTTGAGGACCTAGGGATATCAAAGGTTCAGACTGACATAGGTTGTAACTTCAGAACTACAGTACGAAATGCAGGTGAACACTCGCAAAGCCTGACTCTAACCGATGATTCTGGGCAGGAGCTTTGGTCCAACACAGGTTCAACTTGTGAATCGGGAACTATGTATCTCGATTCTGGGAGATCCTACACGATTTCCTTCACTACTCTATCCGAGCAGGTAAATGACTCAGTCACAATGATTTCAGACTTCTCGGCGGTTTCCTATCAGCCTCTCCTGCTAAACGAAGATGGGACTGCACTAATCAGATCAGAAGTCAGCATCAGCGATGAGGCACTGGCATCTATGTCGATTGCAAATCCCACCTACAAGAAGAATCCAAAGAGTCTTGATGCCAAGCTGATCTACTCGATGTTCATTCCATGCTTGGGAGTAGGAGCCCTTGTTTTCATGATGCTCAGAAGCATGGCTCGTGGATACGAGTGGGAGATGAACAAGTGCTATGGGTGCGACTTGTGCGATGATGCCTGCCCTGTGAGGTTGTTCAACGCTGGAGATAAACTGAACATTATCTATAACACTTGGAATAATGAAGACGATGGAGTTCCACTTTACTCGTGCCTGACCTGTACCGCCTGTACCAATGCCTGTCCACAATTGGTCGACTACGACTCATATATTGACATCAGAAGGAATCTTGTCGTAGGTGGCCCCCCTGCTACGGAGATTCCGCATACAGTGCTGCAAGCAGTACTAGCTGCTGAAGCAGAAGAAGACGCAGACGACTCATTCATCCCTGTAGAGGAGTATCCATTAGACTCCAGCATAGGTTACTATCCGGGGTGTGTAGACTACATTGATCAGGAGATGGTCTTCAGTCACGTGAATAAGGGCACGATGGATTTGGGGGATGCCACCACTTCAGCGTTCACTATATTCGAGGAGATGGGCGAGGATGTGACTTACCTGGGTCGCGACTTCCTGAAGTGCTGCGGTCATGACCAGAAATGGCAGGGGATGAGTGAGGTCTTCGAGAAATTGAAGGCTTACAACCAAAAGAAACTAGGGGAGAGTGGAATAGAGACTCTAGTCACTTCTTGTGCCGAGTGTTTCAGAACCTTCGCGTTAGACTATGAGTTAGATGACATGAAGGTAATGCACACCACAGAATTCCTCGTGGAGAAAGGTTTCGATATGGGCTTGAAGACGAATGATGAAGTCACTGTTACTTACCATGACCCATGCAGGCTGGGCAGGCAGATGAATATCTACGATGAGCCGCGAGATCTGGTCGGCTCTGTAGAGGGGGTGAATCTAGTGGAAATGGAACACACTGGAGAAGATGCCCTATGCTGTGGGGTCTCCAGCATGATGTCATGTAACGAGAACAGCAGGGCACTAAGGGTCCAGAGATTCGATGAAGTAAGAGAAACAGGAGCAGACATCATGCTTACATCGTGTCCAAAATGTGTTGCTCATTTCGAGTGTCTGAAGTTCGAGGGAGACCCGAGGCATGATTTCGAGATTCTAGATGTTGTAAGCTTCCTAGCTAGGCAGATAGAAGAGTCCAGAGGCTAGGAGAATGACCAAGATCAGTGACGTCCTGAAGAGGAGGGCTGCTGAGCAGTCTAGAATTAGGAAGCAACTGAATTCAGTGAGGGCTGAGGAAGAGGCTCTCCTGAAGGGAGGAGATGACGCTGTTGCTTGGGTAAAGGAAGAGTTGTGCATAGGTTGCGATCAGTGCACGATAGTTTGTGATGACGATGCCATAGAGTTGTACGATACACCGCTTGCAAGTCCAATAATGGATATTGATGTAAACAGGAAGGCAAGAGTGCTAAGGGATCCGTGCACCGGATGCAAGCTTTGTGTGCTTGCTTGCCCTACTGATGCGATAATAATGATTGACAGGTGATTGAATGGGAAAGGATGATCCAGTCAGGTTCGGGGCAGAGTTTGGCCCTCATAGAACCAAGAGAGCGAGTGGGGTTTCATTGTCTACTTTCAAGACCCTTGTTTGGGTTTCTAACCTTGGGGGACTATTCCTATTCGCAATAGGAATGGAGTTGATGATAAGCGGGTCATTCTGGTTTGGAATCTCTTGCATAGTAATTGGAGTTGCCATTGCATTATTCCCTTCGAACTATGAGATAGTAGGGATGGAAGAATTGGGCGAGGGATGGGAAATGGGGGAAGAAGAATAAGTGGCAGGGACGCCATTCCAGGAAAGAGTCTGGAATGAAATCAAAAAAATCCCCGCGGGCCAGACTAGGACATACAAAGAAATAGCAGTTTCAATCGGTAAGCCAAGATCGGCAAGAGCTGTTGCCAATGCTTGCGCAGCCAACCCAAATCCAATCATAGTCCCATGTCACAGAGTGATTCGTTCTGATGGTAGAATCGGGGGATACAGTGGACCGGGAGGGTCTTTGGGGAAGAGTGCCCTAATTTCATCGGAAAGAGAAGTTCTAGCTAAAAATACTTGATGAAAACAGCAAAAGATGCTATAGAAGCTATTGCCCAAATAAACATGTATGTGCTCTGTTTGAGCGGTGATTCCCACAAATCTGAGTCTTGTTCGCTCATATTATGACCTCGGGATTTGAAATTAGAATGTAAACATGACGGGAGCAAAATCACAGCAATGGCAGCAGGAGAACTAGGCCACAGAGAGGGAAGAGAACCATCGTGGCATTGTCGTCTATTACCTTCGTAGAGGGCAACTCACCGAGGACGGTCAAGGGGGCTAGCAAAACTGCTACAATTAAGTCAGTACCGATCCAAAAATGACAACCAAGCCACACGCAGTAAGAAACTGCTAGTCCTGCGATTATCGCCAATCTAAGGTCTCTCATCTTCCTCTTTACCTCACCCATTGTGGGGTCGACTAGAGTCATGCCTAGGACAATTGGGGCTCCATACAATCCTGCTTTCATCCCATCACCCTCACCCTCGGGAGAAATAAGCAACGCCAATGCTACGGCAAGGGCCCCCCATGCTAGCGCGGAAATCTGACGGGACTCGTATTCTCTCTGGCCCACAATGACAATTCCTGTTCTGAGTCGAATAGCCTCAACAATTAGAATAAGAAGACAAACTACGCTAACGAACTCCCTCATCTCTAAAGCGAAAAATGAGGATATGTCTTCCCCCTGGACATAGTATAGATATGGTATACATGCCATAGAGATGTGTGTAAGCCTTCTGAAAGCATGGCCGCCAAAGCCTCCAATTGAGTGATTTACATGATCTACGAATAAGTCATTTTCATCTGATGACACTTACAAACCACCATCACCAATGGATGAAACCATTATTCCGATGGCCTCTCTTATGGTTATAGAACCGTCACATAGTTCAGAGATGATATTGTCTATTTCTGGGTGGGAAACTAAAATCGAATCCCATTCTGAAATTAATCTCTCCATCATCATCATCTTTCCGCGTGTAGTCTGAGGTTCACAGTTCTCAATTATATCGACAAGCTCCCCAATTCCATCTCCCTCTTTGGCTGATACTAGGACGACCTCACGATTGTCATCGCTAGCAAGACTTAGTGATGAGCGGATATGCTGTGCTGCTGAAGAAGCCCCGGGTAAGTCTGATTTGTTAACAGCAATTACATCTGCTAACTCAAGAATGCCCGCTTTCTCTGCTTGGATGATATCCCCTCTATCCGGGCCGTCAACAAGAAGTAGTCGATCTACCAATGAAGCTATTCTGTACTCAGACTGACCGGTCCCTACAGTCTCAACAATTATTCGTGTCCAACCGCATTCGGAGAGAGCATTACATATTGGCCAAAGTATAGGGGAAACAGCACCTGGAGTTTTCCCAGAGGGTATAGACCGGACAAACACGTTTTCTCTCAAGTCATCACCCTCCATTCTGATCCTATCAGCAAGCAAAGAGCCACCAGATAACGGAGATGTCGGATCTAGGGCAAGTACAGCCACACGTTCACCAGAAGATGCCCATTCCCTGACCATCTGGCCGATAAGAGTTGATTTGCCCGATCCAGGAGGCCCGGTGACTCCGAGAATCCAACTTGCCGAGGAGTTGATGCTTGGGAAGTCGTCGGTGCCAGAAATTGCAGAAATAAGCATTGATAGGCTTCTTCGATCGCCTAATTTTGCTGATTCCAAAAGATCGCTGATGTCAGGCATTCCAATTCCACCCCGAATCTTCCCCGACTCCAACTGGGTTTCCATTTTGTTTTCGAATCAGAGCTTCATTCAAGAAGTCAAGAACATCAGAGGTGGGAGTTCCTGGTCCGAAGACAGCTCTGACGCCTGATCGAAATAGTGCTTCTACGTCTCTTTCTGGAATAATTCCTCCTGCGAAAACAATTACACTTCCTAGTCTGCCCTCTATTAGCTGCTCGCAAATCTTCGGTATTAGAGAGTCATGTGCTCCAGAGAGAGTAGACAGACCGAGAACTTCTGCATCTTCATCGTTTACAATTCGTACAATCTCCTCTGGGGTCTTTCTGAGACCGGTATAGATAACATCATGTCCTCCATCTCTCAATGCTCTGGAAACTACTTTCGCCCCTCTATCGTGTCCATCTAGTCCGGGTTTGGCAATCACAATTCGCATGTTTATGTAAGTTGCAAGTGGCAATACGACTTCAAGCAACCGCATATGAAATTCTATTTTTTCAGGAATGCTCATGTGCGGCCTATTCCCATTCCCCCTCGTGAGTGGAAGCTCTGACAAGATTGATGAGCTTAGGCGTCGAAAGGCGAAGGCTCAATCGGGAGGGGGGCAGAAGAGGATTTCTGCGCAACATGCTAAAGGAAAGATGACTGCGAGGGAGAGGATCCAGGAATTACTGGACGAGGACTCATTCACAGAAATTGATGCTTTGGTAGAGCATAGGTGTAGGGACTTTGATATGGATAGGAATGTAATTCCCGGAGATGGAGTAGTTTGTGGTTATGGCACCATTGATGAAAGGTTAGTCTACTGCTTTGCTCAAGATTTCACTGTATACGGTGGGTCCCTAGGAGAGATGCACGGGCTTAAGATCTGCAAGATTCTAGACATGGCACTGAAAACGGGAGCCCCAGTAATTGGACTGAATGATAGTGGAGGTGCAAGGATTCAGGAAGGAGTCGCGAGTTTGGGTTCCTATGCAGAGATTTTCTTCAGGAATGTCAGATCTAGTGGAGTAATCCCCCAGATTTCTGTCATCATGGGCCCATGTGCTGGAGGGGCGGTTTATTCGCCAGCGATAACTGATTTCGTTGTAATGGTAGAAGAGACCTCGCACATGTTCATTACTGGTCCAGAAGTTATCAAGACCGTAACGAATGAAGAAGTTGGTTTCGAAGATTTAGGAGGGGCCACCACACATGCGACAAAATCAGGAGTAACTCACTTCACGGCAAAGGATGATCATGTAGCATTAGATATAGTTAGGGAGCTGGTATCTCTAATTCCATCTAACAACCTAGATATTGCTCCATCAATTGAGACTAGTGATCCTCTGGATAGAAGTTGTGATTCTCTGAACTCCCTTGTTCCAGAAGATCCCAGTCGCCCCTACGACATGAACGATGTAATCTATGAAGTTCTAGACATGGATAGTTTTCTAGAGATTCAGGATGGTTTTGCTCCGAACATAATTATTGGACTGGGTAGGCTGGGAGGACAGTCTATCGGAGTTGTGGCGAACCAGCCATTACACCTTGCAGGTTGTTTAGATATCGATGCCTCAGTTAAGGCAGCAAGATTTGTTCGCTTTTGTGACGCATTCAATATCCCGCTGTTGACTTTAGTTGACGTTCCTGGTTTTCTACCTGGTGCCAGCCAAGAGTGGGGCGGGATAATCAGGCACGGTGCCAAACTACTCTATGCCTTCGCAGAGGCGACAGTCCCAAAGATGACAGTTATCACCAGAAAGGCGTATGGTGGTGCCTATGACGTGATGTCATCGAAGCATATCAGAGGAGATTACAACATTGCATGGCCGACTGCCGAACTTGCAGTAATGGGTGCAAAGGGGGCCGTACAAATTATCCATAAGAGAAGAATAGATAGTGCTAGGAACCCCGAGCAAGAGAGGCAGAGGCTAGTTGACGATTACGAGGAGTCCTTTGCAAACCCATACAAGGCTGCCGCATTGGGTTATTTGGATGATGTTATCGTTCCTTCCGAGACTCGTACTGTACTGGTAAAGGCATTAGGTGCCATTATGGAGAAAGAAGAGCCTCGACCTGAGAAGAAGCATGGAAATATTCCGTTGTGAGAGTATGAGTGATGGGAAATTAGAACCTGAGAGAATAGTTGCTGTAATCTCTGCAGTACTATTAAGCGATGAAATAGGGAAGGTAATTTCCCCTTCTAGGGGCAGAGAACTTGGAAGTAACTGGTCGATTTCCCATAGAATGATGGCTGCGGGAAACTCCTCATTGCTAAACTCCAAATCAAGTAGGAGCTCTATGAGGTGATTAGTATGTCTGAGAAGAGGAAAGTGACTGTTAATGGAGAAGAGTACGAAGTGGATATTCTATTCGAAAATGGGAAATGGGAGGTTTCCATTGATGGAACGGTCTACGACGTTGAGATAGATCAAGAGTCGAGCCGTGGCAAGAGGAAGAAGCGTGATTCTAACAGAGGAGGAGGGCCGAGTTCTGGACTTATATCCTCAGCGATTCCAGGAAAGATAGTATCAGTACTCGTTTCCGAAGGAGATAATGTGGACGTCGGGAGTGTTGTAATTGTACTTGAAGCAATGAAGATGCAAAACGAAATTAAGGCCGGCATTGACGGGCGGGTTGAGAAAATCATGTGCAAACCAGGAGAGAGAATTGAGGCGAATGTACCTCTGATGGAAATTGTGGATGGCAAAAAGGAGGGCGAATGATGGCTACTTGCGATTTCGATGATTGCCCTTCCAAAGCAACACTGGTTAGCAGGCTGTCCCCCAATGGTTATCTTGTCTCAAGCGGAAAGAAGGCATATTCTTTCCGGGAGGCATACGAACGATTCAACTACTGCAGGGACTGTCATGATAATCTCATGAAGGAAGCCTGGGACAGAGTGAGGAGTTCTGGTTCTAAAAATGAGGATCACGTTGCACCAACAGCTGTTTAGAGCGGCATGTTCATCGAACACCTCACTAATTAGGGTCCATGAGAAGTTATGTCAGTCACCTAGAATGCGCATATTCGGGAGAGAGGTTTGATCGTGGAATCGTGCACACTATCTCCACAATAGGGAAGCCGATAGTAGTGAAATATGATTTAGAGAGACTATCTAAGGAGATTACAAGAAGTTCTATCGAAGAATCAAAACTTCCTGGTTTCTGGAGGTATTCGCCACTTCTGCCTGTAACATCTCAGGAGAATATGGTCTCTCTTGGAGAGGTAATTACTCCTTTGATAAGGCTGGAGAATCTCCACACTATTTTTGGATTCGAAGCCGATTCAGTGTTCGTCAAAGATGAATCTAGACTCCCTACTGGATCGTTCAAAGCTAGGGGACTAGGCATGGCGGTCTCAATGGCCAAAGAACTAGGAATTAGGCATCTTTCAATTCCAACCAATGGGAATGCTGGATCTGCCTTGGCAGCATATGCTTCGAGAGCGGGGATACGTTGCACGGTTCTATGTCCTGACAATACTCCAGAAATCAACATAAGGGAGACACAGATTCAAGGTGCTTCCACGCATATTGTTAATGGTTTAATCGGCGAATGCGGAAAAATAATTTCAGATGGAATGGAAGAGATAGACTGGTTCGCAGTATCGACTCTGAAAGAGCCTTACAGAATAGAAGGTAAGAAAACGATGGGTCTTGAGCTTGCTGAGCAGATGGATTGGAATCTTCCTGATGTGATATTCTACCCCACTGGAGGGGGTACTGGAATTATTGGAATGTGGAAGTGCTTTCACGAGTTGAAAGAACTCGGATGGATAGATTGCAGATTACCGAAGATGGTATCTGTACAGTCAACAGGATGCGCGCCAATAGTCAAGGCATGGGAAGAGGGGGGTGAATTCGCTGAATTCTGGGAAAATGCGGAGACAATCTCCTCTGGCATTAGAGTCCCATCCGCGCTTGGTGACTTCCTGATCTTAGATGCTGTAAGGTCATCAGGAGGATTAGCGATGGCAGTATCTGATGAGAAGACTTTGGAAATACAGGAGCAAGTCGGAAAGACGGAGGGTTTGCTCCTATGCCCAGAGGGTGCTGCAGTGGTAGCTGCCTACGCAGAATGTATCGAGACTGGTTTAGTCTCAACGAGCGACTCTGTAGTACTTTTCAACACGGCGACGGGGCTGAAATACCCGATGCCAGAGGTTGTTTCTTCCATCGATAAGAACGATGTTGATTTCTCGATATTCACTAAATGAGGCCTAGTGCATCCTCTATCCGATTCAATTCAGGACCAGTTGAGCCTGAACCAACTAAGGCGTGTGTATCGCTAGCGCAGCATCCAGCACCAACGAACGGGGAGCCGAAGGTCACAGTTCCAACCATTACAGGAGCTTGCATTGCCTCCTCGATTGCAGCTGCTTCTGCACTCTTGACGTCAGGATGAATAAGGACTCCGTTGTTGTTCGCCACCATCATGCTTCCAACAGTTCCATGACCTGCTACCAGAGAGCGGATTGCCGTCACAGACAACACGTCTGAGATCATCTCCGCTCCAGCCACGGGGATTGTAGGGCTTACTATGGCCCCTTTGTCATTACATTCGATTAGATTCCCAGCGGCATTGACCCCACTCTCCAGGATTACCACATCTCCGAAGCTGGATAATTCGTCCAAGTCATCCTGCGTTGCAATATCTGCTACTGCCAATCCCTTCTTATTTCCGCGAACAAGGCTACCCAGTAGGGCAGATCCCCCAATCGTAATCCTGTGAGATTCCATATCAAATGATGACTCGATCTCGTTTGCTATCTCATCTTCCAAAGTACTTGGAATGAATAGTACGTCTCCAACTACGCTTAGGTAAACACCAACTTGAGAGTGTCCGAGTATATCACCAGTGGAAATTGGCATCTTGACACCTGATTTGACTACGTCTATCGTTAAAATTTTGTTGCGGGGAGGTGAAGGAGAGTGGCACAGCGACGGTCTTTCCCGTGGGCTTTCGCACCACAGTACCGGAACCGACGCAGGAGGGCTTGACTTCCGGGTTCGATATGGGACCGGGTAGG
>CERX01064644.1_pt1 | contig 9892 bp, 5 predicted proteins | sample 350251 | NCBI WGS metagenome assembly CERX01 (sample SAMEA2621044, study PRJEB7988) | marine metagenome | biome: marine biome (ENVO:00000447); feature: deep chlorophyll maximum layer (ENVO:xxxxxxxx); material: "saline water (ENVO:00002010), including plankton (ENVO:xxxxxxxx)" | depth 50 m
CCAACTTGGTGCTGTTGGTGCAATGGCTCGCGCCCTGAGTAACGAGCCCGCACTAAATGCCCCACCGCAGTGCGTGACGCCACATGATTGGGCAAAAATACGTTAAGCCTTTCTTATAAAACGCACTCAACCATATGATTTAAATATAAAAATACTTTTGGCACGCCGCCTGCATTGAACACCGCAACAACAGGCGGTCAGCTTAACGATTAGCACCGTCTCACATGGTTTTTCCGGACAAAGGCGTCCCTGCTGCTCACGCGGCGGGGACGCCTTTTTTGTTTTCCGCCCTCAGGGAGCGCCACACGATGCGAAAACTGAAACTGGTGCTGATCGGCAATGGTATGGCAGGCATTCGCACCCTCGAAGAGCTGCTGCAGCTAGCGCCTGATCTGTACGACATCACGGTCTTCGGCGCCGAACCTCACCCCAACTACAACCGCATCATGCTGTCGCCCGTATTGGCCGGCGAGCAGGACTTCAATGACATCGTACTGAACGACCTTAACTGGTACCGCGAGCACAACATCACCTTGCACCTGGGCAAGCGAGTAACGCGTATCAATCGTGCCGCGCGCAAGGTTATTGCCGAAGACGGCACTGAGGCAGAGTACGACCGCCTGCTGCTGGCCACGGGCTCCAACCCTTTTATCCTCCCCGTGCCTGGGAACGACCTGCACGGCGTCATCGGTTACCGCGATATCAGCAACACCCAACAGATGATGAAAACCGCGCAGACCCATCGCCACGCGGTGGTGATCGGTGGTGGCCTACTGGGCCTGGAAGCGGCCAACGGTCTGCGTCAGCGCGGCATGGAGGTCACCGTTGTCCACGTTGGCAAATGGCTGCTGGACCGCCAACTGGATGAAACCGCTGGCCAACTGCTGCAGCAGGCGCTAGAGGCGCGAGGCATCCATTTTGCGCTTCAGCACCATACCGAGCGGCTACTGGGCGATAGCACAGGCCGTGTCTGTGCTGTCGCCTTCAAGCATGGCGAACAGATTCCTGCCGACCTGGTGGTTATGGCTGCCGGCATCCGCCCAGCCACCGATATCGCGGCCGACGCCGGGTTAGCCTGTGATCGCGGCATTCTGGTCGACGACACACTGCAAACCTTCGATCCGCGCGTGTACGCCATCGGCGAATGCGCGCAACACCGTGGTGTGGCCTATGGGCTGGTAGCACCGCTGTTCGAGCAGGCCAAGGTTTGCGCCAACCACCTGGCGATGTTGGGCTACGGCCGCTATCTGGGCTCAGTCACCTCGACCAAACTCAAGGTAACCGGCATTGACCTGTTCTCAGCCGGGGACTTTATGGGTGACGACAGCTGCGACATCGTCACCCTACGCGACCCGCAGAGCGGCAGTTACCGCAAACTCGTGATTCGCGATGATGTGCTGGTTGGCGCCTGCCTGTACGGCGATACCCGCGACGGCAGTTGGTACTTCGACCTGGTGCGCAGTGCTCAGCGCATTGGCGCGCAGCGCGACCTGCTGATGTTCGGCCAAACCCTCGCTACTAGCGCACTTGAGCCTCAGCCACAGACTCCGCAGCCTGAGCAGAGGCTGGCGTCATGAAGCAAACTGCCTCCACCTGCTGCTACTGCGGCGTCGGCTGCGGTGTGCTGATCGACCACGACGGCCAACACATGCACAACGTCAAGGGCGACCCGGCGCACCCGGCCAACCTCGGCCGCCTGTGCAGCAAGGGCTCGACCCTGCATCTGACCGGCGACCTGGCGGCCCGCGCGCTACACCCCGAACTGCGTCTGGGCAAAGGCATGGCGCGTAGCCGGACGGACTGGGACAGCGCACTGGGCCACGCCGCCGAGGTCTTTGCCCGCACCATCGCCGAGCACGGCCCCGACAGCGTGGCCTTCTATATCTCCGGCCAGCTGCTGACCGAGGATTACTACAGCTTCAACAAGTTGGCGCGCGCGCTGATCGGCACCAACAACATCGACAGCAACTCGCGCCTGTGCATGTCCAGCGCAGTAGTCGGCTACAAGCGCAGCCTGGGCGCCGACGCGCCGCCCTGCTCGTATGAAGACATTGAACAGAGCAACTGCCTGCTGATTGCCGGCAGCAACATGGCCTATGCCCACCCGGTCCTGTTCCGCCGCCTGGAGGCTGCTCGCGAGGCCAATCCGGCGCAGAAGGTCATCGTCATCGACCCACGCCGCACCGACACCTGCGACGTCGCCGACCTGCATCTGCCGCTGCGCCCCGGCAGCGACGTCGCACTGTTTCACGGTCTGTTACATCTGCTGCTGGAAAATGGCCAGGTAGACCACGCCTTTATCGAAGCCCATACCGACGGCTTCGAGGCGCTGCAGACACTGGTGGCAGCCTACCCGCCAGCCCGCGTCGCCGCCCTGTGCGATATTAATGAAGCGGACCTGCGCCAGGCGGCTGAGCTGATCGGCAGCGCCGACAGCTTTCTCTCGCTCTGGTGCATGGGGCTCAACCAGTCCAGCGCCGGCAGCGCCAAGAACAACGCGCTGATCAACCTGCACCTGGCCACCGGTCAGATCGGCAAGGTCGGCGCCGGCCCCTTCTCGCTGACCGGCCAGCCCAACGCCATGGGCGGCCGCGAAACCGGCAGCCTGTCCAACCTGCTGCCGGGCCACCGTGACGCCGCCAATGCCGAGCATCGCCGCGAGGTCGCTGACTATTGGGGCGTCGCCGGCCTGTCGGAGCAACCCGGTCTGAGCGCCATCGAGCTATTCGAGGCGGTGCGCGATGGTCGTATCAAGGCCCTGTGGATCGCCTGTACCAACCCGGCCCAATCCATGCCGGACCAACAGTTGATCCATCAGGCGCTCAGCCTGTGCCCCTTCGTCATCGTGCAGGAAGCCTTCAACACCACCGAAACCTGTCACTATGCTGACCTGCTGCTGCCCGCCGCCAGCTGGGGCGAAAAGGAAGGTAGCGTGACCAATTCCGAGCGACGCATCAGTCACGTGCGCCCCGCCATTCCCGCGCCCGGCAGCGCCCGTGGCGACTGGGATATCGTCTGCGACTTCGCCCGCAGGCTGGAGCAAAAACTGCGCCCCGGCCAGCCCAGCCAGTTTGCCTTTACCCGGCCAGCCGAGCTGTTCGACGAATACAAGGGCCTGACTGCCGGCCGCGACCTCGACTACAGCGGGCTGAGCCACGCACTGATTGATGAGCTGGGCCCACAGCAATGGCCCTTCCCGGCTGGCAGCCGCCAGGGCACCGCACGACTGTATGCCGACGGCCGCTTTGCCACCGCCGACGGCCGCGCGCGTTTTGTTGCCGAAGCCCATCGCCCACTCAGTGAACCCGCCGACAGCGACTATCCGCTGGTGCTCAACACCGGCCGCCTGCGCGACCAGTGGCACGGCATGAGCCGTACCGGTACCGCCGCCCAGCTGTTCGGTCACGTTGAACGCGCCCAGTTGGCCATGCACCCGCAGGACATGCAGCAACGCGGGCTAACCGAGGGCGACCTCGTGACCCTCAGCAGCCGGCGCGGCAGCCTGATTTTGCCAGTGCAAGCCGACAGCCAGCTGCGCCCCGGCGAAAGCTTTTTGCCGATGCACTGGGGCAACCGTTTTCTCAAGGGCCTGGGCAGCAACCGCCTGACCCTCAGCAACCACGACCCGCTGTCCAAGCAACCCGAGCTCAAACAGGCCGCCGTGCAGGTGGTCCGCGCAGAACTCCCCTGGCAGCTGTTTGTATTGGTGGAGGGTGATGTGCAACAGCGCTTTGCCCGCCTGCGCGAGCTGGCCGAGTCATTTGACTACCTGAGCATTGGCCTGATTGGCCGTGACCGCCCTGCGGTTCTGCTGCGCGGCGCTGCCAGCCAAGCGCCCGACGCCGCCCTGCTGCGTCAGCTGGACCAGGCTTGCGGACTCGACAGCCCACAGGCACTGAGCCTGGAAGACGGCGCGCGGCAGATCAGCAAACGCATCGCACTCGATGGCCAGCGCATCATTGCCCTGCGCCTCAGCGGCGAGACCCTGGCCCGCGACTGGCTGCGCAAACTCTGGCAAGACGCCGATGACATTACCGACCTGCGCCGTTGGTTGCTGGCCCCGGTCGCCACCCCGCCGGGTGTCAGCGCCGCCGCCACGGACAAAACCATTTGCAACTGCATGAACGTCAGCCAAAGCCGCATCTGCGCCGGCATCGAGCAAGGCATGCAGCTGGACGACTTAAAACGCGAACTCGGTTGCGGCACCCAGTGCGGCTCCTGCGTTCCGGAAATAAAACAGCTGCTGGCCAAGACCGCAGTCCCCGCCTGATGCAAGAGAAACAGATGAACAGCACACCAAACGTATGGCTGATTGGCGCTGGCCCCGGCGACCCGGAACTCCTCACCCTCAAGGCCGCGCGCCTATTGGCGGAAGCCGAGATCGTCATGGTGGACGACCTGGTCAACCCCGAGATCCTGCAACACTGCCCGCAAGCACGGCTAATCCGCGTCGGCAAACGTGGCGGCTGTCGCTCCACTCCACAAGCCTTTATCAATCGCCTGATGCTGCGCTACGGCCGCCAGGGCAAACGCCTGGTGCGCCTGAAAGGCGGCGACCCCTGCATCTTTGGTCGCGCCGGTGAAGAGGTGCAATGGTTGCGTGAGCGTGGTGTTGAAGCTGGGATCGTCAACGGCATTACCGCCGGGCTGGCCGGTGCTACCCAGTGTGATATCCCGCTCACGCTGCGCGGCATCAGCCGCGGCGTGACCTTGGTCACCGCCCACACCCAAGACGACAGCGAACTCAACTGGGCTGGCCTCGCCGCCGGCGGCACCACACTGGTGGTCTACATGGGCGTCGCCCGCTTGCAGCAGATTCAGCAGGGCTTGCTGGCTGGCGGCATGCCAGCCAACATGCCGGTCGCCATGATTGAAAACGCCAGCTCACCAACCCAACGCCAACACGCCTGCCAGCTATCTCAACTCTGCACGGCCGCCGCCGCCTTCAAACTACAAAGCCCGGCGGTGCTGGTAATTGGTGAGGTGGTAAATGCGGCCGCGCTGGCTCTGTCACACAGCGAAACCTCACAGTTGGCAGGATAAGGCGCGCCAGAAGGCGCGCGATTGGCGGGCAGCTCAGGCCTTGGCAGGCTTGATCGCTTCCAGCATGCGGCCCATGGCCGCGTGAATGGCGTTGACCGCTTTCAGCGGGCGTACCATGACCTTGAAATCGACGATCTTGCCGTCGTCATTCCACTGAATCATGTCGATGCCGTTGATGGTGATGCCGTCAATCTCGGTTTGAAACTCCAGCACCGCGTTGTTGCCATCGACTATCTCGCGCAGGTACCTGAAGTGCCCTGGTGCGTTCAGCGTCTTGAACGCGGCCGACAGGTACAGGGTGGTAATCGCCTTACCCACCTGCGGGGTGTGCACCACCGGCGAGTGAAACACCACCTCGTCCGCCAGCAAGTCCGCCAGACCACTTGGGTCTTGCGCCTCAACAACCTTGTGCCACCGCTCCATTACACTGCTCATTGCTGTTCCTTATCATTGTTCGCATGGACTGCCATTGTTCGCCGCCTTGAAGAACGGCGGCAAGGGAGATTCAGCAGCTGAATCGCGGCCAAACAAGCAGGAAGCCGGCTGTGTGGCCGGCTTCCTATCTGCTCAGTCTTCCTGCGGAATCGGGTCGACGTTGCGGTCCCAGCCCACCAGTACAACGGTCGCCAAAATACCAATCAACAGGCCAACCCAAGGCTCGAAAAACGCCAGCGAGGCGCCAATGAGTACTACTGCGCCGCGGGAGGTGTTGTTTTTCGGAATGGCCATGGCGATATAGGCACAGGCAAACCCGGTGAGCACCAGAGTCAGCGACAGGGCAATACCCAGCAGCGGCTTGAGGCCGGTCAGCAGCGGCAACAGGAAGAACAGAATCGGCAGCCCCATCAGGTAATAGGACGCCAGGCCGCTATGAATGCTATCCATCGCCTGTTTACCCTGCTTCCAGCGCTGCATGATGATCACGTGCACCCCAGTCCAGAGCGCGCCCTGCGTCGGGAAGAACGGCGCACTGATGCCCATCAACGCGTTACGGATGGCCAAAGAGATGTGCGAGCGGGTCGGATTAATGTCGATGTGTTCGTCCTGGCGGGTCTCCAGTCCTTCGCGGATAACCTCGTTACCAGTGACCAGATCGCCAAACAGAATCACGTAGGTAATCAGCGCCAATGGCATGCCCTGGATAAACATTTCCATGCTTGGCCAGCCAATGGCAAAGGGTGAGACCTTGGCCCAGGCATCATCCAACGGCGGGATCAGAATGCCCCACTGAATGTCGTAGCTCACCTCACCAACCATCGGGCCGATAATGCCGGCCAGCACAAAACCGGGCAGCAGGCCCAAGGCGCCGAGCAAGGCGAAGAAGCGGTATTTTTCCTTCAGCTTGGCCATGGGAATGCTGAAGGCGAAGATCAGGCACACGGCGCAGGCGATGGTGGTGCTGATCGGCTGCTGCAGCAAAAAGCGCTCAGCATCGTCAACAAATACACGTTTTAGCGCCGCAATCGCCGCGCCAAGAATGATGCCCGCCTTTAGCGTGTCAGGTAGCCAGAGGATAAAGCGCTTGCCCAAGCCGGTGATGCCTAGCAAAAACAGTAACAAGGCAAAGTCCAGCGAAATCGCCGCCATTGCCTGAAAGCGCTCATCGGGTGTCTCATACCCGCCCAGCACAAAGGCGAGTACCAATGGCAACGCGGGGGTAATCCAGCCGGGGGCGTAGGGTTCGCCGAACACAATGATGGCCGAGGCAATCAGCGCCGAATGGATCATGGAGACGGCTACCGCCTCTTCAAAACTCAGGCCAAAGAAGCTGGTCATCAGCGGCACCAGCGACAGGCCGGTGGCGGCGGCGATCAGCAGCCCCTGAACCAGCTCGGGCCAGCAGAGTTTTGAATGGTAGAACGGCAAACGAAAGGTAAAGGGCCCCCAACGCCAGCCCGGTTGTTCAGGTTGCGACATACCCGTCTCCATCTTGTTTTGTTGTTATGTTCTCTCGCGCGGAGAGTTTCACCGCATTATGCCCAGCCGGCCTCTCTAGCGCGCCAACATCAGCGTTGTCGATGACGCGCTAGAGCCTGCTGTTATTCTGCCTCGCCGAGCACCTCGCCAAAGAACTGATGCATGGCGGCAAAGCTGCGCTTGGCCACGACCGGGTGATATTCGGCTTTGCCAGCCATGTTGGCGTAGGGATCAGAGAAGGAATGCACCGCTCCACCGTAGCTGATCAGTTGCCAGTCCACGCCTGCGTCGCGCATCTCGGCCTGAAAGTCAGCAACCTGTTGGTCTGGCACAAAGGGGTCGTCTGCTCCGTGCAGCACCAGGATCGGCGCCTTGATATTGGCAGCATCGGCAGGGTTGGGGGTGTCCAGATTACCGTGGAAAGACACCACACCCTTGAGCTCGGTACCCGAGCGCGCCAGCTCCAGCACCGAGCCGCCGCCAAAACAGAAACCGATGGCAACCAACTGGTCGCTGGCAACCGGCGCCTGGGTCTGGCTGGCCAGCAGCTCCAGCCCGGCATTCACCCGCGTGCGCATCAGCGCCCGATCATCGCGCACCGTGCTGGCAGCGGCACCGGCCTCCTCCGCGTTGGCCGGGCGAATGTCACGGCCGTACATGTCGGCCACAAACACCACATAATCGGTGCCCGCCACCTTGCTGGCCTTTTCCACTGCAGCGTCCGTTACACCCATCCAGTTCGGCACCATCAGCACACCGGGCCGCGGCGCTTGCACGCTGGCGTCGTACACCAGACGCCCCTCAAAGGGTTTGCCATCAATCTCGTAGTCGACCTGCTCTACCTTAATATCAGCCTGTGCCAGGCCCGCCAGCGTACTCATCAACACTCCCCCCAATATGCGCTTCATCGTTGCTTCCTCCATAAAATGTCTCTCCAGCATAGCGGCAGAAACAAAAATGCCTGCACAAGGCAGGCATTTTTGCTCACGCTTCAAAGCAGACTGGCAGCTTAGCGGCTCAGTTCAACCAGCAGCGCATTAAGGCGGCGCACGTAGGCACCGGGATCCTGCAGCGCCTCACCGGCAGCAAGGGCTGCCTGGTCAAACAGGATGTGACTCAGGTCGGCAAAGCGATCTTCATCCTGCTCACTGTCGAGCTTGTCCAGCAGCGGGTGGGCCGGGTTGATCTCCAGGATCGGCTTGCTTTCCGGTGCCTTCTGGCCGCTGGCCTCGAGGATACGGCGCATCTGCAGGCCCATGTCGTCCTCGTTGATCACCAGTACCGCCGGGGAGTCAGTCAGACGGTGCGACACGCGCACTTCCTGCAGTTGCTCCTTGAGTGCTTCCTGGATGCGCTTGACCAGGTCGGCCTTGGCTTCAGCGGCCTTTTCCTGCTCCTGCTTGTCCTCGTCGCCTTCGAGCTTGCCCAGATCCAGATCGCCACGAGCGATATCGATAAACTGCTTGCCCTGGTACTCGGTCAGGTGGCTCATCAGCCATTCGTCGATACGGTCGGTCAGCAGCAGCACTTCGATACCCTTCTTGCGGAAGATTTCCAGGTGCGGGCTGTTCTTGACCTGCGCGTATCGCTCGCCGGTAAGGTAGTAAATCTTGTCCTGACCTTCGACCATGCGTTCCAGATAGGCGTCCAGGCTGACCACTTCGCTGTCATCGTTCTGCGCGGTGGACGCAAAACGCAACAGGCCGGCAATCTTCTCGCGGTTTGAATAATCCTCGGCCGGGCCTTCTTTCATGACGCTGCCAAAAGCCTTCCAGAAAGTCGCGTACTGCTCGGGCTCTTTCTTCGCCATTTTCTCCAGCATGTCCAGCACGCGTTTGGTCAACGCGGACTTCATGCTGTCGATCGCCGGGTCCTTCTGCAGGATTTCACGGGAAACGTTCAACGACAGATCGTTGGAGTCCACCACGCCCTTGATAAAGCGCAGATACAGCGGCAGGAACTGCTCCGCGTCGTCCATGATGAACACGCGTTGCACATACAGCTTGAGCCCACGCGGCGCTTCGCGCTGGTACAGGTCAAACGGCGCGCGACCCGGCACATATAGCAGGCTGGTGTACTCCAGCTTGCCTTCGACCTTGTTGTGGCTCCAGCTCAGCGGGTCTTCAAAGTCGTGGGCAACGTGCTTGTAGAACTCCTTGTATTCCTCGTCCTTGACCTCGGTACGCGGTCGGGTCCAAAGCGCGCTGGCCCGGTTGACGCTCTCCCACTCGGTCTCGGCAGCGGCCTCCTGCTCCTCGCCAGCCGCCTGCTTGGGCAGCTCGATGGGCAGCTCGATGGGCAGGGAAATGTGATCGGAGTACTTGGTAATGACGTTGCGCAGACGGAAAGTATCGGCAAACTCGCTCTCTGCGGCCTTCAGGTGCAGCACGATACGAGTCCCGCGCTCAGGCTTGTCGACGGTGGCGATAGTGAAGTCACCCTCACCGGCCGACTCCCAGTGCACACCCTCGGCGGCAGCAAGGCCCGCGCGACGGGTGAACACCTCAACGCGGTCAGCGACGATAAAGGCGCTGTAAAAGCCCACACCAAACTGGCCGATCAGTTGAGAATCCTTTTTCTGATCCCCGGTCAGTTGCTGCATGAAAGCCGCGGTACCTGATTTGGCGATGGTGCCCAGGTGGTCAATGACCTCCTGGCGGGACATGCCGATACCGTTGTCCTCGATGGTCAGGGTGTTGGCCTTGCTGTCGGCGCTGACGCGGATACGCAGCTCGGGCTGGTCTTCCAGCAGCTGCGGCTGGGCGATGGCTTCAAAGCGCAACTTGTCGGAAGCATCCGAGGCGTTGGAAATAAGCTCTCGGAGGAAGATTTCCTTGTTCGAGTACATCGAGTGAATCATGAGGTGCAGCAGCTGCTTTACCTCGGTCTGGAATCCCAGGGTTTCCTTATGAGCGTCCACGGTCATAACGAA
>CERX01055544.1_pt1 | contig 9891 bp, 10 predicted proteins | sample 350251 | NCBI WGS metagenome assembly CERX01 (sample SAMEA2621044, study PRJEB7988) | marine metagenome | biome: marine biome (ENVO:00000447); feature: deep chlorophyll maximum layer (ENVO:xxxxxxxx); material: "saline water (ENVO:00002010), including plankton (ENVO:xxxxxxxx)" | depth 50 m
GCCAATCGCCTCGATCAGGATCTTGCCCATGCGCCCGGCTGCACCTATTACCGCAATACGTCTCATGCTGCGCTCCTGCCTCAGAATTTCATGTCTTCAAAGAAGTTTTTCACGCCATCAAACCAGCTCTTGGCGCGCGGCGACTGACTGGAGCCTTCTTCCTCAAGGGTCTGGCGCAGCTCTTCCAGCAGCTCGCGCTGACGCTTGGTCAGATTGACCGGCGTCTCGACGACAACGCGGCACAGCAGATCACCAGGTGAACCACCACGCACAGGCGTCACGCCTTTGCCACGCAGGCGGAACAGCTTGCCAGTCTGTGCCCCTTCCGGAATCTTCAACTTGACGCGACCGTCCAAGGTGGGCACTTCCAGCTCGCCACCCAGTGCCGCATCAACAAAGCTGATCGGCACTTCGCAGTAGAGGTTTTTGCCGTCGCGCTGGAAAATCTTGTGCTCGCGCACCGAGACGACAACATACAAGTCGCCCGCCGGGCCGCCGTTAATGCCAGCCTCGCCTTCACCAGCCAGACGAATGCGGTCACCGGTATCAACACCGGCAGGCACCTTGACAGAGAGATTCTTCTGCTTCTCTACGCGACCTTCACCGTGGCAATCGTTGCACGGGTCGGTAATCATCTTACCGGTACCATGACAACGCGGGCAGGTCTGCTGAACCGAGAAGAAGCCCTGCTGCATGCGTACCTGACCATGCCCACCACAGGTGGTACAGGTAACCGGGGTGGTGCCTTTCTTGGCGCCGGATCCATCACAGGTTTCACAGCCAACCAGGGTCGGCACGCGAATGGTCACCGAGGTGCCACGGACGGCCTCTTCCAGATCCAGCTCCAGGGTGTAACGCAGGTCACTGCCGCGCTGCACACTGGAGCGGCCGCCACGGCCACCGCCGCCAAAAATGTCGCCGAAGACATCGCCGAAGATGTCGGAGAAGTTACCGCCGCCAAAGCCGCCGCCTCCGGCGCCCATGTTCGGATCGACACCGGCATGACCGTACTGATCGTAGGCCGCGCGCTTGTTGGCGTCGGTCAGCACTTCGTAGGCCTCGGTGGCCTCCTTGAACTTCTCTTCGGCCTTTTCGTCGTCCGGGTTGCGGTCAGGGTGAAACTTCATCGCCAAACGGCGATAGGCCTTTTTCAGTTCGGCCTCGCTGGCGCCCTTCTCGACCCCCAGCACTTCATAATAATCACGCTTGGACATGTGTTCGATTTCCCTCAGAGAGACACTCGGCACAAACGGCAACGCGGGAGAAGCTCCCGCGTTGCCAGGCAGAGTGGTCAGGCGGCGCGCTCAACGCACCGCCCGGCCCGGTTCATCAAGGACTTACTTGTTGTCCTTAACCTCTTCGAACTCGGCATCGACCACGTCGTCGGCATCGTTGCCAGACTCCGCGCCGGCCGCTGCGCCATCAGCCTGACCGGCCTGAGCCTGTTCGGCGTACATTTTCTGAACCAGCGGACCAGACGCTTCGGACAGGGCGTTGATCTTGGCTTCGATCTCTTCCTTCTCGCCGGTCTTGATAGCCGCTTCCAGATCGCTCAGCGCGGTTTCAATAGCAGCCTTCTCTTCGTCGGTCGCTTTGTCGCCAGCCTCGGTCAGGGTCTTGCGAGTGGCATGGACCAGTTGATCGGCCTGGTTGCGCACCGTCACCAGCTCTTCGAACTTGCGATCTTCCTCAGCATTGGCCTCGGCATCACGCACCATCTTGTCGATTTCGTCATCCGACAGACCGGAAGACGCCTTGATCACGATGGACTGCTCTTTGCCAGTCGCCTTGTCTTTGGCAGACACGTTCAGAATACCGTTGGCGTCGATATCAAAGCTGACTTCGATCTGCGGCACGCCACGCTGCGCCGGCGGAATGTCGGCCAGGTCAAAGCGGCCCAGCGACTTGTTCTGCGACGCCTGCTTACGCTCACCCTGCAGCACGTGAATAGTCACGGCGGTCTGGTTGTCGTCAGCGGTGGAGAACACCTGGGACTTTTTGGTCGGGATGGTGGTGTTCTTCTCGATCAGCGCAGTCATCACGCCGCCCATGGTTTCGATACCCAGCGACAGCGGGGTCACGTCCAGCAGCAGTACGTCTTTCACGTCACCAGCCAGCACCGCACCCTGGATGGAAGCACCAATGGCAACCGCTTCGTCCGGGTTAACGTCTTTGCGCGGCTCTTTGTTGAAGAACTCGGCAACGGTCTTCTGTACCAGTGGCATACGGGTCTGACCACCAACCAGAATCACTTCGTTGATCTCGGACACGTCCAGGCCGGCATCCTGCATTGCGATGCGGCAAGGCTCGATGCTGCGCTTAATCAGGTCTTCAACCAGCGATTCCAGCTTGGCGCGGGTCACCTTGACGTTCAGGTGCTTCGGACCGGACGCGTCTGCAGTGATGTACGGCAGGTTAACGTCAGTCTGCTGGCTGGAAGACAGCTCGATCTTGGCCTTTTCAGCGGCTTCTTTCAGACGCTGCAGAGCCAGCGGATCGTTGTGCAGATCAACGCCGTTCTCTTTCTTGAACTCGTCTGCCAGGTAGTCGATCAGACGCATGTCGAAATCTTCACCACCCAGGAAGGTGTCACCGTTGGTGGCCAGCACTTCAAACTGGTGCTCACCGTCTACTTCGGCAATTTCGATCACGGACACGTCAAAGGTACCGCCACCCAGGTCGTATACGACAACGGTGGAGTCGCCGCGCGCCTTGTCCATACCGTAGGCCAGAGCGGCTGCGGTCGGCTCGTTGATGATGCGCTTGACTTCCAGACCGGCGATACGGCCGGCGTCTTTGGTAGCCTGACGCTGGCTGTCGTTGAAGTAGGCCGGTACGGTGATAACCGCTTCGGTAACCGGCTCGCCGAGGTAGTCTTCGGCGGTCTTCTTCATCTTTTTCAGCACTTCGGCCGACACCTGCGGCGGCGCCATCTTCTCGTCATTTACCTGAACCCAGGCATCACCGTTGTCGGCTTTGACGATCTTGTACGGCACCAGCTTGATGTCTTTCTGTACGACGTCTTCTTCAAAACGGCGGCCGATCAGACGCTTGACTGCGTACAGGGTGTTCTGCGGGTTAGTGACCGCCTGACGCTTGGCAGACTGGCCAACCAGAGTTTCGCCGTCATTGGTGTAGGCGACGATGGACGGCGTGGTGCGCGCACCCTCGGCGTTCTCGATAACCTTGGCGGAACCGTTTTCCAAAATGGCGACGCAGGAGTTGGTGGTCCCCAGGTCGATACCGATAATCTTGCCCATATGCTTCTCTCCGAATCTGGCTGCCGCGTTCAGTCAGCGGCGCTGTTTATCTGTGCATGAACCCTTGATGGGGTCTGCAAAATCAATTTCAAGCCTGCTCGTCAATCGACTGAGTGCCGGCGGCCGGAGCCTTGCTCACCACAACCATGGCCGGGCGCAGCAGGCGACCGCTCAGGGTGTAACCTTTCTGGAACACCTTGAGCACGGTGTTGGCTTCAACGGCGGCGCTTTCTTCCATCGCCATGGCCTGATGCAGCTCCGGGTTGAAGGGCTCACCCTCGGGCACGACCGGCACCACCTGGAAGCGGGCCAGAGTGTCGGCGAACATTTTCAGGGTCAGCTCGATACCTTCGCGCATCGGCTTGATGGCCTCATCGTCGGCATTGGATAGCTCCAGGCCACGCTCCAGGCTGTCGACGATCGGCAGCAGGTCATTGGCAAAGCGCTCAAGCGCAAACTTGTGCGCCTTTTCTACGTCCTGCTCGGCACGGCGGCGGGCGTTCTGCACATCGGCGACGGCCCGCAGAGCCTGATCCTGAGCGGCAGCAAGCTGTTCTTCCAGACTGGCCACACGCGCCGCAAGATCGCCCTCAGGCGTTTCAACGGCTGCCTCGGTAGCCGCGTCCTGATCCTGCAGATCCGGTCTCTGTTCCTCTGCCATGTCTTTCTCCTGTCATAGGGTTATGGCGCTGCGGCGCTGGGCTCACAGCCTGTCAATGATGATCCGCCAGCGTCACTGGCGTTGCCTGGCAACCTATATGGGGCCATTCCCACAACCTTCAAGGGGAGATCAAAAGACAGATTGAGGGGGCTTGTAGATATCGGGAAAACTACTGTATAAACAACCAGAACAAACAACAGGAGCACGCGCCATGCTGGTCCATCTCGCGGTCAACAACTACGCCATCGTCGACAACCTGGAGCTGGATCTGGGCGGCGGCATGAGTGTGATCACCGGGGAAACCGGCGCCGGCAAATCGATCATGCTCGACGCTTTGGCCCTGACCCTCGGCGACCGCGCCGACAGCGGCGCCGTGCGCCCGGGCAGCGACAAGGCCGACATCCTCGCCACCTTCGATATCAGCGACATCCCGGAGGCACGCCAATGGCTGGATGAGCGTGACCTGACGCAAGACGACGAGCAGGTCATCCTGCGCCGCGTCATCACCGCAGAAGGCCGTTCACGCGGCTATATCAACGGCTCGCCCTGCCCTCAGCAGGATCTGCGCGCCCTTGGCGAAATGCTCATCGACATTCACAGCCAGCATGAGCACCAGTCGCTACTGAAAACAGACACCCACCGCCGCCTGCTCGACGAATACGCCGGTGCCGGCGAGCTGGCGCGCCAGGTTCAGCTCGCCGCACAGCGCTGCCGCCAGACTGAAAAGGCCTTGCTACAGGCCAGCCGCCAGAGCGAAGAGCAAAGCGCACGCCAGCAGTTGCTGACCTACCAGCTGGACGAACTGGACAACCTCAGCTTGCAGGATGGCGAACTGGAAGAACTGGAAAACGAGCAGCGACAGCTGGCCAGCGCCGATCAGATCCTGCACTCGTGCCAACAGGTCATCAATATCTGCAGCGAGAATGACGCTGGCAGCGTACTCGAAGCCCTGACCGCCAGCCTGCAGCGCCTTGATGGCTTCAAGAGTCACAGCAGCCAACTGGGCGAAGCCAGCGACCTGATTGCCAGCGCCCAGATTCAGATTGAAGAAGCCGTGGGCGAGCTGACACGCTACCTGGATCACTTTGAGGCCGACCCGGAGCGCCAGCAGTATGTAGAAGAGCGCCTGAGTGCGATCTTTGAGCTAGCTCGCAAGCACCGCATTCAACCGGCAGAGCTGCCAGTGTTGCAGCAGCAACTGATTGACGAACTTGAAGGCCAGCAGCAGCAGGCCGCCGACGCCGAGCGCCTGCACGAAGAGCTGACCGCCTATCAAGCGCACTATCGCCAGCTCAGCGAAAAGCTCTCAGCTCAACGCAGCAAAGGCGCCAGCAAACTGGCCAAGGCGGTTACCCAGGAGATTCAGCGCCTGGGCATGCCGGGCGGACGCATCGAGCTGCAGCTGACGCCGCTGGATGCAGACAGCTACCCGGTCACCGGCCTGGAGAATGTTGAATTTTTGGTCAGCGCCAACCCGGGCCAGCCTGCCAAGTCGCTGGCCAAGGTCGCATCGGGTGGCGAGCTATCCCGTATCAGCCTCGGCATCCAGGTCATCACCGCGCAAACCTCACGCGTTCCAACGCTGGTATTCGACGAGGTGGATGTGGGCATCGGCGGGCCGACCGCAGAGATTGTTGGACAACTGCTGCGCCAACTTGGCGCCCGCGGCCAGGTGCTGACGGTTACCCACCTGCCACAGGTCGCAGCGCAAGGCCATCAGCACCTTTTCGTACGCAAACAGCAGACACGCAACAGCACTCGCACCTGCATCGACCAGCTCGACACTGAGGCCCGCATTCAAGAAGTCGCCCGCATGCTGGGTGGCATTGATTTGACCGACGAATCCCTGGCCCACGCGCGCAAGCTGCTCAGCACCACCGCAGACTGAGCAACACCTAGTCTGAAAAACAAAAAAGCCGGGCGCTAAGCCCGGCTTCTTTCTGACCGCAACAACTACTTCTGCGGCTTACGCACGTACAGCACCAGATTGTGCTCAACCAGTTCGTAACCGTGCTCTTTGACGATCTCGCGCTGACGACGCTCGATTTCCGCATCGAAAAACTCTACGACCTCGCCCGTGTCCACACAGACCATGTGGTCGTGGTGTCCGCCGTCAGCCAGCTCAAAAACAGCATGACCGCCGTCAAAGTTGTGCCGCACAACCAGGCCTGCGGCTTCGAACTGAGTCAACACGCGATAGACGGTCGCCAGGCCTACATCTTCGCCCGCCTCCATCAATGCCTTATATACGTCCTCGGCGCTCATGTGGCGCTCATTTGAGCCGTCCAGCATCTGCAGGATTTTCACCCGCGGCAGGGTGACCTTCAGGCCGGCTTTGCGGAGTTCTTGATTTTCAACCATGGGTAGTATTCTCGTTCAGCGCTTCGCAGGGCGGTATGAGTCGGGTATGATCGAGGCTTTTCAGCCATTCCACGATAGCGGATGTTAGCACGTGACGCGAAAAAGCTTTAATCGAAACCTTTGCATACTGTTATGCAGTGCATCTATTACCCTGCTCTCCGGCTGCGGCATTATCCCCGGCATCTACAAGATCGATATCCAGCAAGGCAACGTCGTCACCCAGGAAATGGTTGATCAGCTGCGCCCCGGCATGACCACCCGCCAGGTGCGCTACATCATGGGCACCCCGCTGATTCAGGATACCTTTCATCCTAACCGCTGGGACTACCTCTACAGCCTGGAATCCGGCCACAATGATCGGGTGCAAGAGCGCATCAGCCTGACGTTTGAAGACAACCGCCTGGTTGGCTTGGCTGGCGACTTCATGCCAGGCCAAAGCACCGACGAACAGATCATGAGCGGCAGCGGCGTTGAGAGCTACCCGGTTGACTTGGGCGCACCGCTGGGCACCGGCGAGTAACGCAGCCTTTGCAGCAGTGCCGGTCGCCGGCACTGCTCGAGCAAAACCGCTCTCCTAGTCTTCGCCCTTAGCCGCCTTGGCCTTTGCAGCGCGCTGCTTGCGCACCTCTTTGGGGTCAGCAATCAGAGGACGGTAGATCTCTACACGCTCCCCCGCCTCTAGCACACGCTCATCGGGCTTGGGCACAGCCTTGCCAAAAATGCCCAGCGGGCAGCTGTTCGGGTCCAACTCAGGAAAGTGCTGCTCAATACCTGACTGTAGTACCGCGGCGCGCATGGACGTGCCAGCCGGCACCGTCAGCGACAGGATCTTCTGTTTGTGCGGCAGCGCATAGGCCACCTCCACCACCACGCTCTTGTCAGCCACGCCAGGTCTCCTTGGCACGCTGACAGAAGGCATCCACCATGGCATTGGCAGCCTGATTAAACAGCGGCCCAAGGGTTGCCTTGACTAGGGCTCCGGCATATTCGAAGTGCAGATCAAGGGTGATCTTGCAGGCCGAATCGCTGAGCGCCTTAAACTCCCATACACCACGAAAATCGCTGAACGGCCCATCCACCAGCTGCAACGCGATGCGCTCGCCCGGCACCAGCTCGTTGCGCGTGGTAAACGACTGGCTAACCCCTGCCTTGGCGATGTCCAGCCGGGCACACATCTCATGCTCAGACTCACTGAGAATGGTGGCCCCGGAACACCAGGGCAAAAACTCGGGGTAATGCTCCACCCGGTTTACCAGCTCATACAGATGGCTCGCCGGGTAAGGCAGCAAAGCCGAGCGCTGAATATGCGTCATACGGTTATCACTTGGTCAATTCGGTTACAAGAATGATCAGAATGCCCGCAGGGGCAACATAGCGTAACAGCGAATAGACCAGCGAGAACAGGCGCTGATGCCGCAACGCCAGCTCATCGCGGAACACATCACGGTCCAGCACCCAGCCGGCAAACAGCACAAACAGCAGCCCGCCCAGTGGCAGCATGATGCGACTGGTGAGGTAATCGATAGACTCAAAGAAGGTCATACCGCCCTCGCTGGTCCAGCGGAACAGATGCCAACCATCGGCATCAGTTACAAAGAAACGCGCATCAGCCAGCACGTTGAACGACAGCACCGTACCTAGGCCAACTACCCAGCACAGCAACGCAATAACGGAGGTTACCTGGCCACGGCTACGGCCGGTACGCTCGACAAAAAACGCAACCGCCGGCTCCAGCATCGAGATCGCAGAGCTCCAGGCAGCGACAGTTACCAGCAGAAAGAACACCACGCCAAAAAGGTTGCCGCCGGCAATGTTGCCAAAGGCAATCGGCAGCGTGACAAACATCAGCCCCGGCCCTTCATTGGGCTGCAATCCAGCGGCAAAAACCACCGGGAACAGCGCCATACCAGCCGTCAGCGCCACTACCGTATCCAGCAAACCGACGGTTAGCACGGTCGAGCCAATCGACGCCTTACGCGGCATATAGGCGCCAAACACCATGATCGACCCCACCCCGACGCTCAGCGTAAAGAAGGCATGACCCATGGCGGCAAGAATGCCATCTGGCACCTTGGCCAGATCAAAATCAAACAGAAAGCGCACGCCTTCCATAAAGTGACCGGTGGTCATGCTGTAGCCCAGCAGCGCCAGCAGCAGTACAAACAGCAACGGCATAAGGATGCGCAGCGTGCGCTCCAGGCCAGCCACCACGCCTCGGGCAATCACCCAGGCGGTCAGCAGCATGAACAGCGAGTGCCAAATGGTGAGCCGCACAGGGTCGCTGGTCAGCCCACCGAAACGCGCACCAGCGCCAGCACCATCGATGCCGCTGAACTCGCCGCGCAGCATGCCCAGGATGTAATCCAACGCCCAGCCCGCGACCACACTGTAGAACGACAGAATGAGCAACGCCCCCGTCATCCCCATGATCGCCGCCCAGGACCAGCGCGAGGACGCCGCCGAACAGCGCGCCAGCGTGCTCAGGGTATTCACCGGGCTCTGACGGCCGCGGCGCCCCAACAGCGTTTCTGCCAGCATCACCGGCAACCCTATGAGCGCGATACAGATCAGGTACACCAGCACAAAGGCGCCACCGCCATAAACGCCGGTCATATAAGGGAACTTCCAGATGTTGCCGAGGCCTACGGCAGAGCCGGTAGCGGCAAGAATGAAGACCCAGCGACTTGCCCAGATCCCGTGAATGGAGACAGCGTCGTTGCTCATGAGCGTTCCCGGTTAGCCCTGAAAAAAAGGAAGGCATTGTCCAGATTTTGACCAACGCCCACAAGAGCTGGCGTATTAATGAAGGGTAGGCCTACTGCTCGAAAACTCCACGCTATAACCCTGCAAATACAGGTATAATCGCCGCCCATGAGCAAACCAAAGAAACCAGCGGCCAACAGCGGCACCATTGCCCTGAACAAAAAGGCCAAACACGACTATTTCATCGAGCAACGCTTTGAAGCAGGCATCGCCCTGACAGGCTGGGAAGTGAAAAGCCTGCGCGAAGGCAAAGTGCAACTGGTCGACAGCTACATCATGCTCAAAAATGACGAAGCCTTCCTGCTCGGCGCCCACATCACCCCGCTGAAGACCGCCAGCACTCACGTGATTGCCGACCCGATCCGCACACGCAAACTGCTGCTGCACGCCCGCGAGCTCGACAAGCTGATCGGCGGCGTACAAGCCAAGGGCTTCGCCTGCGTGCCGCTGGCACTGTACTGGAAGGGCCATCTGGTCAAATGCGAAATCGCCCTGGTGCGAGGCAAGAAAGACTTCGACAAGCGCCAGAGCCTGAAAGAGCGCGACTGGGACCGCGAGAAGCAGCGCGTGGTACGCGAAAATAATCGCTGATTTTTTCCACACCCGCGGAACCAACTGCAGAACACCTAGTCACAGCTTATGACAGGCAGGTCGCTCCACCCGCCTGTTTATGGTTTAAAGCATGTAACGCCCTATACCCTGACACGTCAGGGTATTTTTTTGCCTGCACCTTTTGTCTGCACCCTGCCCTGTTCGCCCCGGAACCTTTCGCGTACAATCGCGTCCCAGTAACATACCTGCAAGATTTGGGGCCGATTTGGATTCGACGACGGTTACAAAACTTGA
>CERX01077170.1_pt1 | contig 9854 bp, 9 predicted proteins | sample 350251 | NCBI WGS metagenome assembly CERX01 (sample SAMEA2621044, study PRJEB7988) | marine metagenome | biome: marine biome (ENVO:00000447); feature: deep chlorophyll maximum layer (ENVO:xxxxxxxx); material: "saline water (ENVO:00002010), including plankton (ENVO:xxxxxxxx)" | depth 50 m
TTTCTGGATGAGTTTGCTTATGTACCAAGTAATGTTGCAGAACAGTTCTTTTCTTCGGTCTATCCTACAATAAGCTCAGGTAAAACTACCAAAGTCATGATAGTATCGACACCTCATGGCATGAATATGTTTTATAAATTGTGGAATGATGCAGAGAATCAACGAAATACTTATGTTCCTATTGAGGTTCACTGGAGTGAAATCCCAGGCCGAGATGACAAATGGAAAGCAGAAACTATAAAGAACACAAGTGAACAACAGTTTAACACAGAGTTTGAGTGTGAGTTCTTAGGAAGTATTGATACATTAATTAAAGCACAAAAATTAAGAACCCTCTCTTACATTCCACCAATTGCGTCTAATGCTGGTCTTGATGTTTTTGAAAAACCACAAAAAGACCACACATATGTACTTACAGCTGATGTTTCAAGAGGAACATCTAACGACTATTCTGCATTTTTAGTGTTTGATGTAACGCAAATGCCGTACAAAATTGTCGCAAAATTTCGTGATAATGAAATAAAACCACTATTGTTTCCTGCTAAAATATACGATGTTGCGAGAGCATACAATCAAGCATTCGTTCTCATAGAGGTAAATGACATAGGAGAACAGGTTGCAACTACTATGCAGTTTGATTTAGAGTATGATAATCTAATCATGGCAAGTATGCGTGGAAGGGCTGGACAGGTTCTTGGTGGGGGGTTCTCAGGTGGTAGAGCGCAGTTGGGTGTAAGAACAACTAAAGCTGTAAAACGAATAGGTTGTTCTAATCTTAAACAGATGGTTGAAGATGATAAACTTATTATTCAAGACTTAGAGATTATTAGTGAATTATCTACCTTTATTGTTAAGGGTCAATCCTTTGAAGCAGACGATGGTTGTACAGACGATTTAGTTGCATGTTTGTTTATGTTTGCATGGGCAACAGATCAAACATATTTTAAAGAATTAACTGATATGGACATACGACAGACTATGATGAAAGAACAACAAGACATGTTAGAACAAGACATGGCTCCTTTTGGATTTGTTGTAAATGGTTTGGAAGATGAAAATATAGGTACAATGGTTGACGAATATGGAACACGTTGGAATCCAGTAGTTAGAGACTATGGTTCAGATTGGTAAAAATCTAAATAAATTCAATTAGATCATTATCATTTTTTATCCAACAATTTGAACATAATATTAAAGAGTTGTCTATAAGTTCAATTATTTCTTTACGACTTTCATCATTTAAACCAACTCTTTTTGTTATTTTTCGTATTTCAGAATCGTGAGGATAAAACTTTAAACACACTGTTTCACTTTCGCCACAGTGTTTACATGACTTATCTGCAAGGAATTCATTAAGTAAAACAATTCTCTTGCGATAGTTTCTACGAGCTACCTTTTTAATGGTGTCTTTATATTTTTCGTAATGTTTATTTGGCATGAAATTATTTATATGTAGCGACACTTATAAAAATGACTTTTTGGAAACTAAATTTTTATAAATATTAGTGAAGATTAAAAAACACTCTAAGATAAAGGAGTAAGAGACATGGCATTTTTAGTTTCGCCTGGCGTTCAAGTCAGAGAGATAGACCTTACAAATGTTATCCCAGCAGTGTCCACCTCAATAGGTGCGATTGCAGGGCCATTTGAAAAGGGGCCAGTTTCTTCTGTAACTACAATTAGTTCAGAGGAGCAACTGGTACAACAATTTGGTAAACCAAATGCAAGTAATTTTGAGTTTTGGTTCACAGCTGCAAACTTTTTGCAGTATTCTGACGCACTTAGAGTAGTTCGTCCAGAGTCAGCGATAGTAAACGCTGGTGCAAACAGTGGTATTCTTATTCGTGATGACGATCATTACGAAGCAAGTTTCTATGATGGTTCTGGTTCTCATGGTGAGTGGGCTGCAAGGACTGCTGGTACTTGGGGTAACTCAATCGGTGTAGACATTTGCCCAGGCAAACGTGCGTTTACACAACCACTTGGAACACTTAACTTAGTGAATGGTGCTGGTGCGGTTGGTGATTTAACAATTACAGTTGATGACCAAGATGCAACAAACGCTGCAATTATTGTTGGTGATATCATTTCATTCCAAACAAACAACTCTGTTACTGCAACAGTAAATGGTGCAATCACAGTTGCAACCAAAAACTTAACAGTTGATGGAAACTCTGGTACAGCTGCAGTTGGACAACGAGTAATCGGTGCGGGCATTTCTGATGGTGGTGAGGTTGTTAAAATTGCAACAGTCACTTCACAGACTGCATTAATACTCGACAAACCAATTACAGTTGCAAACGATGTAGCTCTTGCATTTACAACAGATGCAAACGTAGAATCACTCAACCAAGAATATGAAGTTACTTCAATTTCTTCTGAAACTCTAACAATTCGTTTGTTAGATGATCCTGCTGGAGCTGGACTACAAACAGTTATTCCTGATAACTCGTACATCACAAGACGTTGGAGATTTTCTGACTTATTTGATGGCCCTCCAGGCACATCCCCTTGGTCAACTGCAAATGGTCGTGGTGAGGAAGATGAACTTCACGTTGCAGTATACGACAAAACTGGTGATATCACTGGTTTTGATGTTGATGTTGCTGGACAACGAACAAGTGCGGTTATTGAAGTTTTCCCTGCTATGTCAAAAAACTTGTATGCGAAAACACCTCAAGGAGATAGCAACTACTATCCAGATGTTATTTACCGCAAATCAGAAAATATTTACTGGACAGATCACACATCTGCTGGTAGTAATTGGGGTACAGATGTTACAACAGGAACAGACTACACATTAATAAGTGGAGTTGTAGTTGACACATTAACTGGTGGAACAGATGATTATTCTGTGACTGCTGGTGAGGTAGAACTTGCATACGATAAGTTTGCAGACACAGAAAATCTTGACATTAACCTAGTATTAGGTGGGCCAAGTTCTGGTGTTGCTGATACCGTAGCAGGAATGGATACACATGTAACAATGATCACAGACCTTGTTGAATCTCGTAAGGATTGTGTAGGATTTGTTTCTCCATATCGGAGTGCAACAGTTGGTGGAACAAGCAATGTGACTATGACCAAAAATGTTAAAGACGGTTTTGATACATGCCCATCATCATCTTACATGGTATTCGATAGTGGATACAAGTACATGTACGATAAGTACAATGATCTTTATCGGTACGTGCCACTAAATGGTGATACTGCTGGTCTTTGTGCATATACAGATAATGTCGCAGACCCTTGGTTCTCACCTGCTGGTTATACTCGCGGTATTGTAAGAGGAGCAATTAAACTTTCTTACAACCCAATGAAAGCAGACAGAGACATACTCTACAAAGCTAGGGTTAACCCTGTTGTTAACTTTCCTGGCCAAGGAGTAACACTCTTTGGTGATAAGACTGCTCTTGCAAAACCAAGTGCGTTTGACCGTATTAACGTCAGACGATTATTCTTGGTTCTTGAAAAAGCAATTGCAACAGCTGCTAAATATCAACTCTTTGAATTCAACGATGAATTTACAAGGGCGCAGTTTAGAAACCAAGTTGAACCTTTCTTACGAGATGTTCAAGGTCGAAGGGGTATTACAGACTTCTCAGTAAAATGTGATGCAACAAATAACACTGGTGAAGTTATTGACCGTAATGAGTTTGTTGGAGATATATACATCAAACCTGCTCGTTCTATCAACTTTATCTCATTAAACTTTATCGCGGTACGAACTGGCGTATCGTTTAGCGAGGTAGGAGGATAAGTCATGGCTAGTATTAACGATTTTAAAGCAAACTTAATCGGTGGTGGCGCAAGAGCTAATCAGTTCAGAGTAACTATTACTGCACCGCCCGGCATTGCAATTGGTCTTGATGTTCGTAGAACATCTTTCATGTGTAAAGGGTCTAATCTTCCTGCTCAGGAAATGACCCCAATCGAAGTTCCCTTTCGTGGCAGAAAAATTTATATTGCTGGTGATAGGGAATTTGGTGAAACTTGGACTACCACATTTATTAACGATACGGACTTTATGATTCGTAATGCGTTAGAAAGGTGGTCTAATGGAATTAACGACTTAGCATTAAATACTGGTGTTATTGATCCTGCTGATTATCAGACAGATTTGACTGTTGAACAGCTAGATCGTGATGATACAGTTCTAAAATCATATATTTTTAGAAGTGCATGGCCAGTATCTATTAGTGCAATCGAACTAACTTCAGAAGCACAAGATGCTCTTGAAGAATTTGAGTGTACATGGAGATATCAACACTTTGAGGCTTCTGGCGTTAATTTTTAGTCCTACTAAATAGTATTAACTAGTAGGAGATATTATGGCTGAGTTATTTGGTTTCAAGATTGAAAGATCATCTAAGGATTCGGGTGGGGGAGTAACTTTCTCCACCCCAACACCTGATGACGGTACTATTGACGTTGCCGGCGGTGGTTTTTTCGGACAAATTCTAGACACAGATGGCAGAGAACGAACCGATTTAGATTTAATTCGGCGGTATCGTGATATTGCACAGCAAGCAGAATGTGATACCGCAATAGAAGATATCATCAATGAAGGTATTGTTTCTAATGAAAACGATCAAGCAGTAGAAATTACTCTTGAGCGTTTACCCTATCCAGACAAAATTAAAAGAAAAATTCGTGCAGAGTTTCATGAAGTTTTGCGACTTCTTAGTTTTGAACAAAAGGGGCATGACATTTTTCGTAGATGGTATGTAGATGGACGTTTATTTTACCACAAAATAATTGATAATAAAAACCCTAGAAAGGGTATACAAGAATTAAGATATATTGACCCTACTAAAATTAAAAAGGTCAGAGAAGTTAAAAAAGATATTGACAAAAAAACTTCAATACAGATGACCCAAAAAATTGAAGAGTATTATATCTATAATGAAAAAGGATTAGCATCAGCTGGAACTTCTGGTTCTAATCAAGGATTAAAGATTGCAGTAGATTCGATTTCGTATTGCCCATCTGGTTTGATTGATGGCAACAGTGGTCGAGTCCTTTCATATTTACACAAAGCAATCAAACCTGTTAACCAACTTAGAATGATTGAAGATGCGTTAGTTATCTATCGCATATCAAGAGCGCCAGAAAGACGCATATTCTATATTGATGTTGGTAATCTACCAAAGATTAAAGCAGAACAATATCTCAAAGATGTTATGAATCGTTATCGTAATAAATTGGTATACGATGCATCTACTGGTGAAATCAGAGATGACCGAAATCACATGTCCATGTTGGAAGATTTTTGGTTGCCTCGTAGAGAAGGTGGTCGAGGCACAGAAATTACAACTTTGCCTGGCGGCTCTAATCTAGGAGAGATTGATGACATTCAATATTTTCAAAAGAAACTTTACAAGTCTTTGAATGTTCCAATATCTCGTATGGATTCCGAAGCTGGATTTTCTTTAGGTAGAGCATCAGAGATAACAAGAGATGAATTAAAATTTACTAAATTTGTGCAACGTATTCGTAAGAAGTTTGTTCCTCTATTTACAGACGTTCTTAAAACACAACTTCTATTAAAGGGTGTTATAGCTGCAGAGGACTGGCCAAAACTACAAGAACATATTCAGTATGATTTCTTACAAGATGGTCATTTTGCAGAACTTAAAGATGCAGAACTTCTTAACGACAGAATACAAGCACTTGACGGAATACAATCATATATCGGTACTTTCTTTAGTAAAGAATATGTATTAAAGAAAGTCTTGCGTATGAATGACGCAGAGATTTCTGATATGAATGATCAGATTAGAAAAGAACGCGATACCGATCCTATGGACGGTGGTATTGATGTTCCTGATGGTGGTGACGGCATTACTCGTTATCCACAAGATGGCGCTGGAGGAATAGTAACTCCAGATGCTATGCCTGATTACGAAGAGCCAGAAAAAGGAGATAAATAATGAGTAAGGAATTTGTAGACGCAATGGCGACAGGAAATAACCTAGAAGCAGAAGCAGTCTTTAAAACCGCAATGGCATCAAAAATTGGAGATGCACTAGAAACTAAGCGTTCAGAAGTTGCGAAAACATTTGTAAAACAAGCTGCAGAATATGTTGACCAAGAAGCAGATGTAAATGACTAAAAAATTTGAAAGTATGTATTCGGCCGTTGTTGAAAAGGACGAACATAAGAAATCTAAGACGTATAAAAAACTTTCTCCAAAAATGAAAAAGGCAGTTGACCAAATTTTTGGAGTAATGGATGCAAAGCCATCAGATTTCCTAAATACTTTTGATAAAACTATTAAAAACGCATCAAAAGAGTTTAAAGTTCGGGAAAAAGAGCTTATGAACTATTTTGAAAAAGAAATGTTATCAATCTAGGAGTGGCAAATGGCCGTAGTATTACAAACATTAGTCGATAGTGACTTTGAACATGTTGTTAAAGTAACAACAACTGGAACTACAACTGCTGGTAGCATCGCAGATGCATCAGAGTTGGCTGGTGCTGCAACCGATCCAAGAATGAGTATTAGCGGTATAGAATGGTCAGTAGCTGCAACAACTCAAATTTTATGGGATGCAACAACAAATGTTGTATGTTTTACCTGTAATGGTAGTGGTTCATACGGATTTGGTGATGGCGCTCCATCACTTGCAAACAATGCTGGTTCTGGTATAACTGGTGATGTTCTTGCTACACATGGTACGTCAGTAGGAACAATCATTGTAAGGTTTAGAAAAGTATCTGGTTTTGATAACATCACATAAAGGATAGGGGTATGAACGTAAAATTATTTTCAGAAGCAGTAGATCACGATGTAGAGTATATCTGTGAAGACAAAGAAGATGGTAAAAAGTCCTATAAAATTCGTGGGATTTTCATGCAGGCTGACATTAAAAATCGTAATGGTCGAGTATACCCTATGGAAGTGCTTCAAAATGAAGTATCAAAATACAACAAGAATTTTATTAAAGAGAATCGTGCATATGGTGAACTTGGACACCCTGATGGCCCAACAGTCAATCTAGAACGTGTATCTCATATGATCACCTCTTTAGAACCAGATGGTAAAAATTTTATCGGTGAGGCAAAAATAATGTCAACCCCTATGGGTGAGATTGTTAAAAGTCTTATGGATGAAGGTGCAAAACTAGGTGTTTCCTCTAGAGGAATGGGTAGTTTGAACCAAAAAAATGGTGCGAACTATGTTCGTGACGATTTTTATCTTGCTACGGCAGCTGATATTGTTGCTGATCCTTCCGCTCCAAATGCTTTCGTAGAGGGTATTATGGAAGGTAAAGAGTGGGTTTGGAATAATGGCGCACTTTTAGAAGCGGAGTTAGAAGACCTAAAACAAAAATTTGATGTGGTTGAAGAAAAACGAAACCATGCACAGGAAGCTTTGGAATTTGCAAAGTTCCTCAAAAGTTTATAATTTATAAATATAAATACAGAAAAGGTAAGGAGACACCCTATGTCCGAATTAGATAAAACAATTGAAGAGCTGGAAGCTGATGTGCTTGCAGAACTAGAAGAAAAGGTTAAACAACCTACTGATGGTGCTGCTCCTTCCGCTAAAAGCGAAAAAATTGACGCGGTTACGCCCGGCGGTGAAGTAGAAGACGGAGGGGCTGCAGTAGTTGACCCTGAAGCTAAATCTTCTCCAACAGACGTTGCTGGTAAAAAAGCAAAAGAAGTTAAAGGTGATGCCCAACAAAAGGGCGAAGGTAAGGCAGATAAACCAGAAAAACTTGCAGCTAGCCACGAACCAGAAGGTGAAGAGGTTATTGCAGAAATGGAAATGCCTAAGACCAAGAAAGAAATGCTTAAAGCAATGGTAGGTAAAATGGAAATGATGAAAGCTGGAGATTTGAAATCTCAGTACGAAAACATCATGGCCGCCATGGAAATGGAAGCAAAAGAACCTACCGAAGAAGAAAAAGAGAAAGCTGAAGCAGTTGAAGCACGAATCAAAGACATCAACGTAAAAGAAGATGTACAAGCTTTGATGAACGCTGATGACAGTCTTTCTGAAGACTTCAAGGTTAAAGCAGCTACAATTTTTGAAGCTGCAGTTAAATCAAAGGTACGTTCAGAAATTGAACGTATACACGAAGAAGCAAGTTCTGAGAAAGAAGCCGAAATGGAAACTTTCAAAGAAGAACTTACAGAAAAAGTTGATACATATCTCAACTACGTTGTAGAAGAATGGACTAAAGAGAACGAGTTAGCAATAGAGCGCGGTTTGAAGGGCGAAATTGCAGAAGACTTCATCTCTGGACTGAAACAGTTGTTTGAAGATCACTATATTGATGTGCCTGATGAGAAATATGACGTTCTCGAAGCACAATCTGAAAAGATTTCCGAATTAGAAGACAAGTTAAACGAATCAATTGAGAAATCAGTTGAATTGTCTAACCTAACATCTAAACTAGTTCGTGAACAGGTTATATCTGAGGTTTCCGAAGATTTAGCCGACACAGAAATTGAGAAGTTCAAATCTCTTACAGAAGACGTTGATTTCGGTGATGAAGAATCATTCCGCGAAAAACTGAACACTTTGAAGGAAAGTTATTTCCCTAAAGGTACTGTAGTTGAACAGACATTTGATGATGAAGATGGTACTGCCGCCAAGGACATTGATACGACAGAAGCGATGAGTGCTTATTTGTCGGCAATCAGTCGTAATCAAAAGGCAAGTGCATAAATTATATTAACTGGATGTATATTTAATTAAAGGAGAAACAAATGTTTCAGACAGAACATCTACAAGAAAAGTGGCAGCCAGTCCTAGAGCATCCCGATCTTCCTAAGATCGCCGATCCTTATAAGCGGGCAGTTACTACTCTCATCTTAGAGAACCAAGAAAAAGCTTTGAAAGAAGATAAAGGTTTCCTTGGAGAAGCAGCGCCAGTCAACAGTACTGGTGGTGGCCAATTCGATACTTGGGATCCAATTTTGATATCACTCGTACGGCGTGCAATGCCTAACTTGATTGCATATGACGTATGTGGTGTGCAACCAATGACAGGGCCTACTGGTCTTATCTTTGCAATGCGTTCATCTTTCCTTTCACAAGATGGTGCAGAAGCACTTGTTGACGAGGCAATGCCTGGTAAGCAAGGTGCATCTAACCAGAACTCTGCCGGTGATATCGGTGGTGGTGATGTTGGAGCGACAGAAACTAACCCTGCTGTTCTTAACGACAGTCCGTCAGCTGGTACTTACACAAGTGCAACAGGTATGACAACTGCTCAAGCAGAAGCATTGGGTGATAGCTCAGACAACGCATTTGCACAGATGGCATTCTCAATCGAGAAGTCAACTGTTACTGCTGTTAGTCGTGCGCTAAAAGCTGAGTACACAATGGAACTTGCACAAGACCTTAAAGCAATTCATGGTCTTGACGCAGAGACAGAACTTTCTAATATCCTAAGTTCTGAAATCCTCGCAGAAATCAATCGTGAAGTAATTCGCTCATTGTATGTAACTGCGGTTAAGGGTGCTCAAGTTAACACAACTACTGCTGGTATCTTCGACTTAGATACAGACTCAAATGGTCGTTGGTCAGTTGAAAAATTCAAAGGTCTTATGTTCGCAATCGAACGTGATGCCAATGCGATTGGTCAACAGACTCGCCGTGGCAAGGGTAACATGGTTATCTGTTCAGCTGATGTTGCATCTGCACTTCAGATGGCTGGTGTACTTGATTATACTCCTGCTCTATCTAACAACCTAAACGTAGACGACACAACTACCACATTCGCTGGTGTTATGAACGGACGTTATAAAGTATATGTTGATCCATATGCTGCAAACGTAGCTGCATCTCAGTACTATGTTGTTGGTTATAAAGGTACTTCACCTTATGACGCTGG
>CERX01137865.1_pt1 | contig 9842 bp, 8 predicted proteins | sample 350251 | NCBI WGS metagenome assembly CERX01 (sample SAMEA2621044, study PRJEB7988) | marine metagenome | biome: marine biome (ENVO:00000447); feature: deep chlorophyll maximum layer (ENVO:xxxxxxxx); material: "saline water (ENVO:00002010), including plankton (ENVO:xxxxxxxx)" | depth 50 m
GGCATGATGGCTATCGAGGCGGATGTCGAGGCGCCGGCCGAGAGCCCTATCTTCAGCAAGTATCCGGCGATTCTCAAAGACACCCACATGACCGAGTTCATCTGCGATTACCTGCGCATCATGTCCTCCGGCAACATGGCGCCGCACGAACTCGAAGCGCTGTTTGATGTAGAGATCTCGGCCCTGAGCGAAGAGCTGCAGGAGCCCTCCCATGCTGTTACCCGGGTGGCCGACGCCTTGCCCGGTTTCGGTATCGTTGCTGCGGTGCTGGGTATTGTGATCACCATGGGTATTCTGGGTGATGCCGAGAAGGCAGAGATTGGTGAGAAGGTTGCCACCGCACTGGTCGGGACCTTCTTGGGCATTCTTGCCGCCTACGGCTTTGTCGGGCCGTTCGCCACCGCGATGGGGCATGTTGCCCATGAAGAGGCTAATACCTACGAGGCGATCAAAATGACCCTGGTGGCCAGCGCACAAGGGTTGCCGCCGGCGCTGGCGGTAGAGTTTGGTCGCAAGTCCCTGCTGCCGGAGCATCGTCCGAGCTTTAACGAGCTGGAAGACTCGGTCAAGGGACGCTAAGCGGTGGACAATAACCAACCTATTATCGTCAAGCGGATCACCCGTAAGGATCATGGGCACCATGGTGGCTCATGGAAGATCGCCTTTGCTGACTTTGCGGTCGCGATGATGGCCTTCTTTCTGGTCATGTGGCTGATTACGGTTGCCACCCCTGAGCAACTGCGCAGTATCTCCGGCTACTTCAACGACCCGATCGGTTTCAACGAGGGGGGCAGTCCCTGGGCGATTGATCTGGGTGGCTCCCCTGAAGTTGCACCCCAGACCACACTGAATCAGACCCCGCAGGAAACCGGTCAGCAAGAGGTGAGCGAAGATACCGCGCGTGAGCTGGCTGATCAGGCCGAGCGTCGGGATATGGAAATGCTGCTGCAGGAGTTGCAGAACCAGATCGATAGCGAGCCGGTGTTGCAGCGCTTCAAGGACCAGATTTTGATCGAGATTACCCAGGATGGGCTGCGTATTCAGATTGTCGATGCGGAGAATCGACCGATGTTTGCCAGCGGTAGCGCGCAGTTGCAGCCGTACTTTGAAGAGATTCTGCTGTCGCTGAGCGACACCATTGCCAAGGTCAAGAAGAAGATCAGCGTCAGCGGCCATACGGACGCCCAGCCTTATGTGGGGCGCCGCGGCTACGGCAACTGGGAGCTGTCCAGCGATCGCGCCAATGCAGCCCGTCGCACTCTGTTGGCCGCCGGCTACCCGGAGGAGCAGGTGGCGCGGGTGGTGGGGTATGCCGACTCCGCGCTGTTCAATCGCGATGATCCGCTAAGCCCGATCAACCGGCGTATCGATATCGTGGTGCTCAACCGTCATGCGGAAGAGCAGATAATGGAAGGGGCTGATGCCGACGCGCCTACGGTAGCCCCGCTTGAGCTGGAGGCAGACACCGAGGCCTCTGCCGCCGACCAGCCCGCGCAGGCCTCAGAGCTGCCTGCGTCCTCCGCACCACCGCAAGAGGAGCCCAGCGAGCCGGCAGCCCCGCAGGCACCCGTCGCCGAGGGTGAGCAACGGCGACTGAATTTGTTTGATAATGCCGAGCCGTTGCGTCGGCTGAATCAGTAGCTGTCTGCGCCGTCGTCCAGCGTCGACAGAATGTGGCGATAACTAGCCATGCGCACGGCGGAAATGTCACCGTTCTCAACGGCCTGAAGCAGGGCGCAGCCCGGCTCATGCAGGTGCTGGCAGTCGCGGAAGCGGCAGTGGCCGAGAAAGGGACGAAACTCGATAAACCCTTCCAGCAGCTCCTCGTGGCTGATATGCGTCAGGCCAAACTCGCGAATACCGGGTGAGTCAATCAGGTCGCCGCCATCAGGGAAGTGAAACAGCCTGGCGGTCGTGGTGGTATGGGTGCCCTTGCCGGTGCTTTCCGACAGTGCTCCGACGCGCAGGTCCTGCCCTGGCAGCAAGGCGTTGATCAGCGATGACTTGCCCACGCCGGACTGGCCAACAAATACACTGGTATGTCCTTGCAGGTTGCTGCGCAGCTGGTCGAGCCCGTCGCCGGCGCCGGCTGACAGTAGCAGTGTTTGATAGCCCAGGCGGCTGTAGTCATCCAGCCACTGCAGCAGCTCTGCACTGTCTGCGGCTGCCGCCAGAAGGTCCGACTTGTTCATCACCAGCAGTGGCTCCAGGCCGGCCTGTTCTGCAGCCACCAAGTAGCGGTCGATCAGGTTGGTGTACGGCGTGGGCAGTGGGGCAAATACGATGATCAGTCGATCCACGTTGGCTGCCACCGGTTTCAGCTGGCCGCGCTGGTCGGGGCGGCACAGCTCGGTCTGGCGCGGCTGCTGGGCAACGATGACACCGCCCTGCTGGTTGTCGGCGCGCCAGACAACCTGGTCGCCAGTTACCAGTGAGGGCAGATTGGCGCGGCGGTAGCAACGGCGTATCTGGCCGGCAAACTCGCCGCTGGTGGCCTCGACATCAACCTGCACGCCAAAGTGGGCGATCACCAGGCCGGGCTGCTCGGGCCCCAGGTCGCCGCCTTCCAGGCTTTCTTCGGCCTTTTCGGCGCGCCGTTCGGCACGTGCGGCGCGCTCGTCCTGAATCTTTTGAATGCGCCAGCTCTGGCGGCGGGTGAGGTGTCGTTTGGCCATGGGGTCTGAGTCTGAATAGTCCGCGGCAGTTTAGCAGTTATACTGCAGCCATTGCGCGTCCCGCGCGTCCATCCCTCTGTGCAGGAGCTCCCATGCAACACCCCGACAACCTGATCTGGATCGACCTGGAGATGACCGGTCTGGATCCGGATAACGACGTCATTATCGAAATTGCCACTATCGTGACCGATGCCGAGCTGAACGTGCTGGCAGAGGGCCCCTCGTTGGCAGTCAAACAGCCGGACGCGTTGCTCGACGGCATGGATGAATGGAATACCCGCCAGCATGGGCAGTCGGGCCTGACCCAGCGGGTGAGGGACAGCCAGATCAGCGCGGCCGAGGCTGAGCGTCAGACCATTGAGTTTCTTGCCAAGTGGGTGCCGGCCGGCAAGTCACCCATGTGCGGCAATAGCATCTGCCAAGATCGGCGTTTTCTCTATCGCGGCATGCCGGCGCTGGAGAAGTACTTCCACTACCGCAATCTGGATGTCTCGACCCTGAAAGAGCTGGCCTCACGCTGGGCGCCGGAGGTCAAAAACGGCTTCAAGAAACAAAGCAGCCATCTGGCCATGGATGATATTCGTGACTCGATCGCCGAGCTGCAGCATTACCGCGAGCACTTTATCAAGTACTGATGCCGTGGCGCTCAAGCGCCCAGCTCACGTGCTCGCGCACCAGCGCCGAGGGGTGGGTTTGGCGCTGTTTCAGGGCTTCAATGACATTGATACTGCTGGTTGCATTGCCCAGGCCTACGGCCAGGTTACGCAGCCAGCGCTCATGACCAATGCGCCTTATGGGTGAGCCCTCGGTGCGCTTGAGAAAGGTGGCCTCATCCCAGCGAAACAGCTCGACCAGACTGGCGTGATCCAGACTGTGCCTGGGGCTGAAGTCAGCCTCGCCTGTGGGTTTGGCAAACCGGTTCCAGGGGCAGACCAGCTGGCAGTCGTCGCAGCCAAATACTCGGTTACCCATGGGCTCGCGCAGGGCTTCGGGTATGGAGCCCTTGAGTTCGATGGTCAGGTAGGAAATGCAGCGTCGTGCGTCCAGCAGGTGTGGGCCAGCGAAGGCATCGGTCGGGCAGGCGGTCAGGCAGGCGGTACATTTGCCGCAATGCTCGGTCTGCTGCGGGGCGTCGATGGGCAAGGGCAGGTCCGTGTACAGTTCTCCCAGAAAGAAGTAGCTGCCGGCCTTGCGGTTAATCACCATGGTGTTTTTGCCGATCCAGCCCAGTCCTGAGCGGGTGGCAAGCGCGCGCTCCATGACCGGTGCACTGTCGACAAAGGCGCGGTAACCGAAGGGGCCGATGAGCTGTTCAATGCGCTCGGCTAGTTGCTGCAGGCGGCGGCGAATCAGCTTGTGGTAATCGCGCCCCAGCGCGTAGCGGGAAATGTACGCCGCGTCGGGATTGGCCAGGCGTTTGGCCATCTCGGTATCCGTTGGCAGGTAGTCCATCCGCACCGACAGCACGCGCTGGGTGCCGGGCACCAGTTCGTCCGGGTGCGTCCGTTTGCTGCCGTGGCTAGCCATCCATTCCATTTCACCGTGGTAGCCGGCATCCAGCCAGTGCTGCAGGTGCTGTTCGTGCTCTCCCAGATCGACGGCGCCAATACCCAGTTGCTGAAAGCCCAGCTCGCGTGCCAATTCACGAATTTGTGCGGCTAGCTCTTGATAATCTGGTGTTTGGGAGGTCATGGCGGCTGGGGCTGGGTGGCAAGCTTCCCTATAATTGTGCCAGACCTTGAAGGAGCCTATCCATGCTTGCCTCTGTGCCGTCGCTATTACATTCCCGTGAGCAGACTCGCGCGTTGGATGCGGCATTGATTGCATCGGGCCTATCCGGCCTGGAATTGATGCAGCGCGCCGCAGACGCTGCCTGGGCGGTGGTGCAGCAGTGCTGGCCGCACTACCGACGCATGACGGTGTTGTGCGGTAGCGGCAACAACGCAGGTGATGGCTACCTTCTGGCCAGTCTGGCGCATGCTGCAGGCTGGCAGGTGAGCGTTCTGACGCTGTCGCCGCCGGAGCGCTTGCGCGATGATGCGGCGCTGGCCTGGCAACAGGCCAGCGCCGCTGGTATTGTCGCCGCCCCCTGGTGCGCAGGCTGCGAGCTGGCGGGGGTAGTCGTTGATGCGATGTTGGGCACCGGCGTGCGTGGCCAGGTACGGGCGCAGTATGCAGAGGCTATTGCTGCGGTGAATCAGGCTGATCATCCGGTGCTGGCGCTGGATATTCCTAGCGGCCTGGATGCCGACTGCGGCGTACCACTGGGACAGGCGGTATGTGCGACAGCAACCGTTACCTTTATCAGTGTCAAGCCGGGCCTGTTAACGGGGCAAGGGCCGGAGTACTGCGGGCGGCTGGAGTTTGCGCCGCTGGTGGCGCAATTACCTGAGTCGGTGCCGGCCGTGATGGAACATTTGCTGCCTGAGCGTTGGCTGCACTGCCTGCCGCCCCGGCAGCGGGCGGCGCACAAGGGGCGTTTTGGTCATCTGCTGTTGGTTGGTGGAGGGCCTGGTATGGGCGGCGCCATCATGCTGGCCGCCGAAGCTGCGTTGCACGCTGGCGCAGGCAAGGTCAGCGTGGCAACGGCGGCAGAGCACGTTGCGCCGATGCTGGCGCGGCAGCCTGAAGTGATGGTGCATGCGGTGGCGCAGCCGTCGGAGCTGCAGGCACTGTTGCTGCAGGCAGATGCGGTGGTGGTCGGGCCTGGGTTGGGAAAGTCCGCCTGGGCTCAGCAGTGTCTCGACGCCTGTCTCGCGCTTGATAAGCCTCGGGTCCTGGATGCCGATGCGCTCAATTTGTTGGCCGCAGGTTCCGGTTTGCCGACGCTGGGCGCAGAGGTGGTGATTACGCCGCATCCGGCAGAGGCTGGTCGGCTGCTTGCTATGGCTACTCGTGATGTGTCGCAGGATCGTCTGGGCGCTGTACGGCAACTGGTTGAACAGCTGGGCTGTCAGGTGGTGCTCAAGGGCGCCGGCTCGTTGATCGCAGGGCCGCAGGCCGACGCGCTATTGCCAGCGCTGTGCAGCGCGGGCAATCCAGGTATGGCGGTCGGCGGTATGGGTGATGTGTTATCGGGTTTGCTTGGCGCCTTGCTGGCCCAGCGCGTTCCCGCTGCGCAGGCGGCGCGTTATGCTGTGTTGGTGCATGCGTTGGCCGGAGATCGGCTGGCACAAGCGGTTGGGGAGGTTGGCTTGCGGGCCAGCGAGATGGCGCCGGTTATACGCAGTATCTTGAATCAACGGGGAGCGGTATGAAGCTGGAATTACTGGCCAACGGTGAAAATGCCATGGTTACGCTCGGGGCGCAGATTGCCGCCGCGCTTGAGGGGCGAGGTGTCGTGTATCTGGAAGGTAATCTGGGGATGGGCAAAACCACCCTCAGCCGTGGCATTATCCGCGCGCTGGGGCATGCCGGCGCCGTCAAGAGCCCAACTTATACCCTGGTGGAACCCTACGAGCTGGGGCCGGTCAACGTATATCATTTCGACCTTTATCGCCTGGCCAGTCCGGAAGAACTGGAGTTTCTAGGGGTGCGCGATTACTTTGACGGCGACAATCTGTGTCTGGTGGAGTGGCCTGAGAAGGGTGCGGGTGCTTTGCCAAGGCCTGATCTGACGATTACCATTGACGCTGTGGGCACCGGGCGGCGTCTGACGCTGACTGCCGGCGGCCCACATGGTCAGGCGACCTGCCAACGGATACAACAAATGCGGAGTGAAGGCTAGCGTGATACGCATGACCGGGGGAAAGCGCCGGCTGACGCTGCTCAGTGCAGTGCTGCTGATCGGCCTGTGTGTGCAATGGGCGCAGGCGGCTGACATTAAAAGTGTTCGCCTGTGGCGTGCGCCGGATAACACGCGTCTGGTGTTTGATCTCAGCGGGCCTGCCGAGCACACTCTTTTTACCCTGTCCAATCCTGAACGCATTGTTATCGATATCAGCAATGCGCGGCTGACGGCCAATACCAGTGGCCTGGAGCTTGATAATACGCCGCTCACCGGCCTGCGCTCGGCGCCTCGCGATGGCGGCGACCTGCGTGTCGTGCTTGACCTGTCTGCGGCGGTTAATCCTAAGAGTTTTGTGCTGCCGCCTAACCAGCAGTACGGCGACCGTCTGGTGGTCGACTTGTTTGATCAGACGCCACGGCAAGCCGCCAGCCTGCCTGCGCCGCCCCAGCCGAGCGCCTCGCCGTTGCCGCAGACGCCCACTCGCTCGGCCAGTGAAGCGGGTGATCGGGATATCATCGTTGCCATCGACGCCGGGCATGGCGGCGAAGACCCGGGGGCCATCGGTCATGGTGGCGCCCGCGAGAAAGACGTGGTGCTTGCCATCTCCCGCGACCTGAAACGCCTGATAGATGCGGAGCCGGGTTTTCGGGCCGAGCTGGTGCGTACCGGCGACTACTTTATTCCGCTGCGCCGGCGTACCGAGATCGCCCGCCAGCACAACGCCGACCTTTTTGTATCCATTCATGCCGATGCGTTCACACGGGCCAGCGCCAACGGCGCGTCAGTATTCGCGCTGTCGGACCGGGGGGCGACCTCTGAAACGGCGCGCCTGCTGGCTGACCGGGAAAATCGCTCCGACTTGATCGGTGGGGTGGGCGGCGTCAGTCTGGACAACAAGGATCAGGTACTTGCCAGCGTGCTGCTGGACCTGTCGATGACTGCCACCTTGTCGGCCAGTCTGGATGTCGGTCAGCAGGTGCTGTCATCGGTAGGTCAGATTAATCGCCTGCACAAACCACGCGTCGAGCAGGCTGGGTTTATGGTGTTGAAGTCGGCGGATATTCCGTCAATTCTGGTCGAGACCGGGTTTATCTCCAACCCAGGTGAGGCCCGCAAGCTGGTGACACGAAACCATCAGCAGTCGATGGCGCGCGCGATTTTTACCGGGGTTAAGGGCTATTTTCACCGTAACCCTCCGCCTGGTACCCGGGTAGCCGCGATGAAGGCCGACGGCCGTCTTGCGCAAGGGCCGCGTGAGCACACGGTCCGACGTGGCGACAGCCTGTCTGCCATTGCCAACATTTACCAGGTGTCGCTGGCTAGCCTGCGCGACGCCAACAATCTTTCCTCCGACCAGATTCGCGTTGGCCAGGTGCTGAAGGTGCCGGCCAGCAGCATGCTGGTCCAGAACGAACGCTGATATGTCCCGTATTCAATTATTGAGCCCGCGTCTGGCTAACCAGATCGCGGCCGGGGAGGTCGTTGAGCGTCCTGCCTCGGTGATTAAGGAGTTGCTGGAAAATAGCCTGGATGCGGGCGCCAAGCGCATCGATATCGATGTTGAGCAGGGCGGCGTAAAGCTCCTGCGCGTGCGTGATGATGGCTCGGGTATCGAGCAGGACGACCTGCCGCTGGCGCTGTCGCGCCATGCCACCAGCAAGATTCGTGACCTTGACGACCTAGAGGCGGTGGCCACCCTTGGGTTTCGTGGCGAGGCGCTGGCCTCGGTCAGTTCGGTCTCGCGGCTGACGTTGACCTCCTGCCCGCTGGGCGCTGACCAGGCCTGGCAGGTCGAGACCGAAGGCCGGGATATGGCACCCAGCGTGCGTCCGGCTGCTCATCCACGGGGGACGACGGTCGAGGTTCGCGACCTGTTCTTCAATACTCCAGCGCGGCGCAAGTTTCTGCGCACCGAGAAAACCGAGTTTGGCCATCTGGAAGAGGTGGTCAAGCGCCTGGCGCTGTCACGCTTTGATGTCGCTTTCAACCTGCGTCATAACGGTCGCCCGGTGCTCGGCTTGCCGCCGGCGCAGACCGAGCAGGAGGCTCGGCGCCGCGTGGCGAGCGTCTGCGGGCCGGCCTTTGTCGAACAGTCGCGGCAGATTGACAGCGAGCGCAGCGGTCTTCGTCTTTGGGGTTGGGTCGGGTTGCCTACCTTTTCGCGCAGCCAGGCTGACCTGCAGTACTTTTTTGTTAACGGTCGGATGATCAAGGACAAACTGGTGGCGCACGCGGTGCGTCAGGCCTATCGAGATGTGCTGTTTCATGGCCGCCATCCGACCTTTGTGCTGTTTATGGAGCTGGATCCGGCTGTAGTGGACGTGAATGTGCATCCGACCAAGCACGAGGTGCGCTTTCGTGACGGCCGCATGGTCCACGATTTTCTCTTCAGTACCTTGTATCGTGCGCTGGCTGACCAGCGACCCGGTGATCAGGGTGATGCCGATCAGGCCTCAGGTCAGCCGCCATCGCCAGTCAGTCAGCCTGCCGTCAGCGGCCTGGATGCCGGCGTGTTCTCGGGCCAGCAGCGTATGGTGTTGAACGAGGCGCCGCCGGCCTGGAGTGCAACGCCCGCCAACAGCTATGTTCCGCCAGCACCGCCGCCCCAGGGCGCGGCAGCCGCCTATGCCGGGCTGTATGGCAATGGCGGTGCATCGGCGCCGAGTCTGCCGGCTTCGGTGGAGGGTGAGGATGTGCCGCCGCTGGGCTATGCGGTGGCGCAGATGCACGGCGTTTTTATTATCGCCGAGAATGCCGCCGGTATGGTCATTGTCGATATGCACGCGGCGCATGAGCGCATCACCTATGAGCGTTTGAAGCAGGCAATGGACCAGGAAGGGCTGCGCAGTCAGCCGTTATTGGTACCTGCAAGCATGGCAGTGAGTCAGCGCGAAGCCGATTGTGCGGATGAACATGCGGCCTGGTTTCAGAAGCTCGGCATGTCATTGCAGCGCATGGGGCCGGAAACCCTGGCGATCCGCGAGGTACCTTCGCTGCTGCGCCAAGCTGATGCCGAGCCGCTGGTGCGCGACGTGTTGAGTGATTTGCTGGAATACGGCAGTAGCGACCGTATTCAGGCGCACTTGAATGAGCTGTTATCTACCATGGCTTGCCACGGGTCGGTGCGCGCCAATCGGCGGCTGACCCTGGCCGAGATGAACGCGCTGTTGCGTGATATGGAGCAAACCGAACGCAGCGGTCAGTGTAACCACGGTCGCCCGACCTGGACGCAGCTGAGCATGACCGAGCTGGACAAGCTGTTTATGCGGGGGCGCTGATGGCGGCTCCCGATGAGTCTGCGGCGCTGCCGCCGGTGATATGCCTGATGGGGCCAACCGCGTCCGGCAAGACCGACCTGGCGATGTATCTGTACGATCAGTTTCCCTGCGAGCTGGTCAGTGTCGATTCGGTGCTGGTCTATCGCGGGATGAATATCG
>CERX01113621.1_pt1 | contig 9794 bp, 17 predicted proteins | sample 350251 | NCBI WGS metagenome assembly CERX01 (sample SAMEA2621044, study PRJEB7988) | marine metagenome | biome: marine biome (ENVO:00000447); feature: deep chlorophyll maximum layer (ENVO:xxxxxxxx); material: "saline water (ENVO:00002010), including plankton (ENVO:xxxxxxxx)" | depth 50 m
CCTAGAAAGACGCTATCGGGGGTCGGATCCACGGTGCGGACGGAGACCGGCGAACGCATCCAGTGCCTGTTGATTACCGGCCAGCGAGGACTCAGACGATAACCTCTCTGGCGTCAGCGAAGCGCTTGACAGCCGGTCAAGATTACATAATATTAAGAGCAACTTTGTGCAATATAACAAGTCCGGAATTCGCATCAAAAATCCGTTGAAACCAGCGGAATAGAGCCTTCGGAGGCCAATAGGTCAGTTCCCCCCGGCTCCACCAAATTAGCAAGACCTAAAGCCCTGATAATCCTAGTGATTTTCGGGGCTTTTTGCTTTCTGGCGTAGGGCAGTGCCCCAAAAGTGTCACACTTGAGCGCTCTAGCAATTGACCGAGCCCTCGCAAGGGTTTATGTTTTTGTTGCTGCACCTCCTTGCAGGGCAGTTCCTGACCAGCCACCACAGCGTGCTGTCGCCGTAACTCGTGGTCGATCCGCAGCCGGTATCCCTTATTCATCAAAGGAAACCGTCATGCGCAATCCAAAACTCAATAAACTACGAGAGTCAGCATTCAAACAACAACGTGGACGTTGCTGCTATTGCGGCTTCCTGATGTGGCAGGGCTCCGTAGAGACTTTCGCAAAAGATCACCAAATCTCCCTGGCACAAGCCCAGCACTTCCAATGCACAGCAGAACACCTCCAGGCTCGGCGTGACGGAGGGAAGGACACACGCAGCAACATCGCAGCCGCATGCAAGCGATGCAACCAACTAAGGCACCGCCGCCAAAAGGCCCCCTCGCCAGATGCTTATCAACAGCTGGTGCAAAAGCGGCTTAGGAAAGGCAAGTGGAATACGCTGCCACTAGGGGCCAAACTAGACCGTCAAAAGCCACACACCCTCAAGATTGAGGGGGAACAAGCGACGGGCCGTGCGTGACAGCATGGCGCAAATGGTCAGGAGCAAGATGCGCATAGCGCATAGTCATAGCCAAGCTGGAATGACCAAGAATCTTTTGTAGCGTGAGGATGTTGCCGCCCTTTTGAATGAAGTGGCTAGCAAAGGTGTGCCGCAGAGCATGACTTGCCTGTCCTTTTGGTAGCTCAATTCCTGAGCGATCCAACGCACGCCGAAACGAGGTGATCGCCCCGGTGAACTGGCCGTGACGCTTCCAGTGTTTTCGGATGAAAGCTTCCAGCTCTGCAGAGATTGGCACCGTACGCACCTTGCTGGACTTGGTCTGACTATAGGTGACCGAACCATTCTTCAAGCGTGCTGGTGTCAGGCCTTCCGCCTCAGACCAGCGGGCACCAGTAGCAAGGCAAAGCAGGACGATGGGCTCAACGTGAGGGTTCTCACAGCCGGTCCGGATGGCATTCAGCAACGCGGCGATCTGGTCATCCGTTAGCCAGGACAGTTCGCGTTCATCGATACGGTAAGGTTTAACCAGCCGTAACGGGTTGTCGTAATCGATCTGGCCAAGTGACCGAAGCTCGTTGTAAACGGCACGGATATAGCCCAGCTCATTATTAAGCGTCTTGGGAGACGTGCCGGCTTCGGCTCTTGCACGGCGGCTGGTAGCGTAAACAGCGGGATCGAGCAAAGCCGCGACAGGGTTGCGCAGCTTCTTACAAAGCGCATCAAGCTTAGCTTTACGACGAACGCCGTCTTTCAGCATATGGCCATGCAGATCAAACCAAATATTCACCAGCTCCGATAGGCGCCTACGGTCCGGAGATTTGGGGTTCCAGGCTGGGTCTATGGTCTTGTTTGCAAGGATATAGCTTTCATAACGCAAAGCCTCAGCTTTGGTTTTGAATATCTTGCGGAATCGCTGCCCCCTGATCGGCTGCACATCAGCCAACCAACGCCCGTCTTCTCTACGCTTTACGCTCATACCGCCCTGCCCCATCTAACGTGACGCTCTTCCAGAAGGTCGCGGATATGGCGGTAAATCGCACGCTCGCCCATATCCTTAGCCGCGTAGTGGTCCCGAATCACAGGCCAGCACTCCCACTCCCTCAGACGGTCAAACGCTTTGGTGGCGCCTACTCGCTCCCGTGCCAGCAGGCTAACGAAGTTTCCCAGGAACAGTTCCACGTTCTTGCCAGAGAAGCCGGCAGCCGTCTTGTAATAGCGTTTGTACTCGGTGTCATCCATCAGGGATTCCACCGGCAGTTCTACCCGAACGTCATCACGGATAAGGGTCCAGAAAGCGTCATAGCAGCCCGGACGGTTGAGAAGCTTGAACTGCTGTAGACCATAGCGCCACAGACCGTCCAGATGCGGACAAAACGCCTCAAAGGTGCGCGTGTCGATCAGCTGACCGGTGCTGACCTGAGTGGAACCGCTGGCGAACTGCTGAATAACCGAGTGGTGATAGCGAAGCTCAATGCGCCACACGTCCTGATCAGGGTTGTAGTTGTCCAGGCACTCAGTATCAAACGGGTCATCATTGCGACACCAGACGCTTTGCCAATAGTCCAGCTTGTCGGTGGCCTTGGCCTGCTCGGTCTTGTTGTAGATACAGAGCTGGACACCGTTGGCCGAGCCAAACATGGACGTTTCGCCGCGACCGTAGACGCTCGACTTCATGGCCCACTCAATGGAGTTGATGCCGGATACGTCCCGGTGATTGCGTGCTCGGCAGTGCATGCGGGCGACCAGATCGGCGGGCGGTTGCCAGCCCTGCAGGTCCAGAGCCAGATGCACCGCACATTGGTTTACCTCGACGTGCTCCAGAATCTCAGAAGCGTAATAGTCCATACGGGCTTGGAGTCGATCAGGGGACAGCGTGTCGATGGTGTGGGGCGATACCTCGATTTTGAGGTGTGGGCCGATGCTGTCAGCCTTGGCATTGAAGTTTTTGATCAGCAGAACGAACCCAAGGTCAGCATTCTGCAGCTTGAACTGATAGCCCGAATCACGCCCTACCCGTCCGGTATGCCAACGCTGACCGGCAAATTCAACGATGGTGCCGGTTTTCTCAAACAGGGCCAGAACACCCAACCGGATCATGCCCCGGTAAAGCTGGCGGACGGTATCCACACCACAACGAAGCAAACGAACACCAGACAGGTCAGTCAGTTTGCAGGTGGAAGGATCAACAAACAGACGCCCTTTAACATCATCCTCAGCTGTCTGTTTGTTCAGTCGTTTTTGGTCAATTAGCCGGGCCATTAACTGTGCTCCAATGCGTATTATTGAGGTTTGTTAGTTCTGTTTATCTGACGTGTTACAGGGACGTCAGCGGGGCGCGCTGTCGTTGATGACGCGGACATAGGGGCGCGCGGGTTCGCTGCTGGGCGCGCCGCTACGCTCCGAGACGAGCCGCTCGGCGGCGCGCTGGGCAGCCCCGGCGCATACTGCGTAGAAGGAAACATCCCGGAAGCTCAGCCGCACAGAGCAATCAGCCGTATGGCTCATCGAATAGCCACTTCGGTTCATCTGCTCACTGGTTAGCTGGAAACGCTCGCCATCGGGTGACACCACATCGAAGAGATAGAGGCGAACCGGGTTAGCCTGGCCAATGAGAGAGGCCCGAATCTGGATCAGATGACCCTGAAAGGGATGACCTACAGCAGTGCGCTGATCACCTTGCTGCCCAGATACAGAAAAAGAAGCATCATGGCGAGACGGATCAATAGGAATTGAATTACTACCCGGATGAGCGGCCACAGCATCCGCCACAGGCTGTGCAGCAGCTGCAGGGTCATCGTTATGCTGGTTGAAGCTGAATCCACCACCAAGTAGAAAATTCCCAACAAAAAGGGCCGGCAGACCGAAAAACAGAAGTACTTTAGGGTCTCGGAAAAGGCTCTTGCCCGCGATGGTGTCGGAGACGGTGCCGGTTGCTGTTGAGTCATAGAGCTGGAATGTCCTCTTGTTGATCTTCTTAACGGCGACCATGGACCCTTTCATGGCGGGCTTGTTCTCGGTGGCCGAGTGCTGCGATTCCTTGTAGCGGCCCTTAATGCCGATCACGGCCAGATTCGAGTGCAGGTAGGCTTTTTCGGCGGTCAGTCGAATGTCTTCGCGGATGTAGCCGATGTTGGGGGTGGTCAGGATGATGTCCCAGTTCCAATGCCGGTGACGGGTCCAACCATCCAGCCAGTTGATAGGCCGGTCAGCTTCCTTTGCAGCCTGGGGGCCGCCCGGGAAATCAAACTTGCGCAGGTCAGTTTCGCGCCACGACTTGAGGAAGATCAGCTGTGTTTCATCAAAGATGATGAACGCGCCCCGCGGTGCCCATTGCGGAAAGGTGCGCATCTTCTCCAAGTCGTCGAGGTTTTCCAGATCGAGGTTTTCAATCTCAACGCTCGACGGCAGGTCAGGAAACACCTGAAACACCCGCTCACGAGTCAGGCCACGAATGTTGGTGATGATGTGCCGACCGGCCTTAAGTGCAGGGATCAAATCATCCTGAATAGCGCCGGAGGTTTTGTAGGAGCCGTTGGGGCCATGGTGGATTTTGATAGCCATGATCAACGCCCCACAAACGGCACGAACTTAAGCGTCCACCGGGTACCGATGGCCGAGAAGATGATCATCAGCGCATCAGGTATGCCGAAGAACGCGAGCACGGCGCGAAGATCAGCGTCTAGCATGTTGTAGTACTGCTGAACCTTGTCGCTGATGCCGATCTCGCTCACCAGTTCGTGAAAAGTCTGATAAGCCACCTGCAGGGCGAATAGCAGGGCTTGGTAATAGCTATAGATGGCAACCTTGGTGGCGAGTACAAACGCCTCTTTCACAAAGTCATAGATGCCTGAATAGATCCAATCCCAGACAGCCTGAAAAAACTCGAGAATGTCACCGATGAACGGGATATCCATTACTTGTCCTCCCGAAAAATGATGAACAGGGCAATCACGGTTGCGAGAAACAGCAGGATGTTGCGCAGGATGGCGAGCTGATCAGCGTTATCAGACAGGCAGAAACCGACCGTGCGGCCAGCAACGTCAGCCTCAAAACAAGGCAAAACCCCGTTGCCGGAGTTAAGCGGGATAGTCATTTTTTGCTCAATCAGTGAGCCGAACTGACCGGACTGGTCTTTAATCTCGGCAAGCGTGTCGGTGATCTTTTGTTCGTACTCGGCGATGGCATCATCAAAGGTGCCCTGTTCAGGAGCTGTCAGGCCGGAACCACCGTCGCCGCAGTCATCGCCGGTGCAGTCACCGTCGCCGCTACCGTCGCCATTGCCTCCAGACCCGGAGCCATCACCGTCGCCATCACCATCACCATCTCCAGAGCCATCACCACCGCCGTCTCCACCGCCCCCATCTCCAGAACCGTCGCCGTCACCGTCACCGTCTCCAGAGCCGTCACCACCATCACCATCCCCGCCGCCGTCTCCGTCTCCGTCTCCGCCGTCACCATCACCGCCATCACCCCCGCCTTCGCCTGGGTCTGTCGGCGGGGTCAGAGAGTCGCCTTCTTCGGCCGGGATGAAATTGTCAGCGGCGCAGGTTTCGTCAGTACCTTCCATAAACTCGTTGCAGAACCCCGTTTCGGTGGAGCCAGGCAAGAGATAACAACCACCGGTATCAGTACCAGCGTTGATATACCGGCAACCTTGAAAGCAGACGGATTCAAGAGACGTGTTAGCGATCAGGTAATAGTCGCCGTAATCGATGGCGGGACCATTCGGGCCACGGGCCAAGATTTCAGTACCCACGCGGTCTGAACAATCAACTGTGCAGGAACCCGTTTCGGCATCGAAGGTGGCGGAAGGATCGGCGCAAGCATCGCCAATCAGGTTCATCAGTGCGCTAGACACATACCCTTTATTTGATGAATCCCTGTAGCCATAAAAGCACTGCCATTGCGTGTCGGATTTCTTCACTACGTTCGTCGGAGTAATCGACTGATCAAGCGTTGAACCTGTCGAAAGCCGCCAATCTATGTGGCTCTGACAAGCCGCAGAAGGTGTTTCACCACCTACGCTAGGTTGATTGGCGAAACGCCAATAATAAGTGTCAGCGTGAGTGGTAGCGCTGAACACAGTCACTAGCAAAAAGAGCGTTTTTCGAACCATCACACCCACCCAAACAAGAAAGGGGCCCGAAGGCCCCTAGAAGTCATTGATACTGGCCAGTCCTGATACCTGCGATGAACGCCGAGGCCAACACGACGCCCAGCAGCAATGACCAGAGCACGGCTTACGCCTTACGGAAGACGGCGATCACCAGAGCCAGACCGGCCAGTACAGCGACGGCACCAATGATCAGGCCGCCGCCAGAGCGAAGATCAGCGACAGCCGTGTCCACCTCGGACTGGACGTTCTCCGGGAGCGCCGCGAAGGCCGGGGACGCCATGACCGGGACGGTCAGAGCAATGGCGGCATTGCGGGATGCAGTGCCGAATTTGCCGCCGAAGCGACGAACAGCGTTCATGTGTTTCATGGGTACTACCTCTTTCAGGGTTAAGTTATCCGCGCATCTTGCGGAACAGAGCCGCCAGCAACCCGATGCCGAAACCGACGAAGAAACAGGTCACTGTCGATCCGAACCCAAGCCAAAAGGCTTGAGGGTCGAATGCGGTGAAGGCTTCGAACTCGGTGGAGTCCGAAGCGAGGTAGGCCAGCTGCCAAGCGGCCTGTACGCACTGGCCAGATTGGTCAAAGGTGGAACACACCTGAACGTAAACTTGCGGTCCCATGGCCTACCCCAATTCACAAAAAAGCTTGAGGAAGGGGGATGGGTCGAGCGGGCAAACTGGCTTGGGGCTGAACTGGTCAGCAGCGAGCAGCACAAGTGCCACCGGCAGAGCTACCAGAACGAACAACAACAGCCCTTCAAACATCCGCATGACCAGCCCCCTTACCTAGCCGGGTCTCAGGCTTTGGCCTGGATGTTGGGGGACTGGGCCGGAGTAGCAGGCTTGTCAGCCTTGGGCTTGATCGGCTCAATGTGCAGGCACAGATTTTTGCCCTTGTTCTGCCCGCCTCGGGCCACGTCGAAGGTGATGCGGACGGTTTCCAGCGGGGCGAATTGGGCACCGGCTGCGAATACTTCGTCGGCTACGTCATCCGCTACTGCCATGCCGATGATCGACAAGCCGTGTTCGGTCTTGCCGTCCGGTTCGTCGCCGTAGAAGACCTTCACGTACTTAGCGCCTTCCATTTCAGTTTTCTGAGTACCGAGAAACGCGACTTCCATAGTTGAACGTGCCATTGGTGTTACCTCACTTGTGATGCGCCTGATTGCGCGGTTTGCCTTTCTGCAGGCCGAGCGAATCCACACAGGCGAATTTCTGGTTTCGCCCGAGGGTGTTCTCGGTACTGCGGGGGTTTACGTTGTTGGCCTAGGGCCGGGTATCACTGGGTAATGCCAGGACTAACGCGCCCGGTGGGCTTGTTGGCCCCCGAGCCAGCGGAAACAGACTCCGCGTTGCTCCGCTAATTTCCGCCGTCTCGGGCGCTGCGGTTGAACAACTGGCGACCGTCCGCTGTAGGGCGCCATCAAAAGACTGATCAATCAGTTCAACGGTTGCGAGGATGCCTTGGGAGGCGACGACAGAGGCCGTGACAGCACCCAGCATGAACGGCACTGACCAATGCCAGAGCAACGCCAGCAAATAACGAGCAGTACGGAAACGGACAGTCATTGGTCGCCTTCCTTGTCTAACTCTTCGTGAATACGCAGCTGCAGGTTCATACGGGCCAGCCCGTCGCAGCAGTGACAACCACAGAAGAAGCCAGCCCCGCAGCGGGAGCAGCGTTCCTGCCGATTGGCGCGGGCCTCGGAGTATTCCTCGACGTGGCCGCACTCCTGGCAGAGAACATAGCCATCAGTCAGCGGGCCGGTCTCAGCGGTACGCATGCTGGCCACCGAACAGGTCTGCTGTTGTCATGAAGTCGCCTGGATTAATGCCTTCTGCCAGCTGCTGGATGACATAGCGGCCCCACTGATCGGCGATAGCGTCTGCGATGCCCTGATAGGTCAGAGAGCGGAGTTTCCAGCGATCGGGGCCCGGTGGCATGTGGTGCACTACCGGCTGACGGCCATCGACAATATCGGTCGGCTGCAGAAGCGGCAGGTTCTCCAACCAGAAGCAGGTGCGTTTAATCTCACCGTGACCGAACTGCCAGGGCTGAACGGTTTGATCAGGCTTACGAATGTGGCTGGAGATGATGGAAACAGGGTTCTCAAGTGCCTTATATAGAATCGGCGCGGCCAGCAGCTTGCGGACGAAATCCAAGGCGCGGGCCTGACGTCCATCAGCTCTTTTCGCTGCGAAGTGACGGGCACCGGAAACAGCCAGATCAGTGCACGGCGGATGGGCAATCAATAAATCCCAGCCCCAGTCCAACACCTCCAGCACGTCACCCTGGATGTGCTCCCCTTCCGACTCGGACGGCAACAGATCACAGCTAACCGCATAGAAGCCAACACGGGTCAGGGCATCGCGGACGCGGCCAGAAAACTCACAGGCAACAAGGGCAGTTGGTTGGCGGATCATGACAGCAGGTCTCCGATGTAGGGTGTGCCGCGCTGTTTGCGATCCAGGGTCCAAAACTTTTCACGGCGAGCCTGAAACGGGTTGCTCAGGATTTCGTGACAGCGCTTTTGCCGAGCATCGTTGCGGGCGTGCATTTCGTTGCAGAACTGGTGGGTCCAGCAAACGGAGCAATCGCAACCGGGTTCGTGCTTGGGCTTGTAGCGCTGCAGGCTGTTCATGGCCTATTCCTCTTCCAGCAACTGACGGATGAACAGAACCACGTTCACCATCTGGCGTTTGCCAATTTTCTTGGTCGGGAGGTAGCCACGCTGAATCCAAGATTCGACCACGCGGGGTTCGTCGCCCATGCCAATCCACTCAGCAAACTTGGGCCACGGCATTACTGGCGGTGCGCCAATGAGGTTTTCCGGTCCTACGCCTTCCATATCCATACGCTTTGTTCCACTATGTTTGGCAATGAGAAGAAAATCTCAGGGCAATAAAAACCCCGATACAGGGCAACTATATCCCTCGCATCGGAAAAGGGTAATTATATCCCTCAAAATTTTTGATTTTTTATTTCTATATGCAGAACACCGGTGATAGAGCACGGCTTTTAATCAAGAAGCTGGGGCCCAAAAAGGCGAGCGAGCAAGGCGGCGGGGACCATGACCGCTGGAAGAGCGTGAGCAAAGGAGCGGTGCGAGTCACCACTGAAGAAATTGACGTGCTGGTTAAGGTATTCCCGGGGTATGCCCTTTGGCTGACAACCGGACAGGTTGCACCAGAGATCGGCCAAACAAGCCCAGAATACGACGAAGCCAACTCAAAGTTACCCAGTCACAACGCGGGATAGCGATCACCCAGGAAGCAGGTAGGCGCTGGTTTTCCCGGTTCCACAGGGTTAAGGACGAGTAGGAGAAGCAAGGATGAAGAAGACCGCAGCAATCACCCTGATGCTGTTCAGCATCACCGCCTCAGCCGAGGAGAAGACCGCATTAGCCCAAGCAGCCGAAGCAATGGAGCCAGCGGTCAAAGCCTACACCGACTACATCGAGAAAAGCTTCCTACAGACATTTGCAGACAACGACACCGGACTGGGCCAAGCCGCCCGCAATCAGCTCAGAGCAAGAGAACGCGCCGAAATGGAAGCCAACAGAGGGCCCATGCGTTCCGTGCGTGAGTGCATGAAGCCCAATAACGTGATCGACCAGGACGTACAGGAATGCGCACAAGGCATTAGACAAAAAACGTGGTAACAAGAGAAACGAGCTAAAAATGGACGAGCGGCCAAGTAACTAGGTTTGACCGAAAAACATATACAGGGCGGCCGCAAAAACTGAGTGCAACACCCGACCATTTCGGTAAGG
>CERX01065280.1_pt1 | contig 9780 bp, 8 predicted proteins | sample 350251 | NCBI WGS metagenome assembly CERX01 (sample SAMEA2621044, study PRJEB7988) | marine metagenome | biome: marine biome (ENVO:00000447); feature: deep chlorophyll maximum layer (ENVO:xxxxxxxx); material: "saline water (ENVO:00002010), including plankton (ENVO:xxxxxxxx)" | depth 50 m
GCTTTATCTGGTAATTTCTTAGCAGTAATCAATTTCTATAGAAAGTGAATTAACGCATAATTAACGGTTTCACGAAGCGTTAACGAAGCGTTAACGACCAAATTAACGCTTTTTATCGAGTGCTTTCGGTTCGAAAAAGGTTAGAAGCCCGTTGCCATGTCTCTCTGATTGAGTACTATGCCAATAGATAACAGTCGCATCGGAGGGTTCTACAAACTATCAGTTTCGGAGAGAAGGGAGCTGCTTGCAGAGATAGCAGAATTGAGTGAGGAGCAGGTCGAGGCCTGGGCCCAAACAGGGGAGTTGGACGAGGAATCGGCAGACAGGATGATCGAGAATGTCGTAGGGACTTACTCCCTACCAATAGGAGTAGCAACGAACTTCGTTGTAGACGGTTCACACTACGCAATACCATTCGTTCTGGAGGAGCCTAGTGTCGTAGCTGCTGCGAGTAACATGGCCAAGAGGTGCCTTACAAATGGGGGATTCAAATCGGACAACGATGACCCAGTGATGATCGGTCAGATTCAGGTCGTGGGATGCGATAATCCGCAAGCTGCAAGGGACTCGATCATTTCATCCAAGGAAGAGTTGGTGGCTAGTTGCAACGAGGTTGATCCGATACTGGTCAAGTTCGGCGGTGGTTGCAGAGACCTAGATGCCAGAGTCATCGAAACAGGCTCCGGACCGATGGTAATCGTGCACATTCACGTAGACTGTAGGGATGCCATGGGCGCGAATGCTGTCAATACCATGGCAGAGACCATCGCCCCAAAGGTAGAGGAAATCTCCGGTGGAACCGTGATATTGAGGATAATCAGCAATCTGGCAGTTCTGAGGCTTGCCAGGGTCAGTGCCGTGTTCAGTCCCGAGGAGATGTCAGACAGGGGAGACGATGCCGTGAAGGGCGCGGAAGTAATAGAGGGAGTGATTCAGGCTTACCACTTCGCTGAGGCGGACCCATTCAGGGCGACAACTCACAACAAGGGCATAATGAATGCAATTTCCTCCGTGGCCCTGGCCTGCGGTCAAGACTGGAGGGCAATAGAGTCGGGTGCGCACAGCTATGCCTCTCACGAGAGGACGTATGGCTCCCTGACCAAATGGTCCAAGGACGAAGAGGGGAATCTGGTTGGTTCGATCGAGCTCCCGATGGCGGTTGGCCTTGTTGGAGGTGCCGTGAGAGTCCACCCCGCTGCGCAGGCGAATGTCGCACTCCTAGGGGTAGAGAGCGCGGATGAGCTGGCCAAGGTGATGGCGGCATCGGGGCTAGCCCAGAACCTCGGAGCTCTACGTGCCCTAGCAACTGTGGGCATACAAGCAGGTCACATGAAGCTGCATGTCAGGAACATGGCGGTCACGGCCGGCGCCGAGGGAGAAGAGGTTGACAGGGTGGCATCCATACTCAGAGAGAGAGGTGGCAGGATCACTCAAGCCTCGGTGATTGGGGCCCTTGAAGAGATACGGTCCCAGTAAATCAGGCCAATCCCCGGTTCCTAGCGTCTTCTGCGGCTGCATCGGCCCTTCCTGCCTCTACGTCCACATATCTCATCAAGAACGTGCCAATCAAGATTATTATGGAGACTGAGAATATTCCCATTCTGCTATCGAACATTACTGTCATAATTCCATAGATGAGCGGCCCCAGAAGTGCGGCGACCTTGCCGAAGAATCCGAAGAAGCCGAAGAATTCGGCACTCCTAGTCTCGGGCACCATCTGCCCGAACATACTTCTTGCCAACCCCTGAGAACCGCCTAGTAGTGTACCCATAGCACATCCCAGTAGTAGGAACTGGAACCCAACGGCTAGTCCTAGAGGCTCCCAAACAATGTCCCTAACGGCCTTAGGAATGAAGTCGAGAGTCCCATCACCAAGGCTGGTTGGATGATCGACGCCCACTCCTTGCCAGACTGATTCAGAACTGGAAATACTGATTGAGAACCTTGTATCTTCGAATAGAATTACTAGATTGGATGAGTCAGTTGGAGTGATTGGGTCTATTTCGATACTTATCGGTTCGCCATCTTCATCAAAACCTGCCCACTTGTATATCTCTTCAGCATCACTGTAATCATCATCTAACTCCACTATCCCGATGGAGAGAAGGGCGGATTTTGCCCATTCTTGCTCTTCTCCTCCTTCTTGGACTGCGATGGGAGTCCCTGCCAGATTTGCGTGTGGAGTGTAATGCCACTCTCCGTCGACCTCGTCAATCTGAACTTGGTATTCAGAATGCTCAGTGTACTCCAGTGGTGCGAATGACAATGCTGCGAAGCACAAAAAGACCCAACCGACAAGAGACGCGGTTAGGGCGTTCTTGGTTCCCACCCTACCAGCTAACCTAGTGAATCCTATCGCACTAGGCCAAGCTACGAACTGAATCGCCACAATCGTGATGATAAGATCGACGGTTGTTATCCCCAGAACTGTGCTACCGAAGACACCCCCCAGTGCTGTTACCGTGTTGATTCCGTCTATGAAGAAGAAGTAGGCTAGCATGTAGATGAAAAGGGTCCTGAACTTGTCAACCTCACCAAGTGTCTTCTTGATCTCTCTGATTGCCAATCTAGCTGAGTCTCCAAATCCAAGAGACTCCATTTCCTTCTCTATAGGGGGCTCAGGGACCCACTTGAACGTGAATAGGGCAAAGCAGTACCACCAAATTCCAGAAGAGGCCATGCAGAATGGAATTATCCAGTCCCCTTCTAAGGTCATGACCATTGCCAAGTGTACGACCAACAGAAGCCCCCCTCCGAGATAACCGTATGCGAATGCCAGATTAGAGATCCTGTCCATCTCATCATCCGTGCCCATATGCGGAAGAAGAGCGTTGTAGAATACGCCGGCACCATTCAAGCCGATGTTTGCTAGGACGAAGAAAACCATTAGCCAGATCCACTCTGAATTCTCAAACATAGGTGCCAGGGCAAGCATGAATGTAGCGCCTGCTCCCAGATATGTCAGATTCTTCAGCCACCACATCTTGATTCTTCTACGGTCTGCTATTACTCCCAGAGACGGGCTTACGATAGCAACTAGAAGCGCAGCGGCAGTTACTGAGAAAGACCATATGGCATCACCAGTCATTTCGATGGAGCCAATCGTAGTTGTCAGGCCGTTGGCCTTCAGGAAGAGGTACGCGAACCATGCTGGAAGTATGGCAACTGTTACGCTGGTCTCGAACGCTGATTTTCCCCAGTCGAAAAGTGCGTATCCTCTTACTGCTTGCGGGTCTGATGCTCGATCTAGCTCTACTGTCTCTGACATGTCAATCACCCAAAGGGGAGCGACGCAGAGTATCAGTGTTGTCACGGATACCCGGTGTAACTAGGCACACTGAGAGTTTGTCGGATTAATGAAAATGGCCGCCCTCTGCATTCTTGGGGTGATTGTTTCTCGCATGGGTAATGAGCGATTGGGAGAGGCCTGAGGAGAATTCAATCGAGGGCCTGTTGCACGGGATGGAGTTCGCGGATGGGGTCGAGTTTGACCTAAGAGTGGACGGAGACGGAGAGTTCGTCATTTTCCATGATGAATTCGTACCGGGACCGGGTCGGATGTTGGATCGATGCGTGGAGAATTTGTCGACGGGCTACCTCCGTTCTGTCGGGGTTAGGACATTGGACGAGCTTCTTGCAAATCGGGATTTCACGGATTCTTGGCAAAGAGGTGGGAAGACGGTGGATATAGAATTCAAGCTACCCCATCCATCTACCAAAATCGAGACTGTGAGTCATCTGGGATTGATGATTCAAAGACTCCAGGCGGCCCTTGAGCCACTTGAACTGCCAGAAAGATCGGTATTCGCTTCTTGCTTCTCGCCCAAGATTGGTGAGGCGGCCAAATCGGTTAGCTCATCCATCCCGGTTACTCGGTTGGTTCCACACATCAGGGCTTGGGGGAGGTTCTGGAGGCTGAAAAGAGTCATGGCGATTCCAAATTTCGCTGGGACGACTGTTAAGGGAGTTGCTAGCAGTCTTCGTAATGAGGGAATGGAATCGATAGGAATGGCCCTCGATTACCTGGTGGGCTGGCCGAGATATGTCCATCCAGGAAAGCCTGTAGGCCTACATGGCCGTGGCCTAAGGAGATTCTTCGAGGCACGCAGGGGAATGGGAGCATTCATCTGGCCTTGTCCGCTCAAGCACGAAGATGCATTGCTGAATGCAGGAGTTTCGCTGGTTTCTGACAATATGGACCCAACGGTATTCGAAAAGCCGGATGGCAGTCCTAGGTGGCCTAGGCCGGGTAGCCAGCCACTCGATGAAGAGTGGAGAAGAAGGATTGATCGGTCTAGCTCGGATGAGAGGGGAGACGTCATTGCAGAGGCTGCATCTTCCCTCCCGATGTGGGACGAGATGGAAGTCGGCAGAAAGATGGGAATTCTGGAGGAGCAGGGCACTAGGATGCTGTGGGCGGGAAATTCGGAGAGATGGTCCAAATACGCCGAAGGAGGTCTACCCTGGGGCAGTCCTCGGATTATTGGACACAGAGGGTCCGGTGCTAGGCATAGCGTTTAGTCAGTCCAGCCTTCTGTGTGGCTGGTCTTTCGCGATGTACTTCGGCCTGTAAATTGGAACTCCCCTTCCACCCCTAGCATTTCGCTCGTCGAGAATCTGGGCGCAGATTCCTGCCACCCTAGCCCATCCGAAGAAGGTGGTGTAGTAGTTTGGCTTTCTGAACCCTATCGCATGGAGAAGGCTGCCACTGGCTAGATCTACGTTGGGGTATGGGTTGCTAATCTTGGGGTGCTCCTTGAGAATCGGGGGTACGACCTCCCTGAGCGCCTTTGCGATTTTGTAATACTCATCGTCGGGACATACCTCGGATCCAAGTTCCAAAAGTAAGCTAGCCCTAGGATCCTCCCCTCTTAGAACCCCATGACCGAATCCGTAGATTGGCCTTTTTGCTGCTAACTCCGCTCTGACGAACTTTTCTATCTCTTCGGGATCAGAGGTTCCTATTCTCTGTATGAATTCCAGACATGCTTGGTTCGCTCTTCCATGGAGTGGCCCTGATAGAGCGTTCATCGCACTGGCCAGTGATGCGTAAATCGATGCCCATCCAGATGCTACTGCTTTGCCTGAGAAGGTAGAGAGGTTTCCTCCACCATGATCCATATGGAGAATGAAAAAGAATCTCAGAACCCTATTCATTCTCTCCGCCTTTTCACCATCTACGCCCAGCATGTGAACGAAGTTTTCCACAAGTCCCAATTCAGTATTCCTTGGGCGCAAATTGTATTGATTGCCACCCCTCAAAAGGAATATCCTTGCCATTAACTCTGGCATCCTAGCGATTAGGTTCATTGAGTCAACCCTACCGTCTCCCGTGGTCTCAGCGGCGCCCAAAGCCATGATCCCGATAGAAAGCCAGTCCATGGGGTGGCCGCTCCCCGGAGTAAGGTGCTCCAAAACCCGCAAGGCACCGGTTGGCATTCTCTCCCCGCGATAAGCTAGTTCTTTGCGAAATTCCGCTGATTCATCAGAGTCGGGCAACCTCTTGTGCATCATTAGGAAGATTACGTCCTCCTCCTCCAGGTTAGCAAGGTCCCCCACTGGGTAGCCAACATAGTGCACACCTTCAATCGTATCCACATAGGAGGTCTGACAGGTACCTACTGGAATTCCACGAAGGCCCGAATCCAAGTGACCTTCTGTAATGGAAAAAATGGTCTCTTCGTCAGTCACGTGTCCACCAACATCAGGGGTAACAGACACCCCATCATAATCCCTCCGACAATACCATCGTGCAAATACAAGGGAAATCTGGGAAAACAGCGTTTCTTTGATGACAAGAATCAGATCAAGCCTATCTTTCTTCCACACCTGTCGAATGATTCGAGGACCGAGTTCAACTCATCGCGGCTGAGACCCGCTGACATCTGCGTTCTTACCCTAGCCTTATCGCGTGCGACCATAGGGAAGACTATGGCCCCGACCATCACTCCTTCGTCTCTCATTAGAGACGAGAGTTCCTGGGCTTTCCTGCTCTCTCCGCACATCACAGGCACGATGGGGGTTTCACTCACCCCAGTATCGAAGCCCATGGACTCTAGTTCGTCTCGGAAGTATGTAGTGTTCTCCCAAAGCCTCCTGACGTGCTCGGGCTCGGACATAAGGACCTCGATTGCAGCCTTCTGAGCGGCTGCGACGCCCGGTGGCTGGCTTCCCGAGAGTAGCCATGACCTGCTGTGATTGAGTGCGTGTGTCCTGACATCATCGCTTCCAGCAAGGATGCCGCCTTGTACCCCAAGGGCCTTGGAGAAGGACCCTACCTCGAAGGTGACCCTGCCTTGGAGACCGAAGTGCGATACTATCCCCCTTCCTTCCCCAAGAACCCCCTCCCCGTGACAGTCATCGACGAATGTCATAGCACCGAATTCCTCTGCGAGATCGGCAATCTCGTCAAGAGGGGCGATATCGCCATCCATGCTGAATACCCCATCGGTGATGATCAGCTTCCTTTCCGAGTCCTCTTTCTCTCTGAGGACCCTCTCCAGAGCTTCCATGTCGTTATGCGGATAAACCGCCCTTGATGCCTTTGTCAGCCTAACCCCATCGATTATTGACCCATGATTCAGCTCATCTGAGATGATTACGTCTTGTGACCCCCTTACCAGAGTAGGGATGAGGCCAACGTTCGCGGTATAACCCGCTGAGTAGATCAGTGATGCCTCTACCTCCTTGAATTCGGCACAGGTCCTTTCTGCTTCGAGATGGAGGTCCATTGTTCCGGCTATTGCTCTCACGGATCCGGAACCCGCGCCGTACTTCCTGGTTGCCTCCACTGCAGCCTCGACCACTCGGGGATGAGTAGTAAGATTGAGGTAGTTATTTGCCGATAGCATGATCATCTCCCTGCCATCAATTGTGCACCTCGGTTCGCTTGCAGCCTCCAGTGTGGGCGGATTCCAGTCCAGTCCCTGGTCTCGGAGTTCCGAGTACCTGTCCCTCATCCATGATATATCGACTGGCATGGCCCTCTGAAGGCACACTAGTTTTTGATTAATCCGAGGACGATTTCTCCGAGAGAGAATTGATGTGAAGCATTCCATCGCAGCCTGTGGTACCGGACGAAGTGAGAGTGGTATTGGTCGGGACCGCCCAGGATGGAGGGGTGCCCCAGGCAGGATGCGGGTGCGATAGGTGCGTTGCTGCACTGAGCGACCCATCCAAGGCCCTATACCCAGCATCCTGCTTGGTAATGGGCTCAGATGGGAGCCTCCATCTCATCGAAGCATCCAGGGCTCTTCCTCAGCAGCTTGCGATAGCCGCTAGGAGTCTGGGGATAGGCAACACCATCATTCCCGATACTGTAAGCCTCACTCATGCTCATCTAGGCCATATAGACGGATTGGGGCAGTTCGGAAAGGAAGTAATGGGATCTAGCGGAGTCGATCTGTTTGCAAGCAAGAGCGTCATGGATTTCATTCGAAAAAGAGGATTGATTTCTCCCTTCGAAGCCAACAACGTAGAGAGTAGTAGGCCCTTTTCTCCCTCTGGGCGATGTGGTTTCCAGTTCGAGTTCGTACCGGTACCTCACCGAGACGAGTCCTCCGACACACATGCCATCAAGGTGATCGGTCCGAGTTCCTCCCTACTATTCCTCCCGGATCACGATGACTGGTCGAGAACTCTGGATATGGTTGGACAGAGCAGCATCAGAGATTGGCTGAACTCTCTCGATGTCGATTTCGCACTTATTGATGGGACCTTCTGGAGCGGAGAAGAGCTGGGGGGCAGAGACATGTCTCTAATCCCGCACCCACCCATTTCCGATACAATAGGAAGACTGGGGAGAAGGAGAGATGAGGATCCAGAGGTGTTTTTCTTCCACCTTAACCACACCAATCCAGCAATAGACAGCGGCTCCGCTGAATATCGAGATTTGGCATCACTGGGTTGGTCGGTAGGCGAACAAGGGTCTACATTTGTTTTGTAATTCTAAGCGGAATATTATGAGTCGTCAGTACAGCCCGAGTTCATGCGAGTCAGTGGAAAGGTGAGCAGTGGACTTGGGAGGGCTCACGTATTCATGTTCCAGAAGCACTACCAATCTCAGTTCAAGGGAGTACTGGGAGTAGGTGCTTGGCCGGGTACACTGAATGTGGACGTAGATGGTGAGAGCAGGGGTGCATTCCTCCAATTGAGGGTATTATCCGGATTGGAGCAGGGGGCTCCGGCTGATTCGATTGAAGCCCATAGGATCGAGGGATTCGAGAGGGACGGGAAGTCCTTCGGAGGAGCAACGGCCTTCAAGGGAAGGATACGTAGACCAATGGGAAAATGGGAGGATTGTGCCATCCTGGTTCCCGACCTGACAAGGCACACCAGCACCGCGGAGGTGATTTCTGGGGCCTTCCTTCGTGAGAGGCTACCCTGCTCAGATGGTGAAGAAGTGGAAATCGAGCTCAATTGAGCCTAGACATCCACTCCCTCTCCAACAGAAGTCCCATTTCGTATTTTGACAGTGAAAGCCATCGCCTGTAATCTCGGGAGTCGCTAGGTCTAACTGAGAATCTAGTCGAAATTGGCAATTCACCTGAGAAAGGAGAGTCGAAGTCTTTGTGTGATATATTCCAAAGAACTAGTCCCTCGGAAGGAGCCCTGCCCAAGTCCACGCTTACTTCAGGGGAGTTTAGAGCGGATTCCAAATCCAGGATTGATATCCTACCAGATGCTATTCCGGAGAATGCTGATGCGATCCTCCTGACTTGGTTCCAGATGAATGACTTCGCCTGAATGGAGAATCCGATAAGCCTCCCGTCATCAGAAGTCCATGGAATGCAGCGGTCTACTGTCCGGATAGGGTCTGTGTCGGATTCCAATCTGGAGAGGTTTGTGAAGTCATGTTGCCCCTCTAACAATGAGCAGGCTTCTGAAATTGCATCGTTTTCGCATTCAGATGGCCATTCTTCTATCGTCTCCAAGCGGTAAAGGTAACTTCGTGAGTCCGCATATCTGACTTTGGAAGTGTGAGGTGCCCGATTTGCTGAAATCGCAACTGCGCCCACGGGAAGGTGGTCGTTTAGGGCTCGCACTATGGAGTCGTTGCTTGTATTCGCGGAGACTGATGGGGGCAGATCTATTCTGGCTAGATTCGTCCTAACGCTTACCCCAGCATCTGTTCTGCTGGACATCTCCAAGCAACCCTCTGACCACCAAGTAAGCCTTCTCAGGGCGTCCCTCATGGAACCCTCTACCGTTCCAACGTCTGGCTGGATCTGTGACCCGTGGAATGAGTTTCCATGATAACCTAGGGCGACCAGAAATCGGTCGCTCAATCGTTCACCCCTACTCGGTCTGGAGGTACTCCAGGGCTTCCTCGGCGGATGCAAAGCCCATTCCAAGGAGAGCGAACTCAACTGCTACTGGTAGGAACTGCTTTGCGAAGCCCTCACTTCTATCGAAGTTGGTCTTGAAATCGATATTATCTATTAGCATCTTGGCTGCTTGGTATAGATCCTGGGTAACATCGAAATCGTCCGATGAATCGCCTAGGTCCTTTAGCTTCCTCAGTTCGCGAATTGCCATCGGAATCCTGTCGAACTCAATCAGTGCGTTAGCATAAGCAGCCTGATACTCCGTGCTCTCTGCATCAAGTGCGGCTGCCTTCTTGAAGTAGGCTGCGACCTGCCCCTCGTTTATCCTGTCATTGCCCTTCTCGTCGAAGTTCCCGTTCTCCTGTATCTCGAATAGCGCCGATTCAGCCCAGCCATGGTAACCTGCGGGGTCATCTCTGTTGGAGTTGATGTGTGCCTCGAAGATTTCCATGGC
>CERX01039662.1_pt1 | contig 9743 bp, 6 predicted proteins | sample 350251 | NCBI WGS metagenome assembly CERX01 (sample SAMEA2621044, study PRJEB7988) | marine metagenome | biome: marine biome (ENVO:00000447); feature: deep chlorophyll maximum layer (ENVO:xxxxxxxx); material: "saline water (ENVO:00002010), including plankton (ENVO:xxxxxxxx)" | depth 50 m
AAAATAATACTTAATCAAAAACCTTCTGAGGTTATTATATTTTTTGGACCTGGAATGAACGGAAAGGATGGGTTAAAAGTTGGAAAGCTAATCTCAAAGAAGATTGGCTCTGAAAATGTAACATTAGTTTCATGCATAGCAGGTAGCTCATCAAAAGAAAATTTAAGTTTTGCTAAAGATGAAGGCATTAAAATATATGAATTTGATAAAAATTTTTTAACTAAAAAAAGTAAATCTAAAAATAAAAATATTATTATTTTAGATTCAATACTTGGCATCTCTGCAAAAGGAAATCTAAGAGGTCATATAAGTAACAAAGTTGAATTTATAAATAAAAAATTTTATAAAAAAGAAAACATTAAAATATATTCTTTAGATATCCCTACTGGATTTGACCCAAATAATGGAAAAATTAATAAAAATACAGTCAAATCTGATGAAGTAATAATGCTTGGCTCTCAAGTCATGGCTAGTGTAATTAAGCCAGATGTTTTTAAAAAAATTAATTACGTTGATTTAGGATTTAAAAAAAATAACCTCACTGATACTCGAGTTAGTTATGAGGCTTTAACACTAAGTTTTGCAAAAAATAAATTTACTCAAAGATCAGAAACATCTTATAAAAATAAATTTGGATCTCACTTAATTATAGGGGGGTCAGAAAAGTACCCAGGCGCTGCCTTGTTAAGCTCAAGATCTTCCAACATTTCTGGGACTGGACATACTTCTATTTTTACTTCAGAAAAAATTATTAAAAGTATAATTAAAAATACTCCTGAGACAACATTTTTTAAATCAAGTTTTGATGATCAATCCTCATTTAAAAAATACACTTCCCTATCGATAGGTGTTGGTTTAGATCAAAATAAAGATTCAAAGAAAACAATTTATGCATTTTTGGAATATATCCAATCAACTAAAAATATTCACAATATTATTATTGATGCAGATGCATTAAATATTTTGAGTTCAATAAATTATTGGTGGGAATGCTTACCTAGATCAACATTAGTTACTCCTCATATTGGCGAATTCAATAGAATTTATAAATTTAAAAATTATGAAAGCATCTTTGAAAAATTAATAAATTTTTCAAAATTAACTAGACTATGCATACTTCTAAAAGGGCCTTCAACTTTAATAGCTCAAAATAATGAAGTTATTGTTAATACTGCACCTAACGGAGGAATGTCTAAACCTGGCATGGGAGATGTTCTAACAGGACTTATCGGAGGATTAGCATCTTTACCGAAAATTAAAGTAAAAGATGCTGCTATTTTAGGGGCTTATGTTCACAGTGAAGCAGGAAGACTTTCAAGAAAAATTAAAGGTAGTACTTCAATGACAGCATCTGATGTGATATCTTTCATACCCCAAGTATTTAAAAATTTAGAAAAATGATTTTTTTAATTGATATAGGAAATAGCAGGATAAAAATTGGGGCATGTGAAAACCCAAATTTAAAAGACGCTATTAAAACTTACTATTGCGACAATCTTTCAACAATTAATTCGATTTTTAGCAAAGCCGCAAAAAATATTAAATCAATTGATTCAGTAATAATTTCATCAGTAGTACCAGAACTAAACGAAGAAATAAAAAAAATTATTAGTCAGAAATTTAAGTTGGATCCTATTTTCATAAGTACTGACCTGAAAACTGGAATTAAATTTAATTATTCTCCTGTTTCTGACCTAGGGCCAGACAGAATAGCTGATTCAGTTGCGGCACACAACAATTACCAAAAAGGGAAATATAAAATTGTTGTTGATTTTGGAACTGCAACAGTTTTTGAGGTAATTTCAGACAAAGGAGAATTTTTAGGGGGATCAATTTTTCCTGGGCTTGAAATAGCTTCAAAAGCTCTATCATTAAAAGCATCATTATTAAATGAAATAGATTTTGATAAATGGGATGATAGCCAAAAAGTAATTGGAAATACTACAAATGAAGCATTAAAATCTTCAATTTACTGGGGTTATATTTCTTTAACTGACGGAATAGTTAAAAAAATCATTGATGAATTGGAGTTAAATAGAAGTGAATGCATTATTATAGGTACAGGCGGTTTTGCCAATATAATTAATAATCAAATTTCTATTTTTGATAAAATAGATCAAAATCTTACTTTGGAAGGTATGAGAATAATTTATAACATGAATTTAAATGATTAATATTTTAAAAAATAAAAAAATTACACTTTGCGTTTGTGGTAGTATTTCAGCTTACAAATCTGTTTCTTTGGCAAGTGAATGGGTTCAATCTGGAGCAGATGTTAAAGTATTGATGACAAAGTCTGCTCAGAATTTTGTTGGAAAAGCTACATTTGAAGGAATCACTCATAACAAAGTTCTCGATGACTTATGGGATAGTGAATCAGATTTAAACATTGATCATCTTGATATTGCTAAAAATTCTGATTTAATTGTTGTCGCCCCCATTACGGCAAACATGATATCAAAAATTTCACAAGGCGCGTCTGATGACCTGATATCAACAACTTTAATTGCAACTGAAAAGCCAATAATAATTGCTCCAGCTATGGACGGAAACATGTATGATCATTTTTCAGTAAGTAAAAATATTGAATTATTGAAAAAAAATGGAATTATTGTCTTGGATCCAGAAAGTGGTTACCTAGCTTCAGGATCTATTGGAAAAGGAAGGTTGAAGAATTTAGATGAAATAACATCTGAAGTTAAAAGAGTATTAACAATAACTGATGATTTGAAAGGTAAAAATATTTTAATTACTGCTGGGGGAACAAGAGAACCAATTGATGCAGTTAGGTACATTGGGAATAGGTCATCAGGCAAAATGGGTCATTCACTTGCAGAAATCTGTTTAGAAAGAGGTGCAAATGTAACTTTGGTAACTACTTCAAATATATTAGTGCCAAAAGGTATAAAAAAAATATCGGTAGTTACTGCCGATGAAATGAAGAAGGAAGTTATTTCAAGATTAGACAGCACAGATTGTGTAATTATGGCAGCAGCTGTTGCTGACTTTAAAGCTAAAAATATTAATGAAAAAAAAATTAAAAAAGAAAATATTGATGTAATGACTTTGGATTTAATTAGAAATGATGACATTTTGAATTTACTTAGAGAATCAAAATGTATAAAAATTGGTTTTGCTGCAGAAACAGAAAATCATCAAAAATTTGGTTTAGATAAATTAAAGAATAAAAATTTAGACATGATAATTATAAACGATGTATCAAATAAACAAATTGGGTTCGAATCAGATTATAATCAAGTAAAGATTATAACTAAAAAAGGTGATATATTTACAACAGAAGTTGAAAATAAAAAAATTATTGCTTCAGAAATAATGGACAAAGTGAAAACAATATTTAATTAATATGAAATTATACTGGAAAGAAAAAAGTAAAGGATTAGACCTTATTGTATTAGATGACAACGAAGATGAATTTGTTGTTGGTGGCGTACGGTTAACTAAAAGAGGTATAGAGGCAATGGCTAAGGCTCAAGGCTATGATCCTGGTAGGGCTATAAAGGGGCTTACAACAATTGAAGAAGGTAAGAGTTTTGTAGAACAATTCAAGCCATGGATAGATTTTTTTGGAGTCGACTTAGATATTTCCAGCGATTAAATTTCTGACCTAATTCCGTCTTCACCTTCATCAACACCTAATTCTATTTCTGAGGATCTTGAAGCATCTTTAACATCTGAAATGATTTCTTTTAAATCTGAAAGTTTTTCAGAATTAGTAATAATTTTAATTTTTTCAATTTCTTTTCCTAAACCGATACCCAATGAAGTCTTTTCTTTTCGTACACTAGATATAGCTTCTCTAGCTAATTCAAATTGACTTGACGAAATATTTCCAAATTCAATATTTATTTTTTCTGGCCAATCCTGAACATGAATAGATTTTTTTTCAGGATGCATAGTTGTCCATATTTCTTCTGTGATCATAGGGACATATGGTGCGAAAAGTTTTAATAAATTTTCCAAAACTAAAATCAATGTTGTAGATGCAGAAATAGAATCTGAAGGATTTCCAGACTGTCTTCTGTTTTTTACTAACTCAATATAATTATCTGTAAAATAATTCCAGAAAAAATCTTCTATTAAATTTAAAGCTTCTGCAAATTGAAATTTATCAAGACAATTAGTTATTTTAATTAAATAGTTATTAAATATATAAACAATTGATTTATCGAGGCTATTTTTAATATTTTTATTTTCAACTTCATTGATTTCATGATAGTTATTTAAAACAAATTTGCTGGCATTGAATATCTTAACAACTAATTTTTTTCCAACTTTAAATACTTGCTCATCATTAGCGGTATCTGCCCCTAACCTTGCATTAGCAGACCAATAACGCACCGCATCTGCACCATATTGCTCAATAAGATCATTAGGAACTACTACATTACCTTTACTTTTACTCATTTTCTTTCTGTCAGGATCAAGAACCCACCCGCTTATAATTACATTTTTCCAAGGAATTTCTTGATGATGAAGAGCTGCCTTAACAACAGTATAAAATGCCCAAGTCCTAATTATTTCATGACTTTGAGGCCTTATGTCATATGGCAAAATTTTATTAAAAAATTCCTCTTCAGTCCCCCACTTACCTCCGATTTGCGGAGTCATAGAACTTGTGAACCAAGTATCAAGCACATCTTTTTCTCCAATAAATCCATTTGGCTTTCCTCTGGAATCTTCACTAAAACCTCGAGGTGTATCTTCAGAAGGATCAATGGGTAAATCTGAAACATCAGGAAAAATAGGGTTATTGAAATCAGGTTCCAAATTTAAATCAAGTTTATACCATAACGGAAATGGAACCCCAAAAAAACGTTGTCTACTTATACACCAATCCATATTAAGATTTTCAGTCCAATTTTCAAATCTTTTACTCATGAAATCAGGGTGCCAATCAATTTCATTAGATTTTTCAAGTAACATTTTTTTCTTATCTAAAAGTTTTACGAACCATTGCCTGGTACTTAAAATTTCTAGAGGAGTTTTACTTCTTTCGTAAAATCTAACGCTATGACTAATTTCTCTAGGAGCAGAAACTAAAGCCACATTTTCATTAAAGTTAGCCGAATTACTCAACATTTCAACAATTATATTTTTAGCTTGTTTTAAATTTTTATTTTCTATTTCTTGATAAAATTTATTTGCATTTTCAGGATTTAGAGATTTAAAATTTTTGTCTTTAAAGTCAATATTTTTAAGTCTTCCATATTTATTTACAATAATTCTTGTATTAAGTTTTTCATCTTTCCACCACTGCACATCGACATTATCCCCAAATGTGCAAACCATAAGTATTCCTGTACCTTTTTCCATATCTACTAATTCACTTGAAAAAATTGGAACCTCTACATTAAATAGAGGCGTTATAGCCTTTTTTCCAATAAAATCTCTAAACCTTTTATCGTCAGGATGCGCAGCAACACCAACACAAGCAGCAAGCAATTCAGGTCGGGTAGTAGAAATAATGAACTTTTTGCCTTCATTAGTTTTAAATTCAATATCATGATAAGCTCCCGGAACTTCTCTATCTTCGATTTCAGCTTGAGCTACTGCAGTTTGAAATTCAGGATCCCATAATGACGGGCTTTCTACATTATAAACATGTCCTTTATTGTATAAATCTAAAAAACTTCTTTGGGCAATTTCTCTAGGAATATCTTGAATAGTTGCGTATTCATGGCTCCAATCAACAGACAACCCGATTTTCATAAATAAATCTTTAAACACTTTTTCATCTTCTGTTGTAACCAAATGGCACAATTCAATAAAATTTTTTCTTGAAACTTTGAGTGGATTTGATTTTTTATCTATACCTTTAACTATTTCTTTTATATTTTCAACACTCTTTTCATCTGGATCACACCTCACATTAAAAAAATCTTGAACTCGCCTTTCTGTTGGCAATCCATTATCGTCCCATCCCATTGGATAAAAAATATTAAAACCATTCATCCTTTTATATCTTGCAATAATATCTTGGTGTGAATATGAAAAAACATGGCCAATATGCAAATAACCACTTGCAGTAGGTGGAGGGGTGTCTATTGAAAATATTTTTTTGTTATTTGGATTAAATCCATAAAATAATTTGTCTTCTTCCCATCTTGAAACTATTTTATTTTCAATTTGAATGTGATTATAATTTTTTTCAAATTCAAGTACTTTTTTGTTATTCATAAATTCCTGATCCTTTCAAATATTTAATACCTCTTGAAAGTAAGCTAGCATTCAATTCTCTTGTACATATTAAAATCCTTTTTTTTGATAGCCAATAGTCAAAATTGTCTGACTCATTGCAATAGATTTTATTTGGGACATAATAGGACTTTGATTTAAGTCTAAAATTAAGTGCATATTCTTTCCATAATTTCAGTTTGGCTTTTCCATATAAAAAATTAAATATTTCATTATCTATGTAATCAAAAGATGCTTCAGAAATTATATTTTTTTCTTTTTCAATGTCTTTTCTTTTAATTTCTCTAATAGCTTGCTCGACTACGACGCCATAGTAATAATTTAAATGTGCGGAATATAACCTAGGCGGCATGATTTCTTTGAGTTTAAATTTATCTCCAAGATTAGTTAATCTTTGGTAAAAATTATTAATCTCATCCAAGCTAAAATTAATTTTTAATATTGGGAGCAAAGATGATTTCCAATTAAATCCCTCCTTAAATATTAATATATTTGAAAGTTCTTCTTGGGTTAATTCATCAATTTTATAAAATATTTTTTTTATCAAATTTTGATTTAATTCATTAGAAATATTTTTCTTTCTAATTAGCTCATTCCCTATCATCATAAATCACAATCGCTAGAACCATAGCATTTCTTATATTTCTTTCCGCTTCCACAAGGGCATGGATCATTTCTTCCGACTTTAGATTTTGAATTTAAATCAATTTTTAATTTTGGTTTTTCTGCAATACGGTTAAAGTTAGTATTTATTGAAGATGTAAAGGGCAACAAATTTAAACTCACATCCCGATTAATTCTATTTAACAAATTCTCAAAAAGTTCAAATCCTGTTTTTTTATACTGAACTAATGGGTCCCTTTGGCCAGCAGCTTGAAGCCCAATTCCTTGCCTCATATTATCCATAGTTGTCAAATGCTCAACCCACAATAAATCTATTGACCTCATAAGTAGCGTGGATATGGATGATGACAACTTTTCTTCGCCATATTTATCTTCGAAAATTTCTAATCTTTTACTAGTCAAATCTTTAATTGGGCTTTCAGATTCAAAATCATTATCATCAATAACTAAAAGCTGCTTAGTATCATTTGTGAATTTTTTTGGATCAGAATTCAATTTTAAATTTTCAAAAAAATTATCTAAATCATCATTAATTTCTTGCTTCCAAGTTTTATATTCATGCTTCCCGTTCAAGGCATCATTCCTCATCTCATATATGATTTCTCTTTGCCTGTTCATAACATCATCATACTCAACAAGCGATTTTCTTATTTCAAAATTAAATCCTTCAACTTTTGATTGAGCATTTTCTACTGCTTTAGTTAAAAGTTTATTCTCCATTGGCGAATCTTCTTCCATTCCAACAAAGTCCATCATGTTTTTAATTCTTTCGCCTCCAAACCTTCTCATTAAATCGTCTTCAAGTGAAATTAAAAATTGTGTATGACCAGGGTCACCTTGTCTCCCAGATCTTCCTCTTAATTGATTATCAATCCTTCTGCTTTCATGTCTCTCAGTCCCAATGACATAAAGTCCTCCAGCATCAACCACTAATTGATTGTCTTCCTTCCAGTTATCTGAATTGTTTAAAGATCCGCCAAGCACGATATCAGTACCTCTTCCTGCCATATTAGTGGCAACAGTTACAGATCCTGGCTTACCAGCTTCTGCAATAATACCTGCCTCTTTTTCATGGAATTTTGCATTTAAAACATTATGTGGAATACTTTTTTTTCTTAGCAAATCACTAATTAGTTCAGATTTTTCAATGCTAGTAGTACCAATTAAAACTGGTGAATTATTTTTTCTTAATTCTGAAACTTTAGTTGCGATAAAATTATATTTAGATTTCTCGCTATTAAATATTAAATCTGGAGCGTCTATCCTTAATAAGTCAGAATTTGTTGGTATCTCAACAACGTCTAATTTATAAATTTTAAAGAATTCCTCAGCTTCAGTTAATGCAGTACCAGTCATACCTGATAATTTTTCGTACATTCTAAAAAAGTTTTGCAAAGTAATAGTTGCATAGGTCACTGATTCTGAAAGAATTTTTACATTTTCTTTAGCTTCAATTGCCTGGTGCAGTCCATCTGAAAGCCTTCTACCCTGCATAAGCCTTCCAGTGAATTCATCAACAAGAATAATTTGCTGATCTTTAAGAACATATTCCTGATTTTTTTTGAAAATAAATTGAGCTTTTAAAGCATTTTCAACAAAGTGAGTAATTTCTGAATTTTCAATATCATATAAATTACTAACATTTAATTTTTTTTCAACTTTTCTTATCCCCTCTTCTGTTAAATTAATATTTTTAAATTTCTCATCAACAGTAAAATCATCGTCTTGAGTTAAGGACCTTGCCAAGACTGAATATTGTCTATATTCGCCCGACCTGTCTTTTGCAGGACCACTAATAATTAAAGGGGTTCTAGCTTCATCAATCAGGATATTATCTACTTCATCAACTATAGCAAATGTTAGTTTTGATTGAACTTTTGATTTTGGGTCAACCGACATATTATCTCTCAAGTAGTCAAATCCAAATTCATTATTTGTGCCATATATAATGTCACATTCATATGCTTTCTTTCTTTCTACTTGAACCATAGCGCCTTTTTTAGTTTTTTCGTCATAATTAAATTCCAAAGAGTCATTATTTTGAAGACAAGAAACTGACAGTCCAAGAAATTTATATATTGGCCCCATCCATTCTGCGTCTCGCTTTGCTAAATAATCATTCACTGTAACTACATGGACAGAATTTTTTCCAAGCGAATTTAAAAAAGTAGGTAATGTAGCAACAAGAGTCTTGCCCTCACCTGTTTTCATTTCTGAAATTTTACCTTGATGTAAAACTAAGCCACCCATTATTTGTACGTCATAATGCCTTAAGCCAATAACTCTCTTAGAAGACTCCCTGACTAGGGCAAATGCCTCTACAAGCAACTCGTCTAAATTATTATTTTGAGCTTTTTCATTAAGACTTTCTGAAAACTCCTTAAGTTCTTGATCGTTAAGTTTTTCAAATTTAGCTTCTAAGTCATTGACCTGAACTACAATATTTTCAAGTTCTTTGATTATTTTCTTATTTGGGTCGCCCAAAATTTTAGATAATAAGCTCATTTTTCCTCAAAAAATAAATATTATTTAAAAAGTTCTCCAACTGATCTTCCACTTTGAATTCTTGAAATTGCTTCAGCAATCAAGGAAGAAATAGATAGATATTTAATTTTACCATTTCCTTCTTTTTTTCTAAGTGAATCAGTAACAACAACTTCCTTAAGAATATTAACTGAACTTAATTTTTCGATTGCATTTCCAGAAAAAACACCGTGTGTAGCACAGCTATAAACTTCATTTACCCCTGAAATTGAAAGTGCTCCTATTGCCTGTACTAATGATCCCCCAGTATCAATTTCATCATCGAATGTTAATGCAGTTTTACCTTTTACATCCCCAATAACATTAAGAAGTTCGACATTACCGCTATTATCAGATCTTCTTTTTTCAATAATTGCTAA